>TARA_R110002049_G_scaffold199351_2_pt1 | contig 14927 bp, 12 predicted proteins | sample TARA_R110002049 | Tara Oceans TARA_R110002049 (sample SAMEA4396941) | marine metagenome | biome: Polar Biome; feature: [SRF] surface water layer (ENVO:00010504); material: water (ENVO:00002006), including particulate matter (ENVO:01000060) such as... | depth 5 m | reverse complement strand
TAAGCTTGGGAAGCTTCTGCTCTACCATTGAGCTACACCCGCATCAGGCGCTATAAACCGAGGAAATAAAGGCGTTTTCAGGATTTCGTCAATCAGCACAAACCGGAACAAACTGGCATAAATCGGCTAAATTGTGATCGTGAGTCCCGGAATAGTCCCGGAGTGAATTCTCATAATGTTCTCTGCAAAACGCCGGCTCGGATCAGGCGGTCCACGAGGCCACGTCCAGACACCTGATCATTGAGTTCTTGTTTCTGATGGTCGCACCAGTTCTGGTACGCGACCAGTTCGTCCGGGGCGTCCACCAATCCGGAAATATGCTCTATCACCCGACCGAGCATTGCCACCGTAGCCGAAGAGGCGAAGGCCGCCTTGCTCGGTCGATTGGGGACAGACGAAGACAGCCTGATACAGATGCTTGATGATGCAGGCTATTCCATCGTGCGACAATAAATCGAAACGGCGCTTTCGGACGAAGGCGAACTGGTCTCAGGAATAAGGGCCCGTCACCATTTATTCTTAAACCGTTGAAGCCCCGGCCTCTAACCAGATACCAAGGCCGCCGAGCAGCGCCACGATGGCCCAAGGATAGGGGGCTGGCGTCCGCCAAAGGACCGCATCTCCGAATACGGCCAACGCGACCCCAAGGACCGCAAAGCCCGCGCTCATCGCCGTGGCGGCAGCCGCGAAATACAGGCCCTCGACTTGCCAGACAGCCAGCAGGAAAAGGCCGGACATAACCAGCACAGCAACCGAGCCGACATGCCAAGAAAAATGATGCATCCAAACGATCTCGGGCGCGAGCCCGGAGGCCTTCAGCGGCCCCAGAACTCTGGGGGCGCCGACCACCTCATGGGCGATCACACCCAGCAAGGCCAGCGCTGTCGCACCCAAAAACAGGAAATCCGAAACCGTGAAAATCATGACAAAAGCCCTCGCTCCGATGCTGCGGACTGCAATCGCCGCGAGTCGCGTTCTACACGCCCCCTCCCATCAGGAAAGAGCAGGGTGTCCACCAAGCTGCTGTTCGAGCCCGCGAGACGGTTGATCGAAACCTAAGAAATTGAATTGCGATGGCAGAAATGTTTGCCATTCAAGCTTCCGTGTAGGCGCTTCGTTTGGCCAAGCCTCTACGCCACGTGCATTGAGAATCGAACCGCGACCTCCGGTGTGACAGGCCAGTTGAGCAACAGATTAGGAAATATGCGTTCTGTCAGCTAATTCAACCGGTTGGTTGTAAACTGATGCCCTTATGGGCCTAATCGTTTCAATGGGTTGCTTGTGGCTTGTAAAATAGAGCCGCCCCTAATCACACTATCCCGGATCATTGGCGCCATCGCCATGGGCTACCGGAGTACGGCTTCCAACGGTCGCGCGTCTGGGGCCTTACAAGAAGCTTCTGGGCATGTCCTCGGATCGCTATTCGACGAATCGATGAACCAGTCTCACATGTCATCTTCGCTCTGAACTCCATGCCCGAGGGTGCGTTGGGGTAGCCGAGGCTTGTGTTCAGCAAGCACGACTGGCAAATTACCATTCATCTAACGGTAGGTTGGGCGTAGCAATGGCGAGACTTGGTAGATTCCGCGACACCGGTTCAATGTGTTTTGCCAATGTGGAACTCGACAGTGGGGAGCCTTGCTTCATCAGCGTCGCTCAAGACGGCGTAACCATGAAGCGATCAGTCACGGGGTTGTTCGGCCGAATGATTTTTAAGGCCAAAAGTGACGTGAAGCTCTGGCAAATGATAGCGCAGCTGAACGATGAAGGTCACCGGTCCTTCGCGGTCACAGGTCACCCCGAAATCGTGTCGCCACCGTTGGCAGTGTTGGTGAACCTCGCGCTTTCGGCAAAGACCGCCGATGATCTCACGACGACGTTGGCCGCTGCGTATTCCGCTCAAAGCTAGGGTGTTCAGAGGCCGGTTATGCTCAGTTTTCTCGCCGCCGTTGTTGGGTTTTTTCTTTTTTGGCTGTCGGGATTCGATCAATCCGAACGAGGGCTAATAAAGACGTACGTGCGGATCGTGTCGGTTTTGGCATTTGTCGCCGCGGTAATTTTTAGCGCCTCTGGGCCGTCGCGCGGTGGCGCCGGTTGTTTCACAGATTGGGACGGTCGCTCTAATCGGCAGGTTTGCTGGTGATTTTGAGAACCGCGTCGGAATTGGGGATGAAGGCCACGCGAGAAAGCGATCTTCTCGCTCATCCAATCAGAAAAACTCAAATGGTTTGTCGGTCCCGTTAAAGGCATTCGTGCGTTCCGCGGCCCACTCATTCTGACCGCACAGGTTTGCGAATATTATCTCCAGATCGCGTGCGCCTCGACTGAAACTCTCTACGTGCATCTCATCGCGATATAGGTAACTACTATGCCCGTTTACCTTGCATCGCTGTGGGGGATGCGATTTTGCTGACAGGCTACAAGGTGAGTGAGAAATGGCTAATTTGGCAGTGACAAACAAACCGACCAAATCAACCAAATCCACCGAAACCACCAGTCAAAAGGAGCCGCTGCCAACTGCGGAAGCCCCCACCCGACCGACGGAAGAATTGGTGATCGGGATGGTTGGAGCGGTAGGTGCTGGCGTCACCACGACAGCGAACTTGCTGAAGAATATTCTTGAGACAGACTATAATTATCATGTCGAAATTGTGAGGGCAGCTGAGCTAATTCGCCAGAACGCAGGCAAGACCGTGAAGGGCATTCCTGCGGCCGATGGCGCCAAGCGAATTCAAGACTTGCAGGCCATCGGAACGGAATTGCGTAATCAGTTTGGGCAAGACTACGTCGCAGCGAAGGCTATCGAACAAATTGCGACCCGTAGAAAAGAGACGGACGGATATGACGACAGCACGTACGTTCCACAGCCGAAACCAATACGGCAAGCAACAATCATTGTTTCGCTGAAGCACCCGGAAGAGGCACGTCTGCTGCGTCAAGTGTATGGCGGTATCTATAGCCAGTTTACAATTTTTGCACCCGAGACAGTCCGGGGTGCCAGACTTGAAAAGGATGGCATTGATAAAGCGGAGCTTTCTGGAATTTTTACCCGAGATGACAATGACAAAGAGGGTGATCATGGACAGAAGGTGAGTAAAACTGCCTATCTTTCAGACTTTTTTATCAGAAATGATGGCGAGAACGACACCAAGCTGAAGGCCATTATTGAGCGTTATCTAGAAATTATTTTCAGCATTTCAGTGAATACGCCAACGACGGATGAGGCCGGCATGTGTGCCGCGGTAGCTGCGGCGAGCAAGTCGGCATGTCTTTCGCGGCAAGTTGGCGCGGCAATTTATTCGAACAAGGGTGAGTTGATCAGTGTGGGTTGGAATGATGTCCCAAAAGCGCTTGGTGGACTGTATTCATCCGATGATGCCGCAGGTCACGATCATCGTTGTTACCTCTGGGGCAATAAGAACTGTCACAATGATCGGAAGAAAGAAGATTTGTATGAAAAAATATTCCGAAAATTGGAAGAGGCGGAGTTGTTGGCTGACGGTATCGATAAAAATAGGTTGCGGTCCGCGTTAATCGAAACGCCGGTGAAGGACTTAATTGAATATAGCCGGTCGATCCATGCGGAAATGGAAGCTATCGTCTCGGCCGGTCGCGCAGGGAAATCCGGTATGGTGGATGGTACCCTCTACACGACGACATTTCCTTGCCATAATTGCGCCCGCCACATCGTTGCTGCAGGTATTTCTAAAGTTTATTACGTCGAGCCGTATGCGAAGAGTCTCGCGTTGGAGCTACACAGCGACGCGATTAGTTTAACGACGACCGAGGATAAGAAGGTCGCTTTCCTTCAGTACGAAGGCGTCGGCCCGGAGAGCGTGCTGAAGTTTTTTCATAGCGGCGCCACTCGGAAGCGCGACGGCAAAGCTTGTATCAAAGACAAAAGAACAGCGGTCCCCGTCGCTCCGCCGTCAATGGATGGATTCACAACCCACGAAAAACGAGTTATAGATCGTATTGCGAACGCCGAAGGTAAGCCGCAGGGTGCCATTGGAGGGGAGTGCGCATGAGTACGAAATTGGTCAAACGGTTAGAACAAAAAGAATTTCTATTTGTTTTTGACTCTGAGGGTACCCTGCGTTTGCCTGCAGCCGGCCCCTCTGAAGAACAATCCTGCGAACAGCGCTACAACTCAGACACCGATCACGCGAAGGAAATTCGCGAGATATTGATCGCTGAGCTTCGCGAATTCGGCTGTTGATCTGGATTTTTTTGTGGACTAGCGACAGCTGCTTTCCGGCATTCCGCCCGGTTCGGTCGCATCGACGCATCTGGATATTTCCGTAAAGCCGACGCCGCGTGAACTGTGGGTTCCCACAGGTCCAAATGAATGTCGAACCGGCCGCGGAAATAGACCAAGCCTCTGCCACGCGTATGTTGCAAATCAAAGCGCGAGAGCCGGCGTGACAGGCCGGTTAAAACATCAATGTTTTCAATAACCGACACCGACATGATGATCGAAAAATCATCAATGGTTACAACATGCGTGTTTTACGAGTCGGAATGCCAAATGCGACTACGGCTAGGTCGAATAAAGCTTGCGGCACCCGTCGGCCATAAGGTTAGACGGCTACCACTTTCCCATTGGAATACAAGCGCGCCACAAGAACAAACATCTGATCTATAACAGCTTTAATGATTTTGATAATCATGCCTGAACCGAAAATCTCAGGCTACACCGGCACTCGCTGTCACACATCGCAACGCGATCAAAACCCGCTCGATAGACGTACGGATTGCCGCGCCCTTTGGGGCAGGACAAATGTTTCCATTTAGCCTTCAACGGAGCGATCTGATCGGTTTCTGACCGATCAACATCGCAAGTATCCTCGACATTCCGAGGCGTCGCGCCAAGCCAACCGAGGGCCACGCAAACGCTCCAATCAAGTAGAACTAGACGGCGGGGAATTGCTTCACATCCACAGGGTCGGCCAGTAACTGGTCGACATCCGCAGATTTGAGTTTCCAGCACGCCGCTCTAACCACAACATGATCGCCTTGCCGCCTACTTGGATGGGTCCGGGCGCACCTCTTCGCTCTCAAGTGTTTTCAGCAACCCCTCAAAAGTGGCGCCACTCGAACTCACCCAACCCATCGCCTGTGCGATTCCGGATATCAGATGCACCATGGCGGCTGTCCGCTCGTCGTCCCGAGTGACCGTGGTCGATCGGGTTGCCCCTTTAGTCTGAGGCGAGACAGCGGTCAGTTTCTGGAATTCTGTCTCGAACTTATGTAGCAGGCCGTTCGTGTGTATGATCGCTTCGGCGGCCTTTGATCTTTCTAGGGCGATGTCGGTGAGCGGTTTTCGTTCCTTACGGCCATACTCGCTAATGCCGTATGCCCACAGGGAATTATCTATTCTACACTTGTAGCTGCCGCCTTTCTCCGAGGCGTTGGTAAGTTCCGTCAATGCGCCGATTGCGATCAAACCTGTTGTGATCGGATTTCGCTCAAGGGGCAGAATTTGCTCTCGTTCGCTGATGAATCGATCGAGAATGACTAAGTCATCATGGCTCAACTCCCGCCACCACCCAGAACCGATTTTGATGCGTTCTGCCCTTCTCATATGATCAACTAATGATTTCCAGAATTTTATCGCAAACGAGGTTCCAAATAAGAAGACCGCAGCGTGCGTGACTACGGCTACCTCGTCAGCCCAATCCCCTAGTGTGGGGTCGGCACTACTGTAGACGAAACACAGGCCCACGAGGGCAGCGATCAGCCGTGTGACGGAGGTCGCCCAACTGGGATCGTCTCCCCCGCCAAGCGCGACGATCCATCCCGACAACGAAGAGTTTTGGTTGGTGCTCATTTTCGGTTCTCGATCTTGGGAGCTGATATTTGGAGCCTAGTTGCTGCGCGACGTCGACCGGTTTTTCGGTTCACTAGATATCACCACATTCCAGATTTCCAATCCGTCGCCAGTTCACCACCGCAATCCGCAAGCGAAATTGAGCGGGACATCGGCAACCCAAGGCCCGACTCGTGGTTCTTCGTGTGATCGGGAAACCTAGAGCGCCCGTCCAGTCCAAGCGCCCCAGCTCCCGCTTTTGGGGCGGTGCTAAGACGAACCGCACAAGAGCTCCGCACCCCCTCAAAGGATGGAGGACCAAACCGCCTCGATTGAGACCGTCGAGGAATTGCCGGCCAACATATGCTCGTTAGCCCCGGCGCGATTCGAACACGCGACCGACAGATTGGGAAATATGTGTTCTTGATGCTAATTCAACGGGTTAGTTGTAAACTGTAGCACTTATGGCGCCAATTTTTTCAATGGGTTGCTTGCGGCCTGTAAACTGACATCACCTGCAGTCAGTCAATCCATAGCCATCGAGACAGGAACCAAATGGGTTGACGCTGCAGGCGTGACAGGCGTTCAGAAAATCAAGTCTTTCCATAACCTGTGCCGAATCAATCGTCCATAAATTGGCAGGGGTTACAGCATGCCTGATTTTCAAGTTGGAATAGGCCAACTAACAATCGGCCATCGGAGCCAGTAGGAGGGAATTTTATATAGAATTTTGATTTTTGTTTTAATCGGCAGCGGAGACAATCTGAACGTCCGACCCAGTTTGGACGAATACCGCCGCTCCGTTTGGGTCTAAGACAGACCCAGCGACGTAAAGGTCAAACTCAATTCCACGATTCGAAGTTTGCGCGCCGACGAATGACCAAGCATCGTCGCTCGACAGCGAAATAACTAAATCTCCCTCGCCTTCGATGATTAGTGAGTTTTGAGTGCTAGACTGGATGACCATCTCCGCAGAAATGGAGATTCTCGAGGCTGCCCCTCCTCTAAACACAACCCGCTCGAAGCCGTCCACGATACCACTGGTGTAAAGTTCAGACAGATCAAAATTCTGACGCGAACCGGGAGGGACAATTAGCGTGTCGTATCCATATCCTCCGTGATATGAATTGTTCGCACCGCGCCACACGAGGGTATCATTGCCTTCTCCGCCAAACAGCTCCACCCCGCGCCCGTCTGAAGGGTCCAGATAGTCGTTGCCGCCTTGGCCATATAAACGACCAGCATCGTAGTTTGTTGCAATCATTGTATCGCCGTCCCCAAACGGGTATTCGATGAACTGCGAATTATCGCCAAACACCACCCCATTGTGAACTTCGGGATCACCGAAAAACGGCGCATCCGTGATATCACGACCCGATTCACTGAACCGATGCTGAGCAAGCCGCCCGTTCCCCGCGACGAAACTAATTCTACCTCGAGTATTGTCGAACTCCTCGAGTTCCCAAGACGGCCCATTTCCAAGTGCGATTGAATGAACTTCAACTTTATTGACTCCGACAACCTCTTGCCAGTCATCCATTTGGGCCAATGACATTGTAGAGTTGGCGCCACCGTCCGAAATGATATAGATTGATCGGATTGCGGGTCCGCGTTCTCCCACTAGCCTGATCAGGCGTCGTCCAAGATTGGCAAAATTCGTGGTCTCAGCCCTAACGCTTGGTCGAGTTAACGCCGGCAAGACTTGCTCGGCCAATGAGACGCAGCGGACGAATTCAGAATCGATCTGTTCCGAGAAATTGATAATTTCTACGTCGAGTGGACCACCTTTTTCCAGCTCTCCCCTCAATGCAACCAAGGAGGTGGCTTGTACTAACCAGCGAGTGTTGGCGAACATGTTGCCCTGCGTCCGCGACCCACTAGCGGATCGGTCAAGCACCAGCACCACCACCGGATTCACCGAACACGTCGCGTCCAGAAAACTCCCCGATCTCATCTGGCCATAAACGTAGACGGATGCGCCTACGATAAGGGAAAACGCGAAAACGATGACGTTTCTCACCCAATGCCCTCCGGATGGCCAATTGGACTTGATCGTGCCATCATCAACGTTTGGTCGCAATCCCTTCTAACGGTGTATAAATGGATGTTTTGATCAACACCCTCAGCTCAACCCAGTTGTACTTTTGCATAGCGGCACTAATTTTTGCATTTCTCGCAAAAAACTTGGGGCAGTCGCGACTTATCGTGATGCTACTATCAGCATCAGCGATATTTTTTGACTTATACAAAGCCGACTATGAAGTCATGATTGAGCCCATTCTCATCACCGGGAGCTATCTGAGGGGCTGGTTGGACATCCCACAGTATGGCTTCTTGCTTTTGACATTTTGCGCCCTCTACTTTGGGCGCTCCGTGGCAGATCGCTCTCAAAGCCAATCACCAATCCAACGATATTTACTGGAGACGATCAAATCGCCGATCTTAGTCGGAGGGCTTTTGTCTGAAACAGCTCAAATTCGTAAACTTTACAGACAATTAACGCCATCCGCTCGATTGGAACTTGGAGTACGTGGACTTGCCAGCCAAGTGTTGCTGTTGACGTTATCACTTTCATTAATCCAAGCCGCTTCAAACTTGACCCAATTAACTATAAATGAGATTGAAATAAATGGCCAATTGCAAATCAATTCAATATTCGAGATATTAACATTAGATTCGGCAACCTCTTGGCTTTTAAGTTTTGTGAGCGATTACTTTTTGGTTTTCATTCTTGTTCTTTATTCACTTGGAATAAGTGCAATTGTAGTTCTTATATTTACATTTATTAGTGCGAATGTACGCAATAAAAAATCTGACTACGCAGGGGCATATATATTTGCTATTGGCGTACTTGCATTACGGTATCGCTATTTTATAATATTCATGCAATTGCTATATGCAAGCTTCATAATATTATCGGGCCACTCACCCGGTTCTGGCATCGAACTAAGAAATGAGCCGATATGGCTTATGATTACCATAATTGTTTTTGTAATAATTTTTGTGATTGTTGAGTCGTATATTGGTTTAATTCTCCCACTTAGAACTACACACGATTTATTTGACAACCCACTTGGGTATGCGGCACTACACAGTGTTATAAAGATTGGCGTCGGGATTGCTACCTTTCCATTGCTTGTGGCAGCACTAGGTGGATATAGCTATGGCGCTCAGCTAATTGCGAATCAATTTATTACGCTAATAATTTCTTGGTTTGTCTAGAATGTAATTTCTTAATCAATATTACTTACATCATGAACCGGCGTTCTATTATTAATGTTGCGATTAAACTCACTAGGGTTAAAGAACGTGATGCGATCTTGATCTTTGATAAGCGTAATTATGCTGTTCGAATTGATTACATCTTCAATTCTTTCGGCAATTTGTGTATTTTCCCATCGACCTAATTGTTCTTGGTTAAACTCACTGACCCGGGCTCCGTCTCGGTGTCCGAGGAGATACCGGCCACTAGGCCAGACGCCGGGAGTTTCCGTATTTGGCAGCTCCTCCACAAGGATGATTTCTGATGTTCGGTCCGCCCCAGCCGTTGGAAACGCGGTCGTAAATGCTTGATGGAAATTGAAGAGCTCGCCTTCAAACACCATCCAGTCGACGCCACCCATTTCTCCCGGGTAGAATGCTCGGAATGCAACATAATTAGGTAGTCTAGCGACCACCAAAGCACTGGCGTCCGGTGAAGTAACCTCAGTGAAAGGCAAGTGACCAGATCGAACCCGAACGTCGACGTATCCCCGCAGCGCATAAATGTGGTCTTCAACCAACCTAGCGTCTGTCCGGGTCCGCACTACGTCAAAGTAATAGTCCAGATAATCGGTCCTGTCGGCAAATGATCCTAGGTCTGAATAGACCGCCGACAACTCAAGATATAGCTCCCGTTCGCTTAGCGGCGTTTCACCTTCAGCGGCGACCTCTGGCACAAGAATTTCAATAGGAAGTCGGATGAAATATTCATGCCTCTCGCTGTCACCTCTTGCATGCCAGCTGATCTCCCAATTCCCTTTAGTGAACGAGACGTAATCTCCCGCCTGAATGCCCTCGGTCGTAATTATCTGAAAATCGTTTGTGAGACCGATATAGTAGGCCTCGATCTTCGTCTGGTTCGCCCAAACACGGAAACCTACAACTGCAACGATTAGCGCCGCTAAGAAAACCAGAAATGGACGCACCGCATGCTCCCCCCGTTCACAAGCCTTCGGCGAGCGTATGGCTATGACAGGCAAGGTGCAACCCGCCACGGGAGAAATCTATCGTTGAGAAAGGAACTCGGAGGGTGGTCATAGCCACTGTAGTCCAAGATATTGCCCCTGCCGGTCCGATCCTGTCCTGAGTGATCAATTTTGAAGGTTCCGACCTTGGCAGAGTTACTCAGCGTCGGATTCCGCGGGTATTTTCGGAAGAATTGGCTAGATGAGCGTGAGGCAATTGAGACCTCCATCACCCCTCGTGCACGCCACCCGCTTGCAACATTAGGCCAAGCCCTTGTGACGCTCGATCAAATCCCCATATCCCGGCTTCACTGAAACTGGATCACGGCTTTTGAAGCTGATGCTTCACAGGGTCAGGTGTCCAATGAAGCTCGGAGACACCCTCAATTGATCATAGCTTACTGCCGCACATCAACATCTGATCAGCGGGCTGGCCTTGAAGCTCAAATCGAAGAGCTGACTAAAGCCGGCGCCGACCGCATCTTTCAGGAACAGGTATCCAGCGTTGCCCAACGCGATGAACTGGAAGCCGCCCTCGACTACCTCCGCGATGATGACGTGCTGATGGTGACCAAATTGGATCGACTTGCGCGTTCGGTGGTCGACTTGATGAAGATCATCGAGCGGATCAAAAGCCGAAATGCATCACTTCGCATTCTGGCAATGAACCTTGATACTGAGACGGCGACCGGCAAATTGATGCTGTCCATTCTCGGGTCGGTCGCGGAATTCGAGCGCGAGATCATGTTGGAACGTCAGCGAGAGGGTATTGCGAAGGCCAAACGTGAGGGCAAATACAAAGGCCGTGCCCCTACTGCCCGACGCAAGGCTGATAAGGTGCTGGAACTCATCGGAACCGGGGTTTCACAAACGGATGTTGCGGCCGAGTTGGGGATTTCACGGTCCAGCGTGCAGCGGATCGTGAAAGCCGGAGCGCAAAACCCTCAGCCATTATAGACTGGCTAGTACCGCTATTCCAATGACCCCAAGGATGACCAGCGCGATCAGCCAGCCGCCAAACTTCTGTAAGAATGTTTTCGGATACCCCCCGACGTACCGTCCAGCGGCAATTGCATAGTATCCAGAATAGGATTCATCTTTATCACCAAAAGTGTAGGTGACATGCAGCGCATCCAATGGAACATAACGTTCAGACTGAATGACATACGTCCCCCCGCCGAAGCGTTCATTTCTCACCAATCGTTTCGGCGATAACTGTTTACCAATGGCCAACGCCGCACGCCCGCATCCATCCTCCACAGCGACTCTCACTTGCTCGGGCGAAAAGCTGGCGCGCTCCTGCATTTCAGAGCGCGATAAGGTTGGCTCACTGGTGCTGCAACTAACTAATTCATCAGAATATTGATTTTCACCTACAGCCGCTGAAAAGGTTTCTATGCTTTTGATGGGCAACACGAATGATTCCCAAACGTCGTAACGCTCGGTCGTCCACCTACCGTCCTTAAATACCGGACGAGATTTCGTTTCGCCAATTTCCGCTGTGTACACTCCGTCGTAGGCAACGGTGTAGGTCCCGATTGGAACCTCTTTTCGGTCGGATGACGTAAATGATATACCACCAACCCCGCCGTTATTTTGGACCATTTCACTTAATGCGGCGATTGCATCGGCGGCCTTATCTTGTAGTGAAATCGGCGCTGCCGGGGCCACAGGGGCGGCGGTGACCGTTGTCGCGACAATCTTCTCGTCATTTATATCGGGAAGCGTTGCAGACACCGCAGCCGCAGGCTCACGGTCGCCATCGCGATGCGTCTTAGGTGCCGATCTACGCGCAGACGAAAACAGTTCAAACCAAAACGAAACCGACGTTGCTACGATTCCGAAGACCACGAACGCTTGCCCATTGATGCCGGTGACCAAATCTGATCGTGACAGCGGAAAAAGAAGCACTGACAGGCCGAGCAAGAAGCACAATGCCGCAGCATCACGAAACAGACTGCCCACCGAAATGCGTCCTTGAATGGCAGATGCCACCATCACCAAACCAGCCAAAATAAGAAGGATCGTAGATGGCCAATCAACATCCGGAACAAGCTCATTGTCGATAACTGACGGCTGGTCCTGTGTTGTCGAAGAAACCGGTGTCCCGATATCAACCCTATCCATTGCTTCGACATTTTGACGCGCAGTTGGTTGTAATACCGGAACGGCTTGACCGGCATTTTGATCCCGGGTGCCAGCCCTCAAGGCGGCGACATCTTCAACCGGCATCGGCGGCAAATCAGGCCCGAGATACCACGCATTCACCCAACCCATGGCTCTCGTTTCACTAGCGGAACTGGATACCTGACACCACACCCCTCGTATCTGATCTCCTGAAGTCAGAGAATTTATCCATCGTGCTCGAACCGACTGAATGTCTCGATCAACACACTGCCCAAGGGTCAAACTATTTTCGTTGGAAGCAAGACTCCCTATCCGGAGACCTGAGGCGCGGGGCACATCACGTATTTCCAAGCTATCATCTGCCATGACGTTCTGAACTCGAAAGCAGCACGCCGGTGAAACAGGAGAAAGCCGTTGTAGCGCCACGGCATGATGTGCGGAGGATGCCGCTGAATGCATCGACCGAGATAGTACCGATTCATCCACAATGTTCAGAAAACGCGCATTGACCCAACCCTGCGGAATATTTCCGAAAACAGGTTTTTTGGAGCCGGCCTGAAAATAGACCATTGGCGCGCTGGTAATCGAGCACCAGACGATGCCAATCTCGATGCTGGTTTGGGGCATTTCGGAAACGAGCCATGCGGATGTCTGGCTACTTCCGTCGAGACCAACGCAGCGGCCAACCATTATGTTTCTGCTATCGGCGGCTAGTTCCGCCACAACCGTGGCATTGGGGTTAGGAAGTTCCCTTACAAACAGAACATCATTATCTTCGACGCCAGATACATAAGCACAACATTCTGAAAGATCGTCGTCCTGCGCGCCTGCTGGGGAGTGTGATCCCGCCATTACAAATAGCAGGCCGATTAGACCCGCGATTGCAAGCCATCTGGATATAAACATAGCTTCCCCCAAAGCTGCTTCAGAGGACACTACCACCTTGACGGCGGGTGGCACGGGGATTCTTCTAAAAGGGGAAGCTGCAAGGGCGAGGTTAGAAGCGGCCGGGGTCGATCTCGATCAGATACAGACGCCCAATCATTGACCTCGCCGTTGCGTCAAAACGGGGACAGGTTGGTTTTGGAACATCAACAGGTTTCAAGACGAATTCTGACACAACGAATTGTGCGGTTTGGGGCAATCTGGCGGCACCCGGTTCAATGCGTCACAAACGGTCGTTATTGGAACACGGCGTCAGACGGCATCATATCGGTGGTCTACGATCGAAGAAAATTTCTCTTCGTTGCTCCGGAGTGCAATATAGCCACATTATTTCCGACAACCGTTCGATAATCGCTGCGATTCCCCAGAACAGAGCTGCCGATGACACGCCGCCCAGCAAATATGAAAGCGGGATAGCATACAATATTGCTGGAATTTCATAACGCCCATTACCCGGATCCGGCCAAATTTGAAGGCACGCGATAATACCGCCCACAGCTAACACCAGCGCGACTGCTTTAAGAAAGAAGGCTGCCGGATGATGCCCCCTACTAACATTCTTAGCAGTAAATCCACGCTCAAGATCGTCCATTGTGGTCCCCTTTGAATTCCCTGCTGATTACCTCTGATTTAGAATATCCCTACGGCAGGCTTAGGTAAATTGCCTTTATTCAACCTGCGAGACAACCGTCAGCTCTCTTTGCTGCCACTGACTTGAATACCATTTGCTTCCGGAAGGAGCCTTTGCACCAAATATCCCCCGCAAGGCTGATAGGGTGTTGGAACTCATCGGAACCGGCGTTTCACGATCCAGCGTGCAACGGATTGTGAAGGCTGCCTAATGTCATTCGCCGATTGTATTCCACGGCACGTCTACCGCGGTCCGGCGGTCATTGACCCATAATTCATATCGGGAACGAACCTCTGGCAACAAAACTTCCGGCGCGTGCTCTGCAATGAGGCGCTGGCCGAGTTGTCGAAACCTATCATCGTCAAACGCCTGAACAATCGGCATACGGTCAGGCCAATCGACACGGTGGAACTCAGCCATCAGGCTTGAATCCGCCCGGCCCGGAAAACCGCCATACAATTGTTCCTCGACGTATTCGCTTTTGTCGTATGTGACCGCTGTCCTGACCAAGAAAGCGTTCAGTCGTTCAAGAAGGTCACCATCCGACCGCAACGCATCAATCTTGTCCGACCAACCCGGATCGACCGCATAGCCAGATATCATATCGATCGGGATAATCGTCGGCTGGCGGTTGGTGGCGACCTTTCTGAAGATACGGCGACCGGCATGTTTGAAACCGGCAAGGGCCTCATACGCATCGAAATCAACGGACCGCACGACTTCAATTGGAACATCAAGGTCGATAGAGAGAACACGAGCGTGCTGCGCCGGGTCTTCGATAATGCCGGCCATCGGGGTCAACAGACTCTCGCCGTTCAAGGTCATTGGCATCAAGAACGGCACACTATCCAGCGTCACCTGACTGGCACTGTTCCGGTTTCCCATGTCCACTAGATGATCGAACAATAGCGGATCGATCGACCTCATCATTTTTGCGAGAAAGACCGTAGCTTCCACGTCGGCCAGTGCATCATGTGCCTTGAACTCGCCGAAGCCATTCGCGATCGCCAAGCCTTCCAGTTTGAAGACCGGGCTTCCCTTTTCATTCCGCGGCACGACGAACGATGTCGGGTGAACAGCGGCAAATGCTTTCGCCATCACCAAGGTATCCGCCCGGCTATTTCCGCTCATGCTGGTGACGTAGGATGGAAGCAGGGATTGGTAGAAAAGCTGACGCAGAAACTCTTCG
>TARA_R110002049_G_scaffold12311_1_pt1 | contig 14927 bp, 12 predicted proteins | sample TARA_R110002049 | Tara Oceans TARA_R110002049 (sample SAMEA4396941) | marine metagenome | biome: Polar Biome; feature: [SRF] surface water layer (ENVO:00010504); material: water (ENVO:00002006), including particulate matter (ENVO:01000060) such as... | depth 5 m | reverse complement strand
AACAGGATTCGGTGACACGCCAACGCAGGCGAAGGTGCGCGCCGTCGTCAGGACATGCCGCAAGACTGTATCGGAAGGGTTCGTCAACATGGCTGTATGAAACGACAAAAAAGGCCCGCGACAATGAAGCGCGGGCCTGAAGGTGTGGAACGAGGGACAGTGAATGAAAAACGAGGGTTCCGAACTCGTCTTCCTCAGACATGTAGGTAACGATTGTGCTCGAAAGAAGTTCCGCTCACGTCAATGTTTTTTTCTGTAACGATGAAGCGATGGCGATCAATCGAAAATATCTTCGATCTCGTCGATGATTTCCTCAACCAGCCTCGACATGAAGCTCCTTGATTTACGTCGTTTCTTGACGGGTCTGGCAACCTTTGTGGGTGCATGACGCGCCACGGCACCGGCCTGCGCCGGTCGCAGGCGCTTCATCTGCGTCAAGGGAGCACCGCATGACCCGCAAGCCAATGCGTGATCACGGTGGCGCAGCGCTGTGCGGCGTCCACAATAGCAGCATGTCGCCAGCCGTTCAGGCATCATCCCCCCCTGCCCGAATTCGTCCCTGGCTCAACGCGAACAATCCAACGGCAGCAGCGTTCGAGACATTCAGCGATCCGAAGCCTCCTGCCGGGTCGATCCGCACTATCCGGTCGCACAAGGTTCGCGTCCGGTCGCGCAGGCCCGGCCCCTCGGCTCCAAGAACGATGGCCGTGGGGGTTGTCGTCAGGGCCACTGCGGCTTCGGTCAGGGTTTCCGGCGCTTCGCCATCCAGCCCGACAAGGGTGTAGCCCATGTCTTTCAACCGTTCCATCGCGTCGCCCAGATTGCCGACGCGTAAATACGGTTGCCGTTCCAACGCGCCGGACGCCGTCTTGGCCAGCGCCCCGGTTTCAGGCGCGGAATGACGAGACGGCGCGATGACGGCCCGTGCACCAAACACCTCGGCAGACCGCAGGATCGCACCCGCATTGTGCGGATCGGTCACCCGGTCCAGCAGGACCAGCAGGGGTGCATTGCCGCTGCCAGGCCTGGCCAGGTCTTCGAGACGTCCCCAGTCCAGCGCCTTGACCTCCAGCGCGGCCCCCTGATGCACCGATCCAGGGTCGAGCGGGACAGGAAACTTGCGCGGATCGGCAATTTCGGGCGTCATGCCTGACTGCGGCACAACGTCTTCCAGCCGGTCGGCGGCATTCTTGGTCAACACCAATCGCAAACGGTCCCGCATCGGGTTCGCCAGCGCATCGCGCACCGCATGCAGCCCGAACAGCCAGACCGTCGACTGGGCGGCGGCACGACGCGCCTGCTCCTTTTCGACCACCCATTTCGGCTTTTGCACCATGATGTTTCCCCGATCCGACCAGTCTTGTGTTGCAGGCCTTATCGCGCGTGTGCCCAAGGGCCACAACACCGCTTGACCCCACTGGATGGCCCCGCTATCCCCGCCGCCAGTGGGCGACAGGCCGCAAGGTGTGGCAGGGGACTGTAACTCCCTCGAGGCGACTCACGCCTGGTTCGATTCCAGGGTCGCCCACCAATTCCATCGATAACAACTGCTTAGACAACGTTGTGCTCTGGTGCGCCATTCTGGTGAGACATCAACCATGCGCAACGCATCCTACCTAAGCCTAAGCAGGCATGGTATTTTCTACTTCCGCTGGCCGATACCCAGAAGCATTCACCCAAACGGGAAAGCCTCGCACGTCCGCATGTCGCTAGACACCCGCCTGCCCAGCGCAGCACGACGCCTCTCACATATCCTGATAGTCTCTGGACAAGGCCTGCTCACGAGGCCAACGGTGCTGGCCATGAGATACGATGACATGCGGCGACACGTCGAAGCTCACTTTCGCGCCACCCTAGAAAAGTACAAGAACCGCATCCTCGCAGAAGGCGATCCCTCGGGTCGCAATGTCGAGGCTCTCACGAGCTCTGTAAGCCTCGTACAGGACGATCTCTGGGATGAGCTAGTCGATCAGCCGGACGACCACGGAAATGATCTCCTAGGCCGCTTCAAGGCGCTCTCAAGCGTCCCCCAACTGACCGCAGGGCAGGAAGTGCAACTGCGGACGGAAATCAAAAGGGGATACCGGAGTTTCTTGGATGCCGCATTGCAATATCATGCCAGCCTTGACCGGTACGAGCTATCCGAACCGTCAAACACCGCGACGGCCTCGGTCCCAGAGCAAAGCCCCATAGCGTCTTACTCAGCAGCACCTGAGGCGACCTACAAGTCTGCTGTGCAGGAATACATGGCAGAAGGACAACGCGGCGGGCTGTGGGCTGCAAAGACCATCAGTGAGAAGTCTGATGCACTTGACCTGCTTGGTCAGATCACCGGCGATAAACCAACCGCCCAACTAACTAAAGCTGATGCACGCTTCGCAAAGGCTGTGTTATCGAAGCTGCCCAAAAATAGGAGCAAAGACCCACGCACTCGTGACCTACCCCTTTCGGATATGTTGGCTGTCGAAGGGATTCAAAAGATCGCAGCGAGAACGGTCAACGCTTACGTCAGCGCATTCCAGTCGTTTGCGCGCTGGGCAGTACACAATGGTCATGCCACCGAGAACGTCTTTGCCAATACCAGAGTGCAAATCAAAACCAGAGACCGCTCAAAGCAGCGTGCGGCGTTTGAACCCCCAGAACTACGCCTTATGCTCAAGCACCTTGTATCCAACCCAGATAACCTTGTGAAAAAGGACGATCATAAGTGGCCGACGCTAATAGCTATGTTCACGGGTGCCCGCCTGAATGAAGTGGCGCAACTTCATACCCGCGACATCAGGCAACATGACGGCCTATGGTGCATCGACATCAATGACGATGACGGAAAGATGCTGAAAACAGCTGCAAGCCGTCGGTTGGTGCCTGTGCACCAAAAGTTGCTGGATATAGGTCTCTTAAGGTTTGTCGAAAGTCGCAGTGGCGGGTCCGCCGTCAGGTTGTTTCCGTCCTTCTCATACAGCGCACAAAACGGGTATGGCCGGAATGTCGGACGATGGTTTAACGAGAAGTTCTTACCTGCCCTAGAGTTGAAACAAGGCACCTTGGTATTTCACAGCCTGAGGCATTCGATGGTTACGCTGCTAACCCAAGCCGATGTGCCGGACAGTAGGGTAAAAGCCATCATGGGGCATGGACAGGTTGGCGTTACTCATACCAGCTATTTCAAGTCTGGCTTCACTGTAGAACAGTTAAAGCGTGAGATAGATAAGTTCATGTTTTAGTGTGCTGTGCACTGTTGCTTCTGTGTCCCCTGCCTCAGCCACATCACTTAAGTTTATGCCGAGTCTGCATTTCGGCATGCAGGGTCAATTAGACGACATGCGCTACGATGCTAATCGCTGATTGACCTAGGATGAAACCAAACTCAAAGGCAACAGATAGGGTCACGGCCACGTCCGGTAAGATAGAGCGGTTTAATACCGGGCAGTTCTGCCTTAGCTTGCGTAATGCCCCTTGTCGCGCATGGGGCACCCCATCCCACGGCACGCCGACCGCTCCCGCCTAGCAACATCACAGAGCGCCGCGAGCACAGTCCTACGCAAACCAATCCCCTCGAGCTATTTTCCTTTCGGCCATTCTCCTATCACGCAGGGGTTAGCCGACCATTTGCGGCAGGCTGTCAGGCTTGCTCCAAGTCCGACCAACCCCATACACGAATTTGGCTTCAAGAACGGAACAGTGATGACAATCAATGAGCTCCCTAGCCGTCACATCAACCTTTGGCGGAAGGTGAAAGGTCCGGTCGGCCCGCGGATTTACGACAGGCTCGACGAGATACAGGAGGAGGTGGAGGCCGGGGAAGGCCGTACTAGGACACGCCCAGCATCAGTCAGCGATGATTTCGTGAAGTGCATCCGTGCAATCTGTTTGGACTTGTTTCATGCCAACAAAGTGGACCCTGTGATGGTCACTGGGGTCCATCGAAACCACAACCAGCTTACTAAGAACGCGTCGTACCCCACCTTTGTAACGGCCCGCACCTTTGGGGCCGCCTTAGATGGCTTGCATGCGACCGGGTATGTTGAAGAGGTTTCGAAGGGCACTGAGGGCAGCGGTAAGACCACACGAGTACGGGCGACCCCTCAACTGATCCAGAAGATGTCGGTCATAGGCTTCTCAAAGCCCGACATTTCGGACAACGCAGAAGGCATCAGACTTGCGCTCACTAATGGCAAGTCCAAGAGCAAAGTGCGGACCGCATATTCAGACAACGCTGAGACTGCCCGTTGGCGGGCGAACTTGGACGTCATCAATAGAGAGATCGGCCGCCACGTCATCGGGCTTAACCGGACCCGTACTGAGTTAGACGACCTAGAAGTGCAGCGTCGCATGTCGGCTTCTTTGGCAGCCGCAAAAGAGAAAAAGCCCTACGACTACCAACGCTTGGACATGGATGCCGTAAGGTTGCACCGTGTCTTCAACAGCGCCGATTGGTGCGATGGTGGGCGATACTACGGCGGATGGTGGCAAAACGTGCCCAAGGAGTACCGCAGGTTCATTACCATTGATGGAAAGGACACTTGCGAATACGACTACTCCAGCATTCACCCGAGATTGCTCTACGCACAGTCCGGCCATCGCTGGCCATTGAACCAAGACCCATACGAAGCGCCCCACGGTCCAGAACTGCGGGACGCGGTCAAGTCAGCATTCCTGATCATGCTGAACATGCAAGGTACGATCCAAAAGCGGCAAGTGCCCGGCTTCGACAGCGCAACTGCGGATATGACTTGGGATCATTTCGTGAAAGGCATTGTTGAGACACACGCTCCGATCAGTAAGTTTTTGGGAACGGGCACTGGCGTCAAGTTACAGCGGATTGACGCAGACATAGCCGAAGCGGTGATGCTTAAGTTCACAAAAATGCACTACGCATGCCTTCCGGTCCATGACAGCTTCATCACTTTGGCCTCACTTGGTGATGAACTCATTGACTACATGAAGCAGGTCGTCAGAGAGACGCAGGGGATCGAAATAGAAGTCACCCCTAAGCCAACCCATACATATAGCGGACCTGCAGGAAGGATAGACACAGACATATCGGAATTGCTGGCACCAACGGACGCCATAGAAAAAAGCCTCTTGCTTAGATGATCAGGCGCGATCAGCAAGGGAAATAAGCACTACCATCTCTGATGGAATGTCATCAACTTTCCATTACCCAGAACGTTAAGCAAAAGCGACCTCTGGGCTGTAACTCTGGCTCAGTTGCAAATCGCCGTCTGCCTGTACCGCTCACCTTCGCCACGGGCCGCCCTGAGGCACTTCCTTCGTCTCAGCGGCCCGTCGTTGACGCAGCCACGCCATCAAGTCCCTCACTGGCGCTCTCCTTGGCTCCCAGAACGCGATAGACAGAGGCCCGACCGATCCCGAGACGGCTTGCGATCTCAGTAGCTCCAATCCCCTCCGCTTGCAGCCTTTTCACCTCAGCAGCCTTCGCCATAGCGGTCGGCTTGCGTCCCTTGTACTTGCCAGCCGCCTTCGCTTTCGCAATGCCCTCACGTTGCCGCTCCAGCATAATCTCACGTTCAAAGGCTGCGACGGACCCAAGAACAGTCAGCATCAGCTTTCCTGTGGGGGTGCTTGTATCGATGTTGATGTCAAGAATACGCAAACCAGCATCCTTGGCCTGTATCCCCTCCAGTAACTCCAAAAGATGCGGCACCGACCGGGCTAGTCTGTCTAGCTTGGTCACGACCAAGAAGTCACCGGTCCTCAACTGATCTAACGCGAGCTGGAGTTCACGGCGCTCCTTCACGTCAACGGATGACACCTGTTCCTTATAGACTTTGTCGCACCCAACTGCCTCAAGGGCACTTAGCTGGCTCTCAAACCCTGCCTTCTGATCAAGGGTGGATGTTCTCGCATAGCCTATCAGCATCTCATTCACTCCAATGTGTCTCAATAGTATCTAAGACCATAGGGGTGATGCCGTACCAAAAGTCAATAACAATGTGTGTGAGACAAATAATGCTCAGATGTGAGACGCCTCACCAGACCTTGCCCTTGTGAGACAGGTACGCGCTACACTGGCATGTCAGTGTCAATGAGCACCGGTCTGACGACTAGCGATCTATGGCCCGTGGCTTCAGACTTAATGACGGGGTGCCATGGGGGAAACTGGTGCGCGACGATATATTGATACCCACTCGAAAAAATGTGTCGAGAAATTCAAAAATGTCTTCCGCCGAAGAACATAGATGTTCCTTCCGTTCTAGTCGGTGACCGATACGGGCCTACTGCAGGCCTTAGCTACACTCAAAAATGCCACACCGCAGCTTCACCGCTCCACAGATTTGTGAAGCGGGAGAACGCTGCACCAGAGACGTGCTTCACACCCTTTGGTCGCGATCCGTTCATAGGTCGGACCTAGACGACCTATCTCATTGGTCCTCCCCAGTGCAGTGGCTTAACCGCCTTACGCCCGCCGGTAGCTTCCGTCATAAAGTTCGGAAACGGCGAGACAGGAGCCCGCAATGATCACGGTTACAGATCGATCGACCACAACACCTATTTCGCAGCATGAAATCAACAAAGCCGCATGGGGGGCGTGCGACACGTTCAGGGGGGTCGTCGATCCATCTGTCTACAAGGACTACGTGCTCACCCTGCTGTTCCTCAAATACGTCAGTGACGTGTGGAAGGATCACTATGCCCGCTATCAGGCCGAACACCCCGACAGCCCTGAATTGGTCGAGGCGATGATGCAGCAGGAGGCATTTAAGCTGCCCGACGGGGCCAGCTTCGAGGCCCTGCACAAACGGCGGCATGAAGCAGGCAATGGCGAACGCATCGACAAGGCCCTCCATGCCATCGAAGAGGCCAACGGCGACAAACTCCGCGACGTGTTCCAGGACATCAGCTTCAACTCCAACAAGCTGGGCGACGAGGAACAGAAGAACGATATCCTCCGCCACCTGCTGGAGGACTTCGCCAAACCCGCGTTGGACCTGCGCCCTTCTCGTGTCGGGCAACTCGACATCATTGGTGGGGCCTATGAATATCTGATCTCCCGCTTCGCGGCCACGGCGGGCAAGAAGGCGGGGGAGTTCTATACCCCTGCCCAGGTCTCCGACCTCATGGCCCGTCTGGCCGACCCGCAACCAGGGGATCACATCTGTGATCCGACCTGTGGGTCTGCCTCCCTCCTGATGAAATGCGGCAGGCTGATCCGGAACAGCGGCGGCAAGGGCTATGCGCTCTATGGGCAAGAGGCCATCGGCTCCACCTGGGCGCTGGCCAAGATGAACCTGTTCCTGCATGGCGAGGAAAACCACCAAATCGAATGGGGCGACACCATCCGCAATCCCAAGCTGCGCACCAAGGACGACGCGCTGCGGCACTTTGATATCGTCGTGGCCAACCCGCCGTTCAGCTTGGACAAATGGGGCACCGAAGCCGCCGAGACCGACAAGTTCGGACGCTTCCGCCGTGGCATCCCACCCAAGACCAAGGGCGACTACGCCTTTATCCTGCACATGATCGAAACGCTAAAACCCAGGACAGGCCGCGCCGTGGTGGTTGTGCCCCATGGGGTGCTGTTCCGTGGCTCGACCGAAGGGAAAATCCGCCAAAAGCTGATCGAGGAAAACCTGCTCGATGCGGTCATCGGCCTGCCGGAAAAGCTGTTCTTCGGCACGGGCATCCCCGCCGCTCTGCTGGTGTTCCGCAAACACAAATCCGACGACAGCGTGATGTTCGTCGATGCATCCCGTGAGTTCATCTCTGGCACCAACCAGAACGCCTTGGACCAGAGCCATATTGACAAGATCGTGGCGACCTATGCCGCGCGGGAGAGCGTGGACAAATACGCCTATCGCGCCACGAATGGAGAGATCGAGGAGAATGATTTCAACCTCAACATCCCCCGCTATGTGGACACGTTTGAGGAGGAAGAAGAGATCGACCTGATGGCCGTGCGGGCAGAACGGCAGGCGCTGAAGGGCGATCTGGCCGAGTTGGAGACCCGTATGGAGGGATATCTGCGGGAGCTTGGCTATGGTTCCTGAGGGGTGGTCCGAGAAGACCTTCAATGACCTGCTGGACGCTGGGGATCTTGCGTCAATCCAAGATGGGAACCACGGAGACATACATCCTAAGGCAGCGGACTTCGTGCCTGATGGCGTTCCATTTGTCATGGCAAGAGACCTTAAAGGCGGAACAATCGGTTTCTCAGGCTGTTCGTTCATCTCGCAGGTACAAGCGGATAGCCTCCGAATTGGCCATGCTTATCCTGGGGATGTCCTTATCTCCCACAAGGGAACTATTGGTAACGTCGCTGTAGTTCCCGATGCTTATGAAATGGTGATACTTACTCCGCAGGTCACTCTCTATCGGACTTCATCGGGTGGCCGTATTGATTCCAAGTATCTCCGAGCTTTCCTCCAAAGTGAACGATACCAAGCCCGTTTCTTGGCATTGGCGTTTCAGTCCACCCGAAACTACCTTGGCATTACCCAGCAGAAGAAGTTCTCGGTCCCACTTCCCCCACTCCCCGAACAACGGAAGATTGCGGATATCCTCTCGACCTGGGATGCGGCGATTGAGAAGACAGAGGCCCTGCTGGCCACCGCCAAAGCCCAAAAACGCGCCCTCATGCAATCCCTCCTCACAGGCAAACGCCGCTTCCCTGAGTTCGAGGGTCAGCCGTGGAAAGAGGTGCGGTTGGGGGATGTGGCAACCATCGCGATGGGTTCGTCCCCGAAATCAGCGGCGTACAATGACGACGGAGTGGGGCTGCCGCTCATTCAGGGTAATGCCGACGTAAAGAACGGTCGAAGTGCCCCCCGAACCTTTACCTCTGAAATTACAACTCGATGCGCACCAGGGGATATCCTCTTATCCGTTCGTGCCCCCGTCGGTTCAGTAGCCATCTCTGATCATGAGGCATGTGTTGGTCGGGGAGGGGCGGTCATCCGACCTATTGAAGGCCATAGCTGGCTGTGGCTGAAGCACCTCATGCTCTGGTTGGAACCACAATGGGCAAGAGTTTCACAGGGTAGCACTTTCGAGGCGGTAAACTCCAAGGACATCAAGACATTTCTGATACCATTACCTTCATCGCAATCGGAAGAAGATGCGTTAGGAAATGCAATTGAAACTGCGCATTTAGAGTGTAGCGCGTTGGTCGGCCAGATCGCCAAACTCCGCACCGAAAAGAAGGCTCTGATGCAGCAACTGCTCACGGGCAAACGGCGGGTCACCGTGGAGGAGCACCATGGAATTTGAAGTCTACTGTGACGAGGCTCATCCCGACCTCTTCACCTCGCAGAAACCCCAGGCGCAATACCTGATGATTGGCAGTCTGTGGCTCCCCGCCGCCCTGCGTGAAGAGGTAAAGACCAAGATCAAAGTCTTGCGCCAGGAGCATAACGCCTGGGGTGAAATCAAGTGGACGAAGGTGTCACCGTCACAACTCGCGTTTTACATCGAACTGGTTGAGATGTTCATTGGTTATGGTGACAAGATGCGGTTCCGCTGCATCGCAGTTGACCAACAGCAGATCAACATGGACTTGCACCAAGGCGACCATGAACTTGGATTCTACAAGTTTTACTATCAGGTGCTGCATCACTGGATTCTGGACTTCAACAGCTACCGCATCTTCTGCGACCTGAAGTCAAATCGAGAACCTGCTCGGTTCACTAAACTGCGTCAGGTTCTAGATAATGCCAACCTGTCGGCTGATGTCCAATGCGTCCAGGCACTTCCGTCGAAGCAGGTGACGCTGATCCAGTTGACCGACTTATTCCTCGGAGCCGCCAGCAGCAGGCTGAACCAGACGCTGCGGGAAGGTTCAGCCAAAGAGGCATTGGTCTTGGAGTTGGAGCAGCGTTTAGGGAGACGGTTGGGTCCAACCTGGCGCAGTGAGCGTAAGTTCAACATCTTCAACATCGACCTGCGGGGTGGATGGTAGTGCCAATGCCACCTTTACTGAACTTGGCGGACGAAGCTGCCTACCGCGCTCACTACATTCACGAGCTTTCCAACACGACGCATCACACTCGCGATGGCGTACGTGTATTCTTCAGACGGGAGCGATTTGATCACGCCTTTTTCGAACACACCCGTAGGAATGGTCCAAACGATAGGTTTTCCCAGGATCGTGCTACACGGATGTCTTGGATAGACCCAACACTGACTGAGCCTAATGCAACTTGGTATCAAGGTTGGGACAACAAGAGGCGACGCAACGATGCATCGTCCTCTGTCGCAGTTGCTTATCAGAGCTTCGTTGTGATTCTTAGGTTTGGCGTAAGTCGGCAGGGTGTGGTTACGGCAACCTTTGTCACCTGCTACTTGGCGGACGCGCAAGCATATCCAAAAATCCAGAGGTCACCAATATGGGACCTACAAACATGCAAGAATAAGTTGGGAGTGTAGTGTGGTCGCTGATTTGCCATGCTGGTTCAGCGACCAAAACCTCGACAGGTTCGAAGCCGATGGGCAGCGAACTCACCCCGTCTATATGGAAATTCTTTCCAGACTGTCAATGGCCCGTAAGCAATATGGGTCAGTATTATTTACCTTAATTTTTCAGAAACCACCTTACCATGACCCAACCTAGCACCCCCGACACCCGCGAAGAAGCGGCCTCCAAGCTCCCCGCCGTGCATGTGCTGATGGCCATGGGCTGGGACTATCTCACCCCAACTGATGCGCTGGCCTTGCGCGGGTCGGAGCGCGGTGTGTTGCTGGTCCCTGTGTTGCGGGAGCGGCTCAAAGGACATCGATTTGCTTTCAAAGGGCAGACCTATCGCCTCTCTGATGGTGGCATCGATCAGGTGGTGCGCGAGATCAGTGCCAGCGGACTGAACGAGGGTCTGATCCCTGCCAATGAGGCGATCTACAAGCATCTCACGTTGGGGATCACGGTCACCGAGTTTGTGGATGGCCAGCGCACCTCAGTCACCGTGCCCTTAATCGACTGGGCGGCCCCCTGCGCCAATACCCTTCAAGTCACTGAGGAACTCAGCGTTGAGCGGCCCGCTGGCATGGGGCGGTTTCGGCCTGATGTGGTCTGCTATGTGAACGGAATCCCCCTGGTGGTGATCGAGGCCAAGCGGCCCGTGTCATCGACCAAGGACGCCGCGATGGTGAACGAGGGGATCAGCCAGCACCTGCGCAATCAGAAGACAGACGGCATTCAGGACCTCTACGCTTATTCTCAACTCCTGCTGTCGATTTCTGGCACCGATGGGCGCTATGCCACCACAGGAACACCCGCGAAGTTCTGGGGGGCCTGGACCGAGGAAGATATCACCGAAGCCGAAATGCAGGCCGTGAAGTCCTCGCCCCTGTCAGAGGCCCAGAGAGCGGCGCTCTTCGCTGACAAGCCCAAGTGGATGCGGGACGACTACGACGGACTCTACAGCGGCCCGGTCTGGCCCACAGAGCAGGATAGACTGATCATCAGCCTGCTGCGGCCCGACAGGTTACTCGACCTCACCAGACGGTTCATTTTCTTCGACCGGAAACTGGGTAAGATCGTAGCAAGGTATCAGCAGGTGCAGGGGGCCAAGGCCATCCTGTCCCAGGTATCCCACCAGAAGCCTGATGGTGGTCGTGAGGGTGGCGTGATCTGGCACACCACGGGGTCGGGCAAGTCGAACCTGATGGTATTCCTGACAAAGGCGCTTCTGCTGGACGAGGAGCTATCCAGATGCCGTATCATCATAGTCACTGACCGTGTGGACCTGGAGAAACAACTGGCCGCAACCTTCATGACGGGTGGGGCCTTCGGGTCTGCTGTTGCGACAAAGAAAGAGGGTGAGACCTCCAAGGTGCAATCAGGCCGTGACCTGGCCAAACGCATTGGCACTGGGTCCGAACGGATCATCTTCACCCTGCTCCAGAAGTTCAACTCGGCGACCAAGCTGCCAGAGTGCAAGAACACGTCGGACAAGATCATCGTGTTGGTCGATGAAGGCCACCGCAGCCAGGGCGGAGAAAACCATGAACGGATGCGGCAGGCGCTGCCAAACGCGGCCTTCATAGCCTTCACCGGAACACCGCTGCTAAAGGAGGACAAGACCCGCAATAAGTTTGGACCGATCCTTCACGCCTATACGATGCAGGATGCCGTCGAGGACGGCGCGGTAACACCGTTGGTTTATGAAGAACGAAGGCCCGTCGTTAATATCAATGATGCTGCCATCGATGCATGGTTCGACAAGATCACCACGGATTTATCCGACAGTCAGAAGTCGGACCTGAAGCAGAAGTATTCCAGCCGTGGAAAGATATACGGCGCGGCCAACCGCATTGACCTCATTGCCTATGACATCGCCGTTCATTTCACAGAGAACTTCGCCAAGCTGAAGCTCGGTCTGAAGGCGCAACTCGCTACTGACAGCAAGCTGTCCGCAATCCGGTACAAGAAAGCACTCGACGAGACTGGCATGTTAACCAGCGCGGTGGTGATCTCAGCCCCTGATACCCGTGAGGGTCATGACGACACCGATGATGCAAAGACACCTGAGGTGCAGACCTGGTGGAAGATGAACGTTGGCAACGATCCTGAGGGGTATGAGACCGATGTGATCGAACGGTTCAGCACCGATGGCGCACCTGACATCCTGATCGTTGTGGACAAGCTGCTGACAGGCTTTGACGAACCCCGAAACGCGGTTCTCTACATCGACAAACACCTTAAGGGTCACAATCTGCTCCAGGCCATCGCGCGGGTGAACCGTCTGCATGAAGCAAAGCAGTTCGGATATCTGATCGACTACCGTGGGATTCTTGCTGAACTTGACACCTCGATCCAGGACTACACGGACCTCGCCTCACAGACCCAAGCCGGATACGAGATCGATGATCTGGTGGGCACGGTCACCAACGTCTCTGTCGAATACAAACGTCTTCCTGGCCTGCATGATGCGCTCTGGGCGATCTTTTGCGTTGTGCAGAACAAGCAGGATATCGAACAGTTCCGGCGCGTGCTTGTCCCCAGAACTTACGAAGATGGGGCTGGTTATAGCATCGATGCAAACCAGAAGGTACGTGAGGACTTCTACGATGCACTGACCGAGTTCGGGATGTGCCTCAAATTAGCATTGTCATCACGCACATTCTTCGAGGATGGGGCCTTCGACGAGAAGACAATCCAAGTTTACAAACGGGACCTCCGTTTCTTCACCGAACTGCGGGTGCAGGCCAAGCGTGATGCGCAGGAGACCGTGGATTTCTCGGAATACGAAGATCAAATCCGGCGGATGATCGATAAACAGGTGATCGGCCAAGAGGTCGTGGACCCAGAAGGATACATCCGTGTCGGTACACTTGGTCAAGCAGATGACCAAGAGGACTGGTCGGATGAAAAGACCCGTACCGAAGCTGATATCATCAAGACCCGTATCAGGAAGACCATCGAACAAGACTTGATCGATGATCCTTATGCACAACGGGTTTTCTCCGAACTGCTGAATGAAGCGATCCTGGCGGCTGAGGCGATGTTCGATCACCCTGGCAAGCAGTATGTCATGTTCAAGGACCTAGAGGAGCAGGTCGCTGCACGGAATACCCCTGGTGTTCCGGATCGGTTTGCTGACCACCCCCGTGCACAGTCCTACTACGGAGCCCTGCTGGAGCAATTGGCAGGTGCTGAACAGGAAGAAGAGGTTCTGGTCGCCGAGGCCATGCACATCGATTCAACCGTGGATGACGCTGTGCAAACGCATTCGATCAACCCCGGCAGTATCGAAGCCGAGATACGCAAAGCGCTCTTGCCACGCTACTTCAAGTTCCTCGGCGGTCTGGACGCCGCAAATGCGTTGATCAATCAGATCGTCGGCATTGTCCGCGCTGGTGCGAACAGAACATGACAGGGTTTGTGCTGTCATATGGTGACGACCGTATTCCATATCAGGTATCCTATGGCGACATCCGCAAGTCCCGTGTGGCCATCCACGTTAACCCAGACGGATCGGTTGCCGTCGATGCCCCCCATGGGTTCTCCGACGAGAGCATTAAACAGGCCGTCCAAAAGAGGGCCCGCTGGGTTATTAATCATGTCAATGAAGCCAGGGAACGCTACGCCTACGTGCGGCCCCGTGAGTATGTCTCTGGTGAACAGGTTCTCTACCTGGGCCGCCGCTATATGCTCAAGGTGATCCCTGTAGAACGCAAACCATCACCTGCACGGCTGCGTGGCAATCGGCTGGAGGTCGAGACGGCGAACGGTATGGAGGAAGACATCAGAGGACGTCTACGTGCCTGGTACCGCGTCAGGGGACGAGACTACCTGAGCCGTCGCATCGATACTCTGGCCAAGACCCTACCCTGGGTGGATGCACCACCGCCATTCCGTCTACTGGAGATGTCACGTCAATGGGGAAGCTGTTCCCCGACGGGAGAGATCATCATCAACCCTCACCTCATCAAAGCGCCTCGACAGTGTATCGACTACGTTCTCATTCATGAACTCGCACATCTCGAGGAGCATAATCATGGGCCTGAATTTTGGATACTGATTGACGTCCACGCAAATAACTGGCGTCACTCTAAATCGTACCTGGACCATTTCGCTGAATGTTATTTGAAAGACTGAAGACAACTGCCTTGCAACCCAGCCAAGTGTGACACACAGGCGTGACACATGACTAATCCTGCACTGCTTTATCCAGCTTTCTCAACGGCTCAAAAATGTGGTGGAGTTTCCCCTAGACTCTACTGCTGACTACAGTGTTGACCCCGGCACAATCATATTTTCCAAACACCCGTAGGTCTAGCCTGCCCCATCGCCCTTTGCCCTTGTTGCCTTGAAAGGCATGGCGTCTCTTGTGTCGAACGCCGTGGTGCGCCATCAAGGTGCGACATTTGAACGAAACCGCGCCCCAAAGTGCTTCGTTTCCAGTTGTTTTAGCGAATGGTGGCCGTTCCAGGGTCGCCCACCAATTTCAAAACAACGAAAATTCCCGAAT
>TARA_R110002049_G_scaffold309295_1_pt1 | contig 14931 bp, 11 predicted proteins | sample TARA_R110002049 | Tara Oceans TARA_R110002049 (sample SAMEA4396941) | marine metagenome | biome: Polar Biome; feature: [SRF] surface water layer (ENVO:00010504); material: water (ENVO:00002006), including particulate matter (ENVO:01000060) such as... | depth 5 m | reverse complement strand
GGTGCCCGGGGGCGGAATCGAACCACCGACACGAGGATTTTCAATTAGCCTTCTGATCCGCACACGATGTTTCAGGATCGCTCAACCCACAACGTAGCCGATTGAAAACCTTGTTCTTTGTGAATGGCAGATCATCTCGCCTTGTCTCACGCTGGAGCATTCAAGCTCACTGCTTCTGCTACCCCAGCGATACCCACATCCGCTCGACTGACCATACCCCAAGGTCGCCCAATGCCGACCAGTGACTAAAAGATTGGAACCAAGCTTGACGCAAATGACTTAAAGCCGCAGTCTAACAGCCAAGTATTTTGGGACCAGGATATTTTGAAGCCTACAAAGCTCATACGAAATGACGTCTTGGCGCTGCTGGAGCAAGCCTCTAGCATGAAGCCCAACGCTATCAGTAAGTTGCTCAGTCTTTTTTGCGACAAACTTCGCGGTCAGGTGCGATTTGCTAGCCTGTGGCGATACAACAAGTGCTCTAACAGTATTTCCATCTACGCAAGATCAGATAAGGACTACTTCCCGCAGCTTGGACCCAATAGAAAAAACTTACAGGAATTCTTGTGTCCAACCAGCTGCACGTCGGTAAAAAAGATAATCTCATGTCCTGAAATGCGGTCACGCAAACGCAGGAATTTCTCTATCCTACGGGAAAATATGGATGGAATATTTCATCCACCCAAGGTGGTTGCAGAATTTAGTCTTGACGAGTTCGTTCTTTTACCGATTGATACAGAGCACTCACCGACTGGATCGGACCAAATTCCAAGGTTCTTTTGCCTATTTTATTGCCCGCCGGGTGTCGGTGCGGACCGAGTTCACGACCAAGATCTGGCACTAATTCAGCGTTGCCTTGGAAATATGATTTTTAATGCGTTCAGCGCGCGGCGCCAAAAGATCATTCAAAATCTCACGGAGTTTCTCTCAGGCAGCCACGATGGTGGAAACGAAAGAGTATTGGATCATTTTCGGAGGGAGTGTCTACCCTGCGAAGCATCGTTTCAACTTAATGTACGCTCGATTCGGAATAATGAGCTAGATATAGTATCGGCTACTGGAAATAGGACTGAACTAAACGAAAGGGCCGCGTTTCAGCTCTGGAACACTCTCGCCGACGCTGAAGGGGCGATGATAATTTCGAACGCTGATCTACCTAAGGATTGTGATGCGATTTCGGGGTTAGTATGGCAGCAGAAAACCGAGACCCCTCGGGAAAGAACGATGTATGTTTTTTTCAATAAGGTTTCGTCTTGCCCGCTCCGGGGAGTGGGAAACGAGGACCCTGGGAAGGAAAAATTCGTCGATCACTTTGGCTTTGAGGATCGTGAGCTTCTTGAAGAGATTGGTTCACATATTCGAGCGTTCACGGAAACAAGCGCAGAGAAAAAGAAACGTGACAACAATTCTAGGATTGTTTCCCATGAAAGCTCTCAACCATTTTTTGACATTTTGAGCTTGCTGTCTAAACACAAATCTCACGCAAGCCACTTCCCATGGCATGAAACCATAGATAAAATTGAGGATGCCGCTCGACTGGGTCACGCTATGGTTGAAATGAATACTGAACTTACCGACGATAAGCTTAACAACATGTCGGCAAACGGCCCCAATACCTATCAGATTGAATATGAGCTAGTTCGACTAAAGAAATCACTACGGCGAGTTTGCGAGGATGCCAGGTTTCGAAACGATAACATTCGAATTGATGTTTCTAGCGCTTGTCGTTCATTGGACCTCAATATGAGGGTTCTTACTACTATCTTCATCAATACTGTAACCAACTCCATCAAGTACTCGAGAAGGAACGATCAGGAATCCTGGTGCAACTTTTTAGTGCGAAGAGTGTACTCCTCTGAGGATTCCGAGTGGAATCGGCTAGGCCTTCCCCATGAACGTCGTGGCAAGGGCATTCTCTTTTCGACAACAGATAACGGGATAGGCATCCCTGACAGGTACAAAGAGCGAGTGTTTGAGCAAGAATTTCAGGTGGATAACCGAAGCGCGGCACGAGGTTTGGGTCTAGGCCTGTGGCATGTTAAGCGTGTTGTCACCGCGTTGGGCGGTGATATATGGATCCAGAGCGGTTCAGATTTCCCTAAGGATACTGAAGACAAGACTAGAGTATCGGTCTTGCTTCCAATGAGATGGTAGAAGTTCTTGCCTAAAGACCACGAAAATATAAGAATAGCAGTGGTTGATGACCGGGGATCGGTTGTTGACGAATTCGAACAGTTGTTCGGTATTGAGCTTCCGGGCGCAACCGTCGCTAAGTTCGAGTCGGCTGATGAGGCCCTCGCAGCCATCGATGCAGGTGAGGAATGGTCCTTCTGGATCGTGGACCTCATGATGCCGATAGGCACGGTGCTTAGCCGAGGCGAAACGGATGATGGACTATCGACCGGCATAGTAGTGATCAAGAGGCTCGTTGAATCCTCTGTCACGATCTCAGGGGACATCATTGCATTCACGCTCAGGGATGTGGTCGTCGCGGATTTTCAGGTTGATGAAAACATCGTCATTTTGCCGAAGCGGGAGCACACGCCAACTGACGTAGTTGTCCGTGTTCGCGACACTGTAAACGGGGAGGGTTGATTGGCCGCTGGATCGAGTGACGACAATGAAGGCGTCTTACGGCGAGTACTGCGATCATCAGGGATTGCCGTAATTCTTATCTCATCCGTGGTTGCTGGGTGTTGGATCTTCTTTAGGCTTTGGGTTGAGCCAATTTACGCCGAAAATAGCAACCTGACTTATAGTTTTTCTGAAGGGATCGGATTTGCTGGAGTATTGATTACTATACTGGCGTTTATCTCAGCATTCTATATTCTCTTGCTCGCTATAGACGCATTCAAAATCTCTGCTGATGTTGCCAAGAATGCCGACAGAATTAAGAGCAACATGGTGATGGCGGAGAGCCTAAAGGAGCAGGTTTCCACCCTTAGGGCGAGAGTTGCGGATGAGGAGGAGAGGTTAGCCCTCTTGAGAGCTGATGCAGTCTTAACGTCCGACATCTTCAGAGAGATAAATGAGAGCTCTGATGACACTTCTGAGGTATTGAGGCTTCTGGACCGTATCGGGCGTGCGCTTGAACTTAACGCGAAGGCGCACATTCATCCTGACGAGGAAGTCGTGCGGCGCATTTCGGCTTATGCAATCAGCATGAAATCAAAAATTCCTCCTCTTATTGAGAATAACGTTGCTCGGCAGGCACGTATCTCGGTGCTCAGCCAATTGGTTTCAGAACCAGCTGCAACAGAAGAACGAGTTTTGCAAAGAGCGCTGTTTTTACTTCGCGAAGAGGCCGGTGCTGGTGATGCATCGGCAAGGTCGCTTATTGAACGGTTTGAGGCTGTCAATAAGAGCTAAGTTAACGTCTGTTGAAATTTGTTGCTTGGACCGTGAACTGCGGACTTATTCACACTCTTCCAGATCGCCAAATATTGTCCCTGACGCGGCTCATCCGCCCATCTTATCATGGGTTCATGAAACGCAAGCTCACCACGAAGTTTATTGAAGGGCAGAAGCCCAACCCATCAAAACGTCTCGATTTCCGCGACGAGTTGATGCCGGGTCTCGTCCTGCGCATCAGCACGTCCGGCACCAAGACATTCTGCCTGCACAAACGCATCAACGGGAAGATGCGTCGCATAACTATCGGGCGGTTCGGCGTCGTGTCGCTGGCCGAGGCGCGTGAACGGGTGCGACAGGTGCTCTACGAAATCGAGACGGGCCGCTTCGAGGATCGCACGGGCGTCGAGGTCGAAACGAAGCCCACGCTGGGCGACGTGATCCCCGACTACATCGAGAAGTATGCCAAGGTTCACAACCGCGACTGGAAGCGCAAGGAAGCCCTGCTGGGGAAGTTCGAGACGTTGCACGGCAAGCGGATCGACGAGATCAAGCGCGCCGACGTGGTGAAAGCCTGCGACGTGATCCACAAATCCGCGCCGGTCAGCGCGAACCGCGCGCTGGCCCACCTCAAGCACCTCATGGGATGGTGCGTCGAACGCGGCATGATCGATGCCTCCCCCATCGCCGGGATGAAACCCATGTCCAAGGAACGGTCGCGCGAGCGCGTGCTATCCGACGATGAGCTGGGCGCGCTGTGGGAGGTCTTTGGCGACGAAGGCTATCCTTTCGGGGATTGTATGAAGTTCCTTATGCTCAGCGGCCAGAGACGCGCGGAGGTCGCTGAAATGCGTTGGCCGGAAATCGACCTCGAAAAACGCCTTTGGACGCTGCCTTCGCAGCGCGCCAAGAACGGCAAGCAGCACACTGTTCCGCTCACAGAAGCTATGATTGAGGTGTTGCGCAAGACGCCTAGGTTCGTCAATTCAGACTACGTGTTCACAACTACAGGTAAAACGCCCATTTCGGGGTTCGGTCGCTTGAAGAACCGACTCGATAAGGCGCTTCCCGAAAGCTCGGCCCCGTGGATCATTCACGACCTGCGCCGCACGATGTCCACGAACATGGCCCAAATTGGCGTTCCACAACCTGTGACCGAGGCGCTGCTAAACCACAAGACGGGTGTGGTCTCAGGCGTGGCCGCCATCTACAATGTCTATTCATATGCCGACGAAAAGCGCGAGGCATTGGAGACATGGAATGCCGGTATCGAAGAAATCACAAAGACCAAGAATGATCCGCAATCTGTTGGATATAGAGACGCCAGATCGCTGGGTAGAGTGTGATGATTTCAAGTACCCTGCGGGCGGCAACCCGTGGACAGAACTTTACACTGAGCAAGCCTGCAAGTGTATCGCAGGCGTAGTAGCAATTGATGATCTAGACACCATTCGCCGCCTTCGATTTCAATTAGCGGCTACCGCAGAGTATTTGACACAGACTTTTGGATTTGTGGGCGGCGCAATGACCCTATCCCAAAAACACAAGTGGGCAGCTGAATTGGACTTTTTGTTGCGAAAGACCATCCGTAAGCTTGATGAGTCCACCGACAACCTTTCGACCGTTTCGATTCAAGACAACGAAGGCAAGACGAAAGTCTATCCCGCATCTGAGATGAGAAAGCGCGTGGAACGCACACAAGATGCGATAGCAGATTTGCGCTTGCTACTCGGAGCCGTTGAGGAATCTACAGCAAAAATCGAGGGCGGTACAAATCACGCCCAGACTCTGCAACTTGTTGTTGATGCCATGACCGAGGTCTTTGTCGACGTTGTCGGCATTGAACACGTCAAGAGAACGGCCTTCGAAAAGGAAATCGACGGGTTATTCCCCGAGTTCATACGTGAGACTGCAAAACCGCTGCTAGCCGTTCATTACCCAAAGTCCACTGCATCAAAACGAAGTGTCGAGAAGCTAAACACTCAAATACAAGAAGCTGTTTCCCGCTACTCATATCGTGATTGAACCAAACGCCAAAAAACGCCCCCGTTTCGTTCATTGAATTGAAATGAAACGCTTTTCTACCTGTGTCACAGTCATCTCAGGAACCGGTCCCCTTAGTCATGAAAGGGATAGAAGATGACAGATGAAATACTTTCGAAAACATTAGCGACGCGCGACGACCTGAAGCGCATGGGTATAAAGGTCTCCAACGTTACCTTGCTTCGCTGGGAAGCGCGCGGTCGATTTCCGCGAAGATGCCGCCCCGGCGGCACCACAGTTGCATGGTTCATGTCGGAGATTCAGGCTTGGTTGGCCGAGCGTGACACGGAACGTGCCCGAACACATTACGCTGAATACTAACCTGCGCTCAGCAGACAATCATCACAAAATCTTAAAGGAGTCGTCTCATGGACGGAATGCGATCAACGCAGCCTGCAGTGCTGCTTTCCGAAACTGAATTCAAAGTCAAAACTGACGGATACGGGTGGAAGAAATCAATCCATAAGGGATGGATTCAACACTACTACCATCAGCATCCTGAACCATATGGGTGGCCCGTCGAGGCCGAAATCTTCCTGCAAAAAGTAGGTGATTGTTCGCCGAGCAACCGAGTACGCGTTTGCGCCGTGTCACCTCATGGTGATGTCGAAGCAGAACATTTTCTAAACCCTGCTGAAGATATGGCGATGGCAGATGTGCTGCTTGATTTGGCTGCCTATACTGACCACAATGTGATGTTTGACCCCGTGCCTTGGAAACGGGGCGTCCGTTTGAATCGGACAAGATTGGGCTTCAAAACAATCGTTGGCGAGCATCCTTTCGATTACTTTCCGTGTCCCACGATGTTTTGGGAGATTGGGGCCTCGGCGTATCAGTTTCTCGCCCCATTGCCCCGCGCGATGGAACTTCAGGAAATGGTTAAGATGCTGGATTGCGCGGGCTTGACTCGCGCTCACCGGCTCGAAAATCCCAATAATGAGCTGCTCTATGTGCCGGGCTCGCTGATACATCGCCCCGGTCTTCCTCCTTTCACGGCCGAAGTGTTGTTCGATGCCTTTTCCGAGGTGGAAGTCGACGGCGGTGATTGGCTTTGGACCAAATATTGAAATGTCGAGAGGGGTTCAGGCCCCTCTCACTCCCCCCAGAATGTCTTGAGGTGACTCCATGCGACGACAATATCGCGTGTCTAAATTGATGCGCTCCAAAACGACGCTGTCCGCTGCCAAGGCGCAAATTGCGGCTGGTCGGAAAGTAATTTTAACATATGGCGTTCTTGAAGGCGGGCGCTGCTCATGCAAGCGCGAGGACTGCGCGTCTCCGGGCAAACACCCTTTGCCCAAGTTTTTCCCAAACGGTGTTCATAGCGCGACCGATGATATCGAGGCGGTTCAAAAAGCTCTTCGGCGGCACCCGGATGCAAATCTGGCAATAGCCCTTGAGGGACTAACGGTCGTCGATGTCGATGGAGATGAAGGGCGAAAAGCGGTTAAGAGCCTCGGCCTCCCCGATACGGTCAAAGTCTTCACGGGACGCGGCTATCATCTCTACTACGAAGGCGAGTTTGCCGATGGTACTTTCAAGCGTGAAAAACTCGACGTTTTGACCGGTGCCAACCGGATGGTGATGGTGCCGCCTAGCATGCACCCTTTGGGCAAACGTTACAATCACTCGGCGCGGGCACCAGATCGCGCGGCCAGAGTGCCAAAGAACCTAGGCAGCCTAAAATCCGGGAAGACCGGGCGAAGACATGAACAGACGCAATCGAGTTCATCTGATCTCGTCATCAAGAGTGGAGCCCGCAACGATTTCTTCTTTCGTACTTCCTGCTTCCTGCGCCGCCGGTTCGAGGATGAGGATGCGGTTGAGGCCATGCTGGAAGCGCTGAATGAAGAATTCACCGAAACCCCATTGTCACCGGCTGAACTGCGTTCTGTGATCCATAGTAGTGGAAACTACGTTGAGGACACCACAGCCCTGTTCGGCCCACCAAAGACAACCGAGCCTTTGCCGATGGAGTTCCTGTATTATCCGTACATTCCGTATTTCGGCGTGACTCTCCTTGCGGGTAATCCCGGTATGGGTAAGTCGCTTTTGGTGACCAAGCTGATCGCTGCGGTGACTACAGGGACGCCTTGGCCGCTCACGGACGAGTGTGCGCCGAAAGGCAAGGTCCTCATGCTGTCTGCTGAAGACAACTGGCAGAGGGTGACATTGCCCCGATTGCTAGAGAACAACGCGGACATCAACCAAATCCGCGTGATGAACCGCTTCAAAATTCTGTCGCCAGAGAACCTTGAGGCGATGGCGCGTTACATAGAGCAAGAGCGGCCCAAGCTGGTCGTGATCGACACGCTGACCGCCTACATGGGCAGTGGGCGGGATATGAACCGGCAAAATGAGGTCGGCGAGTTTCTGGGGCGTCTGACTGAGATCGCCGAGGATGCCGGATGTGCGGTGCTGGCCATTGGTCACTTGAACAAACAGTCAGCAGAGCACCCGCTGTATCGGATTGTCGGCTCTATCGGTTTCGCAGCCAGTATTCGATCCGCGCTATTCTACGGGACAGACCCAACAGATCGCTCGCGCTTCGCTTTGGCGCACGGTAAGGCCAATGCCAGCGAACTCGGCAAGACCATCATCTTCGAGCGTTTCGGCGGGGGGCGCGACGGAACACCGGTCCTGCACCCGGTGGAATTCTCAGACGCGAATGAAGCTGAGGTTTGCAGAGTCGAAACGAATTCCGTCGGCAGGCCCGCATCAGCCACCGACGCCGCGCGAGAGTTCATACTCGAATTTCTTTCTGATCAGCCGATCAGGTGGGAGAAGGTCGAAAACGCCGTGACAAGCCGCAGCCTCGCTTCTGTCGGCACCTTGAACGTGCTTCGGGCCGACATGGCAAAATCTGGTGAGATCGTGCAGGTGGGTAAAGGAAAAAGCACTCTCTGGAGGCGCGGGCGAACCGGCACCGACGAGTAATCGTTATAATAATTCGTGTACAATAATTTTTATAACGAACGAGAGGCGGGCTAAGGTCCGTCTTTCGCTTTTCTAGGGGCTGGCGCGAGATTGGACTTCTAAGCGGCTCGGAGCCGAAAATCTCGGCAGTATGCATGACACCTTGTCCGTCTACAGGGTGCGCGCCTATAAAAAAACGCCTCCCCCCATCCCCCTATGGTCTCCCTGCGATAGCGGTGCAGTTAGCGACGGGCTGGAAGCCTCAGAATGACACGAGGATCATGTATCAGTCTGTCGGGTTCGAGCCGGAGCCAAATTACTGAGTCTTTTCATGCAGTCCGCATTTGCGATGTATTCCAGCATCGCCCGCTGGGTTCCACTCGGGTAACAAACTGGTTGGTTGGGCGCACTCATGTTCATTCTTGCACCCAGCCTTTGCGGTGATAGTGCCGCAACACGATGGCGCGATTGTACAGCGGGAAGCCAATCCACAAGCCATTGGCTGTGATCAGCGACAAGATCGCCCACAACCACATCCCCTTGAACAGGTAGTAGAGCGGGCCAAACAGCAGGCACCAGAGCCGGTGCCAATTTCCCAAGATGGTTTTCGTCTGGCCGTTGAAGGCCCATGTCGCGCGTATCGTCATTGCCGATTTCCTCGCTTGCTGGTTTCGATGCCAGCGCAATAAGATCGGGGACCGCCGCCCGTCAGGGTAATTCCCGCGCGGAGGGGCGAGACCACAGGGCGAGATATGCTGGGGACAGCCGAGGGGCGCTACACTAAAAGCCGACGCGCTGCGCGGCGCACAGCGGCCAGCACCGGCCTTAGCCGCGCTCGTGTCGCAACATGACGTTCAACTCAGTCATGAGGCCCTCTGGCTCAATGTAACGCCGCCGCGCGCGCCTTAGGCTCTCTGCCCTCGGGGTTATTTGCAGGTCACTCTGAGTTGCATGCTGGCAGCTGTCCATGCTCGCGAACGTACTCCCAGATCAGCCGCCGCTCGGCATAGGCAATGTAAGGACGCAAGATTTCCGGATTAGTGTCGATACCATCCGGCAGGTGCACGGACACAAACAAATTAGTTGCGTCACCGTCGAACACACCGTTGAACGTAACGCCGCCAGCATGTCCTTTCAGTCCGGTCACGGCTGACCTATGGAACGTGCGGATACGGTTGCGGATACCTTTCGCTCCCCAAGTCCGCCCGATGTAGACCGTGTTGTCTGGCTTGCCACGGGCGATGACGTAGACGCCTGCACGGTCCGGCAGCGTCTTTCGTTCAGCCCATGAGATAGGATTGGACAAAGACAGTTCCAACAGACCCCGATCCGCGAGCGCCCTCGCAATTGACTGGTGATCGGGGTGTTAGAAAACCGCACGTACACGGTCCCTGTGCCTTTAGCCGGGGCCTGTTGTATAACACAGGCACCCCGACCATAGGGTCAAAGGTGTTCAGTCGATTTCTCGACCTAGTACGTGAGGGGTTTCTAAGCCCCAACGTGACCGCGTCTGCCACGTCGAGACAAGTGGTAGCAGCAATTCTTGAAAAGCTAAAGATGCGCTGGGGTTATCCCTGACTCGCCAGCCCCGGTCGTCTTATCGATCTCCATCAGAAACCTAGGAGACCATCATGACCGACATTTTAACGCTCAAAACCATCTGCGACGAACTCAAGATTGACCCGCGCGAGGCCCGCGAACGCCTGCGCATCGCGGCCAGCGATGCCAAGGCAAACCCCGAACTGGCCAAGGCGCGAAAGCCGCGCACTCCGTGGCAATGGGTGAAGGGGTCGGCTGCCGAAAAAGAGGCTCGCCGCGCCTTGAAACCCAATAAGCCTGCTTAGGGCTGCACACCATACCAGCAAGGACCGGGGAGCGCATATCGCGCTCCTCTTCTGTTGTAGCAGGGAGGTGCATGATACGTGGGAACGGAAAGGGCCGCTGCGTGGCGCAGGAAATGCTCTACCGGCAACTACGCTCTATCCTTTTGAAATTAGTGATTTGTCTACCATGCTAGGTGGTGAATGAACCGCACCGCTGATACTATCGCCTAAAGTGTAAAGGGGGCTCACGTGAACAGCGGCAAATACGTTTCATTGTCACGGCGTTTCGTCGAAATTCATTCGGCGGACTTTGACGATGAACCGGATAGTATTTGGGCGTCTCTTGCGACCCGCGAAACAGGTAAAACGTGGAAAGAAATTCTTACCAACGATGTTTCTATTCTCCTTGGCACTGCTGGATCGGGCAAAACCACTGAAATTCGTCAGCATGTGAAGCGCCTCGTTGAGGAAGGGCAAGACGCATTCCTGATGCGCTTGGAAGCGTTACAAGATGGAGCTTTGGCTAGCTCATTCGACTTCGAATTGGATGACCAAGGCGACCGATTTGAAAAATGGAAGCGATCAAGAAAAGGCGGATACCTGTTTTTTGACGCGCTGGACGAGGCCCGCCTACCGTCTTCACGCAATGAGAGTGCGCTAGAAAAGGCATTAGACACTGTCTCACGTGAAGTTGGGCGACGACGGGGGCCCCTGTATGTCCTAGTCACCAGTCGCCCAAGCGAGTGGCTTGGGGAGGGCGATGTAAGACGCCTAACTCGTTTCATAAAACAAACACGAGATGCCAAACAGGATTTGGGAAGAGACGATCCGACACACAAGATTTATCGCCTAGCACCGCTGGCGAGTGGGGACATTGAGAAACTTGCTATTTCTCGCGACGTAGAGCCCACGGACTTCATAAACGCCGTGAACGCCCATCTTTCCACTGCCCTAATCCAGCAACCGCTGGACGCGCACCTATTCTTAGATGTTTGGGAAAAGGCCATTGATGAAGGCCGCTCCCCCGATGACGTCTTCAAATCAAGACTTCAAGTCATGCGCGATTTGGTTGCGTGGCGGCTATTCGGGCGATCAGAGAACAAAGATCGCTTGAACATTGACATTCACCGGGCACGCAAGGCCGCGGCAAAACTTGCAGCCTTCGTGGTCTTATCAGGTAAACAGGATTTTTCTGTCCTGCCGTTGGCGGCAGGCGATGCCATGAATGCAGCCAATATTCTGTCTACAGATGTGGAAGCTTGGACACCTACAGAGGTTCGTCAGCTGCTCGCCTGCGGGCTGTTTCAGCCATCCGTTGGGGGTCGCATCCGGTTCGCCCATCGGGAGATACGGGACTTCCTTGCAGCTGAACACTTCGACGAAAGCTTGCGAGCAAGAGCACATTCCGAAGAAACAATCGCGCCACTTCTTGCCGAGGGTCTAGGGCGTCGGTCGATCCCACAGTCAACAGAGCACGTCATGGGCTGGTTGGCGGCCTTGAACAGCTCCGCCAAGGCGGTTGTGGCGAATGTGAGGCCAGCACTGCTTATCGAGACTGGAGACCCAAAATCACTATCTGTAGGCGACAAGGAGATTGCGTTGCGCCACCAAGCGCGCCTTTACGACGATCTTCGCTTCAGAGGCGAGTGGTTCTATCATGATGATGTAAAGCGCTTCACACACCCTGACTTGTGGTCTGTAGTCGATGAGCTTCTGGACCAATCCAGTTCTCCTGAATTGACTGACTTTTTGATAGAGGTCGCTCGGTTTGGCAAGATGGGTCCGCTTGCTGCCAAACTGGCGGGTTATGTCCGAAAATCAGGAATTGGCTATCGAAGCAAAGCGGAAGCGTGCGCTGCCCTCGATGAAATAGGAGATGAGTCTTTTCGCGCTGATGTGCTGTCAGAGGCCCTGACAACCACGCCGCCGGACGTCGAGGATACGGATTCTGCTCCGCACTGGAATATGTTCCTATTGAAGGCATTGAAGTATAGCTTTGGTGAAGCCAACTTACTTGACGGGATTGCCGTTCTTTCGAGAATTCACCGAGAACGCTCAAACTATTCATCCGCAACATCTCAGTATTTGATCGAAATACTTGAGGAACTGCCGCAGCCTCAAAAGAAGTTGTGGCTGTCAATATTGTTGCGCTTTGCATTTACCGCCCGATCCGAGAACCGCTACCGAATGCCCGACGCTTCGGCTCGCTACAGAAGGTTCGTGCCTGCCATTATCCATTTGGCTTCGGAGTTATTGGGGGATGAGGGGCAGCACCCATACGATGAAGGCTTACTTGATGCCATTGAAATGGCGATGGGCAAGGATCACCGGATCGACGTTTTTGGCCGCAAAGCGCCAACAAAGCAACTCGCGAGTGGCCTTCGGGCGCGACCGGATGTCAAACACGCTCTCGTTCAACGACGAATAACACTCTTTTCTGATAGAGTTCAGCGGCAACGCGTTCCGTTTGGAGTGATCTACCCTTTAGAATTTGATGACAAAGACGACAATGGAGACGTTTTCGATCAGTCCGATGTGCTCCACTATTGCGAACTCGCATCGAAGGCCTCCGATCAACTTGAGCGGGCGTTCTTACTTGACCTTTCACAAACAATTTTGGCCAAACTTCGGGGGGAAGAGCATAGGAATGCTTTGGGTGAGTTCAGAAACTGTTTAAGGAAATATGGGGACGACGATCAGCGGCGGCAGTTCGGCGTCCGCAGTTGGTTCCTTCGAACAAAATCTCGCGTCCAACATCAATATCGCTATGACGCGCAAAGGTGGGTTCGGGAAAAGAAGGAAGCTGTTCAGTCATGGAGAACCGCCCGGAAAAATCGAAAGTTCTTTACAAGCAACCGTAAGAACCTTGCTGCTGGTGTGTTTGACAACAGCATAGCGGTTTGGCTTTTCGATATGGCTCCAAATGATCTTGGGTCAGGTACGATTCGCGCAGTTCAAGAGAAATACGGATCTGAGATTGCCCAGCTATTCAGCGATGGCCTGCGGCAATACTGGAAGACCCATGATACGAGCTACACCGAAAGGCGAACATATCTCGGCCACATTGGCCTAGTGGGCGTCAACTTAGACTACTCATTTGGAGAGTTGCCTAGCGATGCCGTCCTTGCACGAAAGGCTTTCCGCTACGCGTTTCATGAGTTGAACGGCTTTCCCGAATGGGTTGATGATCTAGCACAGAATTTCCCAAGCCAATTTTGCTCTGAGATCAAGGGGGCTTTGCTGGCAGATTTCAACACTGAACGAGGTGACGATGACCACCACGTGTCTGATTGCGTGAGTAAAATCGCCTACTCTGATGTCAGAACTAGAAACCTAGTGGCGCCGATGCTCCTGAGGATGATGATGCGGGCTCTTCCAAAGAACCGTCGCGATAGAATGCTCTGTCTAGACATCGTTGCTCGCGCCCCCTCTGTTGAGCGGAACCGCCTTTCGAGGTTTCTCGTCTCAGGTTATCGAGCTGCGTTGACCCGGTTTGATTTCAAAGAAGCGTGGGTTTGGCTTGATGGTCTTATGAACTCGAACTCACGCGCCGCTAGAAACGTGGTGTTCTCGACCTTTGGTGATCTCCAAAGCGCCGGGCAGAGGTCGCTGTTTTTCGAATACTTGGGCCGCGAGGGAAATAAGCCTGCTCTGGAGGAGGGATCGGACCCAGTGCGAGGTGAGTATAAGCAGGATGCAATTCTTCTGGAGTGGTTAGTTCAGACATCATACTTGGCATGGCCTCCCGAGGAGGATGTGAAGCATGAGAGTGTGTACTCGCCAGGAAAACAGGACCACGCGGAGAGCAACAGGCGAAACTACACAAATATGTTGGCGGCCTTTCAAACACCCGACGCTGTCAACGCATTTGGAAGATTGGCCAAGTCAAAGACGCTTTCGAGCTACCGGGACACGTTTTTGTACCAGATCGAACTGATGAAGCGAGGGGCCGGAAGAAGGCCCGAGTTTTCACCTGATGAAGCAATTCGATTTCTCAACGATCAATCAAAGCCACCAGCGACTGTGGATGAGTTCAGGAAGCTTTGCCTAAAGCATCTACAGACGCTCCTCGAACGGCTGCATACATCCGACGATGATGAAAGCGCATTCTTCCGGCGTGGCGAAGCGAAGGAAGGCGATTTAAGAAATTGGTTGGCGGCACGGCTGAGAGATGTGGGCGAGCGCTACTACACGGTCATCAGGGAGCAAGAAGTCGCCGGTGAGAAGCGGCCTGATCTCAGGCTGCATTCGAGAGTAGACGCTTTGGGGAAGGTCTCAGTTGAGATCAAGCTTGCCGATATGGGGCATTGGAAAGGTGATCAGTTGGTCAATACTCCTGATGAGCAGCTCTCAAATCAGTATCTGTTTGAAGCTTCATCTCACACCGGCATATACGTTCTCGTTAATGCGTCCCGCCCGAGGAAGGTGGAGAAAGACAAGAAGACCAATAAGGTCAAAAGAAGCGCCTTTCGAAAGAAAGTCGCTGGCAAGGCAGTGAACTTTGAGGAACTCGTTGCGCTCGTGCAGGAAAAGTGTGCGGCAGTAAATGATGGTCTCGCTGACGGTAAGAAGGTGGTCGCAGTGGCGCGCGACATCTCCGAGAAACCGTCCGACACGCTTTAGGAGCGATGCGCTCAAACACGTTAAGCAATCGCCGGAGCTTGGCTGTGTTATGATACCCGAATGATACCCCAGCCAAATTTCAAATTCGTGGTTGCCGAACGGGCAGCCGTCAAGTCCTTGTATTTATTGTGTTAAATGGTGCCCGGGGGCGGAATCGAACCACCGACACGAGGAT
>TARA_R110002049_G_scaffold185921_4_pt1 | contig 14956 bp, 7 predicted proteins | sample TARA_R110002049 | Tara Oceans TARA_R110002049 (sample SAMEA4396941) | marine metagenome | biome: Polar Biome; feature: [SRF] surface water layer (ENVO:00010504); material: water (ENVO:00002006), including particulate matter (ENVO:01000060) such as... | depth 5 m | reverse complement strand
AAGTACAAAACTCCGATGGAAAATCCGCGAGGATTTTCCAAAGAAACACAGACCAAGCAATGGCTTATACACGGTGTTATATAGATACTTCACTCTTTTACCTTTAATTTCATTAAAACCCTTTATATACAGTACTTTACAGGTTTTTACTAAAGTAAAATAATGCAACAAAATGCATTAAAATGCTTGTTTTGTTGTACCTATTGTTGTACCTTCGTACTAGGTTGCACCGCTTTGCATCCCTTTAAAACCAGTACTTTATGTCTTCAATAAAACTAATTTTAAGAAATAACAAAGTAGATAAAGCAGGTGAAGCACCTCTTTATTTAAGAGTTATAAAAGACCGTAAAACTAAATTCATTTCATTAAGCTTAAAACTAAAGCCAAATGAATGGGATGAAGATAAGCAAAAAGTAAAGAAGAATCACAGTAATTCTACAAGGCTAAATGCTTACATATCTCAAAAGGTTGCAGATGCAAAAGGCGAAATCGCAGACCTTGAAAGAAGAAACCAATCTACAACAGCGAGAAAACTAAAAGAGGCCATAAAAGGCAAACCCTTAACGAACTTTTTTGACTACTCGGATAATCTTTGTGAAAAGCGAAAAGGTACTCTAGCCTATTCAACTTACAAGAATTACAAAACCTATCTAAAGAAATTTGAAAACTTCATAGGTCATAGAGAATTGATGTTTGAGGATATTACAGTAACTACCTTAAAGGACTTTGCATCTCATTGTAGCTCTACGTTAGGCAACAATAATACAACCATAAATTTCTCTTTAAAGGTTATGAAAATAATGTTTAGAGAAGCGCAAAAAGAAGATTTAATACCTTTGGATTTATTTCCCTTTAACAAATTCACAGTTAAGAAAGAAAAGAGTACTAAACGCTATCTTTCTGCTGAACAGTTTGAAGGTTTTATGAATTTAGAAGTTTCCAACAAAGACAAGGCAGAGATTATAAAAGATATGTTTATTTTTTCAGTCTTTGCAGGTGGTTTAAGATTTGGGGATATGATAGAGCTTAAATGGAAAAATTACGATAAGAAAAACGGAAGAATAACCAAGATTATCAGAAAAACAAACAGACAGCACAGCGTTAGAATAGGTCAAAAAGCGGTTGAAATATTAGAGAAATACAAAGCAAAAGACCAGAAGCAAGAAGATATAATTTTTCCTTTTGCAAATATCGATGAAATCTATTTTACAGATAAAGAGCATAGAAACCTAGTAACTAGTAGAGCAATAGCATTAAGTAATATGTATTTAAGAAAAATGGGCAAACGTTTAGAGCTGCCTTTCAATTTATCGTTTCATATTAGCAGACATACGTTTGCTACAAGAGCATTAAACAATGGTATGCGTATAGAACACGTTTCTAAATTGATGGACCATTCAGATATTGGCATTACTCAAGTATATGCAAAAATTATAAGTAGTGAGTTGGATAATGCAGTAGATAAATATATAAATTAAGAATATGAATAGACACCAACAATTTTTTGTAAACGATATAAAGACTATCAAAGCTTGTGATAGTGAAATGATATATTTTGAAGGTTCAGCATTTGAGAAGCAGTTTGAAATAAAATATTTTAAAGAAGAAAAACATAATTTAGACAATTGCGAGGGATGTCAAAATGCATATAAAACAATACTTCAGCAAATGGAGGTATATTATAATACCTTTCCGTTATGTTGCGATTTGCACAAAAACTTAATCAAAGAATCTTGGTTTAATAAAGGAGATTTCAAAGACCTACCAAAAATGGTTGCTGATAAAGTGCTCTTTACACATCATCACATTATAAATAAATTAGATACTGATAATTGGAAAGAAGAATTAACTAACTATATTGAGTATGGCATTACAAGTTTTGGTCAAATTCCAAGCGGATATGGAGAGCCTGTTGCTTTGAGTAAATACTTGGGGTATTTAGTGGAGCTTCAAGAGGGGCTGAAGTTAGAAGGCGTGGATAGAAAGTATAAGGATAGACAGCAGTATATTATTAACTTTATAAAGAATTATAGCAAACCAACAAAAGAAGTTAAGACAGATCTAAACTTATTACTATCAACTTACGATAAATGGTATAAAATGTTCCCTTTTGAAATACCTTTATTCAAAGGTTTACAAAATCACTTTTCAAAAACATTACCCTTACTTTCTGAAAGACCTAAAGTAAATCCATACTTGGGTACAGCAAAAGTAAAACTATTGACACAAGATAGACTTTTTGAATATTTGATGTCAATCACAAGTCAGATATTAGCAACAATTGATACAACACAACTGTTGCAAGAAGATTATATAACAGATGCCACAAAATATCAATTTGATATAAAAAAGAAAGCGCACAAATTAAACCAAGATGTTCTATTAAAGGAGTTTTCTAAAGGCGAAAAAAGATATATAAAAACAATAAAAAAGTGGTTAGAAAATGAAAAGAAGTTTTTGAAAGACATTCAACCTAATATTGTTAAGTTACCAATAGGTATTAATACCGAGAAAACAAGTAGGATTAATAACTCATTTACTTATAAAAAATTAAAATTTGAGTCAGCAAATTTAACCGATTTAAGAGATGCATTAAAAAGGTATAAGCTTATAGCGGAAGATACAGGTTTAAGTGTTTTTAAAAAAGTATTTAGCGGTGAAGCTATTGATAAACCAATAGTATGGTCTGGGAACATTAGCGAGTTATATTACTTCATTAGTCAATTACATAATAAATTAAAATATGTAGAAGATTTAAAGCAACAACAATGGGAAGTAACCAATAATTGTTTTGTAAAAACTGATGGTAGTCAATTTGGAAGACATAAATTTAAGGGGCAAAAAAGACCAACTACTTTTAAAAACATTGATTTAGCCTTAAAAACACTTCAATAGTACTCTACACCAATTATTAAGTTTTAAAAAACTTTCTTCAAAAACTACAGTTAATCTTTATTAGGTTAGTTGTTTTTTTATGGCACTCTACACTCTACACCTTACTCTAAACCCTTGTTTATAAAGTGTTTTGAGCCTCTGTTTCTGGCAATCTTTGTTTTCATAATCATTAAAATTTCACACAATGGAAGCAATTATTTTAAGCACTCAACAGTACAAAGAATTAGTAAATCGTTTAGACGTTCTAAACAAAAGACTAGAAGAAAAACAGAAATCACCAGCCGAAACTTTTCTCGACAATCAAGAATTTTTACAGCTAATGAATATTAGCAAAAGAACAGCGCAAACCTGGAGGGATGAAGGTAAAATTTCATTCTCTCAAATAGGTTCAAAAATCTATTACAGAATGAGCGATGTACAAAAGCTTTTAGACAAAAACTACAAAGCAGCATTTTCTAACAAGCGTAAGCTTTAATCCTTAAATCTTTAAAGTTATGAAAAAAGCTGTACCACTAAAGCCTAAATTCGAGAGTTTAGAAGAGCCTAATACCATTATTAAACACATTAATGAGTTAACAGAAAAACAAGAAATTAAACACGCTAGTATATTATCAAAATTATTAAAGCAATTTAAAAAGATAGATTTTGAAAAAATAGCAAACCCTAGTGTTCACGATAATTTTAAGCTGTCAAATAAGCATTATACTATAATTTCAATTGACAATGTATTAAGAATAGCTAAACATAATAATTGGGATTTATGTAAAAATCATAGTTTCATTTATTTGTATAACGGTGCTTATTGGGATGAAATTGACAAAGAAGCTTTTCAAAAGTTTTTAGGTAAAGCATCCGAAATTATGGGTGTACCATTATTTTCTGCAAAGTATTATAAATTCAAAAAGGAGTTATACGAACAATTTTTGGCTACTGCATATTTGGATACCATACCACCAACAGCAGACAACGTTTTAATAAATTTAAAAAACGGAACATTTGAAATCAATGCTAAAGGCACGAATTTAAGACCTTACAATCCCAAAGATTTTATAACATACCAACTACCATTTGAATATAATCCAGAAGCTCAATCACCTATTTTTAAGAAGTATTTAAACGATGTTTTACCGGATATAGAACGTCAAAATATTTTGGCAGAATATTTAGGATTTATTTTTATTAAACACAACAGCAACAGACTTAAAGAAGAAAAAGCATTAATATTATATGGCTCTGGTGCAAATGGTAAATCTGTCTTTTTTGAAGTTGTAAGCGCATTGCTTGGCGATGAAAATATAAGCAATTATTCTTTGCAAAGTTTAACTAATGAAAACGGTTATTTCAGAGCAAAATTAGCTAACAAATTAGTCAACTATGCATCTGAAATTAATGGCAAGCTAGAAAGTTCAATATTCAAACAATTAGTATCTGGAGAACCTGTAGAAGCACGTTTACCTTATGGCGAACCTTTCACTTTAAAACAATACGCAAAATTAATATTCAATTGTAATGAATTACCAAAAGAGGTAGAACAGACAAACGCATACTTCAGACGATTTTTAATTATTCCTTTCGATGTTACTATTCCACCTGAAAAACAAGATAAAAACCTACATAATAAAATTATAGAAAAAGAATTATCAGGTGTTTTTAATTGGGTTTTAGAGGGCTTAAATAGACTGTTAACACAAAAAGGATTCTCTAATTGTAGTGCAGCAGAAGAAGCAGTTGCAGACTATAAAAAACAATCGGATAGCGTTAAAATGTTTATTGATGAAAACGACTACAATATTTCGCCAAACGAGTACACACTCATAAAAGACCTATATCCTTATTACAGGCAATATTGTGCAGAAGATGGTTTCAGACCTGTTAGCAAAGTTAATTTCTCAAAAAGGCTAAAAAACTTAAATATCATAGTTGACCGCGTAACGGGTAACAAATTAGCTGCATTTATAACCAAAGAGCTACCCTACTAAAAAAGATGTTTAAAAGAAGTACTTAAAGTAACTGAAATAACTCTATGAGTTACTAAAGTTATTAAAGTTACCCTCAAAAGAAAACTTTTTATGCACCAATATAGATACATATTCGAAAAAGGAAGTAAAAAACACCTCTGCCCTGCGTGTCATAAAAAACGCTTTGTAAGGTATATTGATTTACAAACAGACCAATATCTTCCAGAAATATATGGTAAATGCGACCGTGAAATGAATTGCGGTTATCATCTAAATCCATACAAAAACGGTTATGCAAAAGACAGTAATAATACAAGCGAATCCACATATCAAATTAGCAAACCTATTGTAAAACCAAAACAAGTTTTTATTCCTAAAAAAGTGCTTTATAAAACTAGAATGGCTTATGAAGAAAACATATTTGTCCAGAATTTAATGCAAAATATTGCATTTCCTTTTGAGGCAAAAGATATTGAAAAAATAATAGAACAATATAATCTTGGTACTGTAACAAAAGGATATTGTACAGGTGGTACAACATTCCCTTTCATAGATATTAACAAAAATATTAGAGCTATACAGGTTAAACTATTTGATAAGCATAATCATACTACTAATACTAATTTTTTACACTCAATAATAGAAAAGCACCACAAACAGAATAAACAAAATGTACCTAATTGGCTTAAAGCTTATAATCAGAACGAAACTAAAGTTTCTTGTTTATTTGGTGAACATCTACTAACAAAATATCCAAATAATCCAATAGCATTAGTAGAAGCACCTAAAACAGCTATTTATGGTACGTTATATTTCGGATTACCTAACAACCCTAAAAACTTACTTTGGTTAGCAGTCTATAATTTAAGTAGTTTAAACCTAAATAAGTGTAAAGCATTAAAAGGTAGAAACGTCTATTTATTTCCAGATCTATCAAAAGATAGTAAAGCCTATAACCTATGGAGTGAGAAAGCACAAAAAATTCAGGAGCAATTAGAAAATGCAATGTTTAAAGTATCTGATTTATTAGAAGAACTTGCGCCAAACCAAGACAGAGAAAAGGGTAAAGATATTGCAGACTATCTTATAAAATTAGATTGGCGTAAATTCAGAAAGGAAGAAATTAAATATCCACAAGGACCAATATCAAAACAAAATAATATTGAAACTGTTGCAACGTCAAAGAAACATACTATTTCAGATTCAAAAACACCAAAACAAAATAGTATTAAGAATTATGATGATGATATTTTTTTAATTGAAAACAAACAGCCTGTAGATTGGTCAAATCAAATTAGAGAGCTAGAATCCTTTTTTAAAAATTGCCAACTACCAAATAATGAAATACGCCTAAACCAGAGTACTATAATTTTAAATCCTTCAAAATTTATTAATAGTCATCTTGCAACTGTAAAAGCTAATAACGGTAACGTAATATACTTGCCATATTTAGTGAGATTACAGGAATTGGAAGTAATTTTAAAAGAATAGGTTTTATCTGTTAAAAGATTTATATTTTTAGTGTTTTAAATTTCGCAAAAATATATATGGCCACACCAACCCAATTCAATAAAATATTACAAGACTATAGAAACTTATCATTTTCTGAAAGAGATAAGGGAGATAGATTTGAAAGATTAATGCAGGCATACTTACAAACAGACCCAACATATTCAAACACTTTAAAATATGTTTGGATGTGGAATGAGTTTCCGGGCAAAAAGGATTTTGGTGGTAAGGACACAGGTATTGATTTAGTGGCTCTAACTTTTGAAGGTGACTATTGGGCAATACAATGTAAATGTTTTGCTGAAAACGGAAGAATAAATAAAGCGGAAGTAGATTCATTTTTATCTACATCAAGTCGAGATTTTAAAAACGACCAATTACAAACTATTAGTTTCTCAAAACGCATATGGGTTTCAACTACTAATAATTGGAGTAATAATGCAGAGGAAACAATAAAAAATCAAAACCCACCTGTAACAAGAATAAACCTAACAGATTTACAACAAGCACCAGTTGAATGGGAAAGACTTCAAAAAGGTATTACAGGGGATTTAGCCAGAACAGATAAAAAAACACTTTTCAAACATCAAGAGGAAGCGTTAAACAAAACACACGAACATTTTAAAGAAAATGATCGTGGTAAATTAATAATGGCTTGTGGTACAGGTAAAACGTTTACATCTTTACGTATTGCCGAAAACGAAACCAACAATAGTGGTTTAGTATTGTTTTTAGTGCCATCAATAGCCTTATTAGGTCAAACATTGCGTGAATGGACATCTGATGCTAATGAACCAATTAAACCTATTTGTATTTGTTCAGATTCAAGAATAACAAGACAAAGAGGAAATAATGATGATGATTCAGATTTTAGCGTTGTTGATTTAGCCTATCCTGCATCTACAGATGTAAAAAGTGTTATCAAACAATTTAAAGCAATAGATAGAACTACTAAAAAAGGTATGACTGTAGTTTTCTCTACGTATCAATCCATTGATGTTATTGCAAACGCACAAAGACACTTATTAAACGAGAATAACAACAATGCAATTTTCGATTTAATTATTTGTGATGAAGCACACCGTACTACAGGAGTTACATTAGCTGGTAATGATGAATCTGCATTTGTAAAAGTTCACGATAACGACTTTTTACAAGCTAATAAAAGGATTTATATGACCGCTACACCTCGTTTATTTAGTGATGATTCTAAATCAAAAGCTGATATGAATGATGCTGTAATTTGTTCTATGGATGATGAAACTAAATACGGAATAGAAATGTATCGTATAGGTTTTGGTGAAGCTGTAGAAAGAGGTTTATTAACCGATTATAAAGTTTTGGTACTAACATTAAGCGAAAATGATATACCAAGTGCAGTACAAAAAATGGTTGCTAATTCGGAAAATGAAATCAATTCTGATGATGCTTCTAAATTAATAGGCTGTTTAAATGCGCTTTCAAAACAGGTGTTAGGCGATAACGGTTTGATAAAAGAAGTTGACCCAGAACCAATGAAACGTGCTGTTGCTTTCTGTCAAAACATCAAAATTTCTAAAAAAATAACCAATACATTTAATGATACTTCAGATGTTTATTTAGATTCTGTAGAACCAAGCCAACGTGAAAAATTAGTAAATGTATCATCAAACCATATTGATGGTAGTATGAATGCACCACAACGTGATGAATTATTAGGTTGGTTAAAATCTCAATCTGCCGATTCAAACGAATGTAGAATATTAACCAATGTACGTTGTTTAAGTGAAGGTGTAGATGTGCCATCATTAGATGCTGTATTATTCCTTTCTGCTCGCAATTCACAAGTAGATGTAGTTCAGTCCGTAGGTCGTGTTATGCGTAAATCACCAGGGAAAAATTATGGCTATATCATTATTCCTGTGGTGGTTCCTTCCGATGTTGAACCTTCAAAAGCATTAGATGATAATGATAGATTCCGTGTTGTTTGGTCAGTATTAAACGCCTTACGTGCTCACGATGATAGATTTAATGCAACCATTAATAAAATAGACCTCAATAAAAAGAAACCTGATAATATTTTAGTTGGTGGTGTAACACACGGTATTGATGGAATAGATGATGCAGAATCCGCCAAAGCAACCAAAGAAATAAACAACCAAATACAAATGCAATTTGAACAATTGCAATCTGTAGTTTACGCTAAAATGGTTCAAAAGGTTGGTGATAGAGTGTATTGGGAAAAATGGGCAAGAGATGTAGCAAAAATTGCTGAAAACCAAATAGACCGAATAAACAATCTTATTAATAGAGAACCTAAATATCAAAAGGCATTTAATAAGTTTTTAAAAGGGCTTCAAAAAAATATCAACCCTTCAATTTCAGAAAGTCAGGCTGTAGAAATGTTATCACAACATATCATTACAAAACCTGTTTTCGAAGCATTATTTAAAGGCTATTCTTTTGTAAAAAACAATGCTATTTCAACATCTATGCAAACAATGTTAGAAGTTTTGGAAGACCAAGCATTAGATAAAGATGCTGAAACTTTAGATAAATTCTACCAATCCGTTAAAAAACGTGCAGAGGGTATCGATAATGCAGAGGGTAAACAACGTATCATCATAGAATTATATGATAAATTCTTTAAAACTGCTTTCCCTAAAATGGTGGAACAATTAGGTATTGTTTATACACCTGTTGAGGTTGTCGATTTTATAATTCATTCCGTAAACGATGTTTTACAGAAAGAGTTTAACCGTTCTATTTCAGATGAAAACATACATATTTTAGACCCATTTACCGGTACAGGTACGTTCATTACACGTTTATTACAAAGTGGTTTAATTAAGAAAGAAGATTTACAACGTAAATACACCAAAGAGCTACACGCAAACGAAATTGTATTATTAGCATATTATATAGCTGCTGTTAACATCGAAAATGCATTTCACGACCAAGTTGAACAAGAAGAATCAGAATACACACCTTTTGATGGTATGGTATTAACCGATACCTTTCAATTAGGCGAAACTAACGAAAGCGAAAAACTATTTTCCGATATGTTCCCTCAAAACTCTAAAAGAGTACAAGCACAACAAAAAGCACCATTGAGAGTAATAATGGGGAATCCGCCTTATTCAAGAGGTCAAGAGGATGCAAATGATAATGCGCAAAATCAAAATTATCCAAAATTAGAAGATAAAATTTCAAAAACCTATGCAGCTAAAAGTGACTCAACATTAAGTAGAGATTTATATAATAGTTATATGAAAGCATTTCGCTGGAGTAGTGATAGGATTGATTCTAAAAATGGTGGGATAATAGCATTTATAACAGGTAGTGGTTTTATAGATAAAGGTAGTTATTCTGGTTTCAGAAAATCTTTAGAAGATGAATTTTCAAGTATTTATGTATATAATTTAAGAGGTGATATAAGAGGACGAGCAAGAGAGGATGCTAAAAGAGAAGGTCAGAATGTTTTTGATATTATGACAGGGGTAGCAATTACAATTTTAGTTAAGAAACCAAACTCTAATAATGCTCATATACATTATCAACAAATAGATGATTACTTAAATAGAGTAGAAAAACTTAATCTTTTAAAGGAAACTAATTCTATTACAAATATTAAATTTTTAGATATTTCGCCTAACGATAAAGGTGATTGGATTAACAAAAGGTCTGAAGTATTTGAAACATTGATTCCAATTGAACCAGAAAAAAATTTTAAGGTTAAGTCTAAAAGTATTTTTGTTGTTAATGCTGTAGGTGTGGGTACTAATAGGGATGATTGGGCTTGTAATTTCTCAAATCAACAATTAAATAGTAATATGTCAAGAATGATTGAATTTTACAATCAGCAGACAGAAGATTACATAAATGAATCAAATAATAACAATGGAAAGGTTAATGTATCAGACTATTTGAGTGGTGATTTAACAAAAATAAAATGGACAAGAAGTCTTAAAAAAAGTGTTGAGAATGGTAACACTTATGATTTTGATTCCTCACATACTGTAAATTCAATTTATAGACCATTTGTTAAACAAAAACTTTACTATCATCGACCTTTTATAGAAAGTCCAGGTATTTTTTCATCATTATTTCCTACAAAAGAGGAAAAAAACTTGATTATCACATTACCGGGTAATGGTGGTAGAAAAAGTTTCTGTTCATTAATGTTTGATTCGATACCTAATCTTAACAATTATGATGGTGGCACTAAATGTTTCCCTTTATATTACTACGAAGAAAAAGAACAAGTACAAGGCAGTTTATTTGATGCAGCAAGTGAGTCTAAATACATTCGTAGAGATGGCGTAAGTGATTTTATTTGGGAACGTGCCAAAAAACAATATGGCAAGTCAGTAACCAAAGAAGATATTTTCTACTATGTGTACGGTATATTACATAGTCCAGATTACAGAGAAACCTTTGCCAACGACCTTAAAAAAATGTTACCTCGTATTCCATTAGTAGATAAACCAAAAGACTTTAAAGCATTTAGTGATGCAGGTAGAAAATTAGCAGAATTACACATCAATTATGAATCGTTAGACCCTTATGTTGGTGTTGACGTACATTTACCAAAAGACCAACTTCAAATGGATGCATATGAGTTCTATAGTGTAACAAAATTGCGTTTTCCTAAAAAAGACCAAAAAGAAACCATTATTTACAATTCACGTATCAAAATCAATAACATACCGGAAAAAGCATACCAATATGTAGTAAATGGTAAATCTGCTATCGATTGGATAATGGATAGATACCAAGTATCAGTAGATAAAAAATCAGGTATTAAAAATGACCCTAACGATTGGAGTAAAGAAGTAGAAAACCCACGCTACATTTTAGACCTCATTTTGAGTATTATTAACGTTAGTGTCCAAACAGTTGATATAGTTAATGAATTACCAAAATTAGAATTTGATTAATCTTAAAAACTGTTTGAATGATAGGTTATATTGTAGTTGGTGGTATTGCTTTAACAGCTATTTCGGTTTCAGCTTATACAAATGCTAAAAAGAAAAAAAGGCTTGAAGAAGAAGCGCGTCAGCGTAGAATGGAATACTTGTTAAAATGCGAGAAACTAAAAAAAAGCCTTCAAAAACAATTAACCGAAATCAAACAATTCAATCTTAATTTTGATAAATTTCGTAATAAAAGAAAGTACCTATCAAATTACGATACATTTAATTTTAAGTCCAATTACACAGCTTTATTTAATAAGTTAAAAATTACTGTTTATAAGGACTTACCAGACTTTCAAGAAGAAATAAGGCTTATTGATACGTTTATTTCTGAATACTCAAATTTTGAGGATTTAATAAAGGTTAGAAATAACATTTTTGTTACCAATGAACTTGAAAAGGTTGATGATTTATTAAGTGATGTTGAAGGCAAATCATTAGATAAACAACAAAGAAATGCAGTAGTAGTAAACGAGGATAATAATTTGATTATCGCAGGTGCTGGTTCTGGTAAAACCTTAACAATAGCAGGTAAAGTTCAATATTTAACCAAAAGATTAAGAGTGAATCCTAAAGAAATATTGCTTATTTCTTTTACTCGAAAATCAGCTGATGAAATGGCAGAAAGAATCCAAAAGAAAATGGATATTTCGCTTTCTGTAAAAACATTTCACAAATTAGGATTAGATATTATTGCAGAATCTACAAATGAGAAACCATCTATTTTTGGTTTATCTCAAAAGGAAATATTACAACTTCTTTCATCCTTTATATCTGAAGCTAAATCAAATGATACATATTTCAATAATCTAATAGACTTTTTAGCGTATTACCTAAAACCATATAAAGACATTCACGATTTTAAATCTGATGCAGAACATCAAAACTATCTGAAAGAACAAAAACTTGAAGGATATAAAATTATAAGAAGACAAACTAAAGATGGTGTAGAAATAAAATACCGTGAAAGGTTTAAGAGTCAAGAAGAAGTATTTATTGCTAATTTTTTATTTAGAAATAATATTGAATATAAATACGAAGAAAGTTACCAATACAAAACAGCAAGTAAAAAGTTCGGTCAATATAAACCTGATTTTTATTTACCTGAATACAATATTTACATAGAACATTTTGGTATTGATGAAAACAATAATGTTCCAGATTGGTTTAAGGGTAAGGAAGGAATATCTGCCAAACAAGTTTATAATGATGGTATTTCTTGGAAAAGAAATGAACATCAATATAATGGCACTACACTTGTTGAAACGTATTCTTGGGAACAGAAAAAAGGAATTTTATTATCTAATCTACAGGATAAGTTAGAGGATGAAGGTGTGGAATTTAACCCAATGTCAGATGATGAACTTTGGGATTACATTAAAGAAAACACACCAGAAGATATTGATAAATTTACTCAATTACTCAATACCTTTTTAGTATTGTTTAAATCTAATAATGAATCTATTAATAATCTTTCATTTAGAGCTAAAAAAGAGGATAACCAAAGAGCAACATTATTTTTAAAGTTATTTGAACCTATATTAAAAAATTACGAAAACTATCTAAAAGAACATAATGAAATTGATTTTAGTGATATGATTAATATGGCTACTAATCTAATTTCAAACACTCAATTTTCATCCCCTTTCAAATACATCATCATTGATGAATTTCAAGATATATCTCAATCAAGATACCACTTAATTAAAGCTTTATTAGACCAAAAACCTAATACAAAATTATTCTGTGTTGGTGATGATTGGCAATCTATTTATCGTTTTGCAGGTAGCGACATAGGTGTATTTACAGGCTTTTCAGAATATTTTGAAACCTCTACTATTTCAGGATTTAAAAGGAAAACAAACAAGTCTTATATAGAACATACATATAGGTTTGATAATAAACTTATTGACCTTTCAAGCAACTTTATTTTAAAGAACCCAAATCAAATTGAAAAATCTTTAAAAAGTAATAAGCAATCTAAATTAAACCCATTAACTATAAATAAGTACAATGATGCTGAAAGAAATGGTAATGAAGCACATAAAGTATTAAACCAAGCACTTGATGAAATAGTTAAGAAAGAAAAAGATAATGATGTTTCAATACTTCTTTTAGGACGTTATGATTTTGAAAGACGTATAATAGATGATTCCAGTCATATAACTAAACAATACAATAAGCTACTTAATAGCTACGACTACATATATAAAGAAAATCATAATCTTAAAATAAACTTTCTTACAGTACATACGTCTAAAGGTTTAGAAGCCGATTATATCATAATCTTAAATGGAAATTCTGGTACTTATGGTTTCCCTTCTGAAATTTCTGATGATCCTCTGTTAAACTTCTTATTGTCGAAAGCAGACCAATTTCCAAATGGAGAAGAAAGACGTTTGTTTTATGTTGCAATGACAAGAGCAAAAAAACACGTTCATATTTTATCAAGTTACGAATATCCTTCAAAATTTGTTACAGAAATTGAAGCAAACGAACCTATCACATCTTTAAAATGTGGTTGGTGTGATAATGGTAAATTAATTGAAAGAAAAGGTCCTTATGGGTATTTTTATGCCTGTAATAATTTTCATTATTGTAACTATACTAAAAAGATTGAAGCAGATGATTTAACAAAGGTTGCCGATGAATTATCAGATAAAAAAGAGTTTGAAAATGCAATTAAATACTATTTAAAATCATTAGAAGTTGAAAGTGATAATTCAAAAGTTCAATACAATTTAGCAAGAGCCTATGAACAAACCAATCAATTATATGAAGCTATAAATTATTACAGTAAATCAATTGAATCAGAAGACACTAATATATATGCATATTATTGGCGCGGTAGTACATATTTTGATATTAAAAATTATGAAGCTGCATTTAATGATTGGATAAAATTTAATGAATTTAAACCTGGTAGTAATAATGTTTATTATTGGATTGCAAAAGCTAAATACTATCAAGCGGAATACGATATAGCAATTAAATACCTAAATAAAAATCTTGAATTAGATAGTCAAGATGCAGATACAAAACAGCTAAAACAAAATTGTTTAGATAAATACAAAGAGATTATTCAGCAAAAAGAAACTCATCTTAATACCAATAATTTAGGCGATATAAAAAACATACTACAATTAGGCATTTCATATAATTTAAACATAAAATTCAACTATCACAAATCAATTCAATTTGATGGTGGTGTTCAGAGTTTAAGAACAATAAAGCCATCAGAATTTAAAACAGTAGGTAATTCATTATGTGTTGTTGGTTATTGTTATATGCGAGAAGAAGATAGAACATTCAATATTGAAAGAATGTCGAATTTAGTTTTAAACCCCAATAAAATAGAGTATTGGTCAGAAAATTAATTTGAATTTATAAGCCCCCACAAAACAAAACCCAGTTTTTTCGTACCTCAAAACCCTCTGTCTTTTGTTTTGTTCCGCTCGCCACTGCATAGTTGGTTTTATGTCATAATACTTGTAGCCATCGCTATAATGGCACATTGCTTGTTTTATTTGAACGCATCTATTTATTTAAATGGGAACAATAAAAAAGCAAAGAGCCATTGCCAACGCTCAAACAACTATTACGCCAAAAAACCAACCCAAAGCTATGTTACATAATAGA
>TARA_R110002049_G_scaffold61662_2_pt1 | contig 14964 bp, 15 predicted proteins | sample TARA_R110002049 | Tara Oceans TARA_R110002049 (sample SAMEA4396941) | marine metagenome | biome: Polar Biome; feature: [SRF] surface water layer (ENVO:00010504); material: water (ENVO:00002006), including particulate matter (ENVO:01000060) such as... | depth 5 m | reverse complement strand
TGCCGATTTGGTCGGCACCGCAATTTGGGCTGCATCTTACAGCAAGGAAAATCACCATGTCTACAACGCTTGCGCTGATCATCATTAGCGGAATTGCAACCGGCTCGGTCTATGCGCTGATCGCGCTCTCCATCGTCATCGTCTACAAGTCGTCTGAGGCGGTGAATTTCGCGGCCGGAGAGGTCGTCATGGTCGGCGCCTATATCGCACTTTTCTTCGTCGTCTCTACCTCAGTGCCCTACTGGCTGATCTTTCCTCTGGTGGCCATAGGCACTTTCGCCATCGGCGCGGCATTCGAGCGGGCGGCGATTGTTCCGATCATCCGGCGGATGTCGGCGCGCGAGAACCCTCTGATTCCCATTGTGATTGCGACCTTCGGACTATCGCTGATGCTAAAGGGTATCGTTCGGGTGCTGCCTTATACCGAACAGGTCCGGTCGCTGCCCCCTCTGGTGCGAGGCGCCCCACTTCGCATCGGGGACGTGATAATCCTGCGCGCGGATCTCGCAATAGTGTCCATCTCTGTCCTGTTCATCCTCGGCTTCTGGCTATTCTTCACCCGCACCCTGCTTGGCCGCGCCCTTCAGGCCTCCAGCCAGAACGCGCTTTGCGCACAACTGTCGGGTATTCCCGTCGCGCGGATGCGGATGATCGTCTGGGGCATCGCCGGTCTGATGGCCGGTGTCTGCGGTGTGCTGGTCGGTCCCAAGCTGGGCCTGACGCCGGACATGGGCGGGGTCATCATGGTCGCGCTGGCGGCCGCGGTGATCGGCGGGTTCTCGAACCTTCCCGGTTCCATCATAGGCGGCTTCACTATCGGCGTTCTGCAGAATTTGATCGGCTACTGGTTCGGTTCTGAAACCATCGCAGTCGCGCCGTTCGTCATCATCATGGTCGTGCTCGTGCTGCGCCCGCAGGGCCTTTTCGGCGGCCCGGTTCATGTCAAGAAGGTCTGACCCATGTATGGATCCCTTTCAAAATCCGAACTTTTCTGGCCACTCTTTGTCATTGTCGCAGGGCTGTTGTTGCCGTTTTTTGCCAACAACTACCAACTCTACCTGGGCTGCGTGCTCATCGTTTACATGGTGCTCGCGCTCGGTCTGGACATCATAATGGGCCGCGCGGGCCAGTTCGCCTTCAGCCACATCGCCTTCTACGGCATCGGGGCATATGCAACGGCAATCCTTCAGCAACGCTACGGCATCCCGTTTCCGGTCGGGCTGGTGATCGCGGTATTGATCAGTTCGGCAATTTCCTGGCTGGTCGCTATCGCATCGGTACGACTGCGTCACATCTATCTTGGCCTCGCCACCGTGGCTTTCGCCTCGGCGGTTCATTGGTTGGCACAGACGTGGAAAGGGATGACCGGAGGTGTTGACGGGATGCGCCTGCAACCATCCGACATGCTCTTTTTCACCTCCAGTACCGATGCCTCCAACTTCCGAGTTCTGGCGGTGATCCTCGCGATCATGCTCCTTCTCAACTTCCTCCTGCTGCGCTCAAGCCTTGGAAGGGCCATGGCTGCGATACGTGACAGTGAACATGTGGCTTCGGTTTCCGGCATAGACGTGCGCCGGACCAAGGCCTGGGCATTCGTTATTTCCAGCGCCTTCGCCTGCGTCGGCGGGGGGATGCTGACAGTCTTTAACTCGTTCATCGACCCGATGAACTTCACCTTCGCACCGGCTGTCCTGCTTCTGACGATGCTGGTCGTGGGGGGGATGGGCTCGGTCGCCGGAGTCATCATCGGTTCGCTGGCCATGGGAATTCTGCCCGAGATTCTGCGCTCGACCATGGGTGACTTTATCGTCTGGCAAGAATTCGTCTACGGGCTGATCCTGGTGCTCGCAATAACGATGATGCCGCAAGGCATCTGGGGCGTGGTCCAGCGTCTGACCCAGAAAAGCAGGAGTGCGACATGAGCCTTCTTACATTGGACGACGTCACCATCCGGTTCGGGGGTCTTACGGCACTCGACAAGCTGAGCATGCAGATCGAGCCCGGTTCCATCCACGCTCTGATTGGACCGAATGGTGCCGGCAAATCCACGGCGTTCAACGCAATCACACGGGTCTACAACCTGTCCGGCGGCCGCGTCAGCTTTGACGGCGCTGAGATATCGGGACAGTCCGCGCACAAGCTTGCGGGGCTGGGCATCGCCCGGACGTTCCAGAACATCGAACTGTGCGGGCGGATGACCGTGCTGGAAAACGTGCTGGTCGGCATGACGGCGCGGATCGCCGGCTACAATCCGCTCTTGCCGGGCCGGACGCGGTTCCGCAGCGAGCGTGAGGCGGTCGCCGAGGCCGACGCGCTGCTGGAACGGATGGGTCTGTCGGCGGTGCGCGACACCAAGGCGGCCGCGCTGGATTTCGGGCGGCAGAAAATGCTCGACATCACCCGTGCACTGGCTTCCCGCCCACGCATCCTTCTGCTGGACGAACCGGCGGCGGGTCTGCGCAACCGGGAAATCGCGGCGCTGGACGCAATGCTGAAAAGTCTGCGCGACGAAGAAGGTCTGACCATCCTTCTGGTGGAACATGTGATGCACCTTGTGATGGCAATCGCCGACCGGATTACCGTGCTGAACTTCGGAACCAAGATCGCCGAGGGTCTGCCCGCGGATGTGCGGGAGGACCCCAAGGTCATCGAAGCCTACCTGGGGAGCGGCTATGCTGAAGCTTGAGAATATCAGTGCCGGCTACGGTGCGGTGACTGCGCTTGAAGGCGTCAGCCTCGAGATCGCCGAGGGTCAGCTGGTCTGCCTTCTGGGCGCAAACGGGGCCGGCAAGAGCACCACGCTCAATTGCATTTCAGGTGTGGTTCCCCTGCGCGGCGGTCAAATCCTGCTCAACGGAGAGCCGATTTCCGGGACAAAGGCGGAAGAGATCGTCCGGCGTGGCGTCGCGCAGGTTCCCGAGGGACGCGAGACCTATCCGGAGATGTCCGTCTACGACAATCTGGTCCTCGGCGGCTGGGTCCACCGTCGAAAACGCAGCTTGATCCGTGACGAACTCGACAAGGTCTACACGCTGTTCCCACGCCTCAAGGAGCGGGAACAGCAGCACGCCGGCCTGTTGTCGGGTGGCGAACAGCAGATGCTCATGATCGGGCGGGCGCTGATGTCCCAGCCCAGGATCCTGTTGATGGACGAGCCTTCGCTCGGGCTGTCGCCCGTGCTGGTGGAGCGCCTGTTCGAAACCATCGTGCAGCTCAACCGCGACGGGCTGACGATTCTCATCGTCGAGCAGAACGCGCAGCTTGCGCTGAAGGTCAGCCAGTACGGCTACATCCTCGAGAACGGGGAAATGGCGACGCATGGCACATCGGAGGCCCTGCGCCGCGATCCGAAAGTGCGCGAAGCCTACCTGGGGACATGACGGAAACGCGGCTCACCGTTGGCGCCCTGCTGGTCCAGGCGGCCCAGGCCTGGCCGGACCGCCCGGCCCTGCGGTTCGGCGACCGCGAAGCGTCCCATGCGGCGCTTCTGGAGGAGGTGCGCCTTTGCGCCCGTGCGCTGATCGCCGCCGGGATCGGACCGGGCGACCGGGTCGGTCTGTTCCTTCCGAATGGCTGGGCCTGCGTCGTCGTGATGCACGCCCTCGGGATGATTGGCGCAACCGCTGTCACCCTGAACGCGCGCCTGCGCGTCGACGATCTGCGCTTTGCGATCCGCAAGGCGCGGCTGCGGGCGCTGTTCAGCGCCGATGCGCCGCCCTTCGACGGGCTGAGTCGCGTCGCCAGTGCGCTTTCGGACCTGCCGGATCTTCCGGTCGTGGATGCCGGAGAGGGGTTTGCCGCCTTCCTCGGCACCGGCGCAGAGATCCCCCAGGCGCAGCTGGACCAGGTGGCCGCAACGGTCAACCCGGAGGACGACTGGCTCATCATGTTTTCGTCCGGGACGACGGCGGACCCCAAGGCGTGCCGGTTGTCGCACCGGGCGGTGATCCTGTCTGCCGCGGGCATGGCCGCGCGGTTCGGAATCGGTCCGGACGACCGGTTCTGGGATCCGCTGCCACTGTTTCACATGTCCACCATCCTGCCGATGACCGCCTGCCGCCTGCAAGGTGCCTGTTTCATCGGCGTGGCGCATTTCGATGCCGGCCCGGCCCTGGCCGAGATCGAAGCGACCCGGGCGACGATCGCCTATCCCGCCTTCCCGACCCTGATGGCCGACCTGATCGCCCATCCGGACTATGCCCAGCGCGACCTCTCCGCCGTGCGCCTGACTCTTGCGGTCGGTCCGCCCGATCTGCTGCGGCGCTTTCAGGCGGCCTGGCCCCAGGCGCGGCAGGTCAGCTGCTATGGCCTGACCGAAGCGGGCGGGCTCAGCTGCTACAACCGTCCCGACGACGAGCCCGAGCGGCGGATGACCAGTGCCGGCAGACCGATTGACGGCATGTCCGTCCGCGTGGCCGATCCCGACAGCGGGCGCATCCTCGGTCCCGGCCAGCCGGGCGAAATCCAGCTGAAGGGCGAAACCCTGTTCAGCGGATATTTTGACGACCCCGTACAGACCGCCGCCGCGATGACCCCGGACGGCTGGCTGAGGACCGGCGACCTCGGCCGCCTGAGCGTCTCTGGCGACGTGACCTATGTCGGGCGGCTCAAGGACATGCTGCGCGTCGGAGGAGAGAACGTCGCCGCCGCCGAGATCGAGGGCTTCCTCGCGACGCATCCGGCGATCAAGCTGGCCCAGGTGATCGGCGTACCCGATCCCGTGCTCGAAGAGGTGCCCGCCGCCTTCGTCGAACTGGAGCCGGGCGCCGCGCTCACCGCACAGGACATCGTGGAGTATTGCCGGGACCGCATCGCGCGGTTCAAGGTGCCGCGTCACGTCCGCATCGTCACGGCTTGGCCCATGTCAGCAACCAAGATCCAGAAATTCCGACTGAAACAGGACTTCGTCGCCGGGAGCGGGGCCGACAGTGCGCCCGCCCCCTGACCATGTCCGTCAGGAGTCGAAGATCACGTTCAGAGGACGCCAGGACCTCATGAAAAGCCCGCGAAAGGTCGGTTGTTCGGCATCGGGGTCAAGCCGGACATTGGGCATATGGGTAAGCACCGCCTTCAACGACTCGCGCATCTCGGCGCGCGCAAGATGGATGCCGACGCAGCTGCGCGGTCCCTTGTTGAACGCCAGATGGTCGTTCGACGGCCTGCGCGACAGGTCGGCCATGTGGGGGCAAGCGTATTTCGCGGGGTCCCGGTTGGCCGAGGAATGCATCAGAATGACCCTGTCGTCCTTGGCGATCTTCTGTCCGCCCAGAACCGCGTCTTCATTGGCCACCCGGAATCGGTACATGACCGAACCGTAAAGCCGCATCGATTCCTCGATCGCGGCGGGCAGCATGGCGTCGCGCGCGTTCTCAAGCGACTGGCGCACGCCGCTATCGGTCAACATCAGATAGGACAGGTTGGCTATGCCATGTACGGTCGTATCAGCACCGCCGAGGAAAATCTCGCGCGCGATGGCAACTACGTCGGCCTCGGTCAGATTGCCCTCGAACTCCGGGCTTTCGGTCCAGCAGCGGCTGATGAAATCATCCTGGGGGCTGTCGCGCCGCTGCCGGATATAGGGCATCAGCAGGCCGTTAATCTCGGACGAGATGCGAAGCCCGCGCTGGCGAATCTCCTCGGTGCGGAAGGCGGCACCGATGACTTCCATGATCTCTTCGTGCAGGCGCAGGATCTCGTTGATCAGATCGTCGTCCTGCCAGGGCATCCCGAGCAGCGCGGCAATCACCCGCGGCGGAATCTGGTCCCCGAACTCGGCGGTCAGGTCGGCACGGCCCGAACCGCGTTTCAGCACCCGTCCCATCAGCAGGTCGATCACGGGCAGGATCTGCTGTTGCGTGTAGGTCTCCACCTTCGCCGGGGTCATCAGCATCATCAGGAACCGGCGCATCCGCCGATGCTCCTCGCCGGCCAGCAAGGTGATGTTGCGCCCGCCGCCCTTGATGTCGACGACCACCTGCGGCACATCTTGGTACGGGTTTCGGAACCGGTCCTCCTGCGTTTCGACCTCGAGGCAACTGGCATAATCCAGCAGCACCCAGGCATTCATCACCCGGTCCCAGACAACCGGCGTCCCGGCGCGCAGCTTGTCGTAGGTCTCCCACGGTTCCCGATCTTCCAGCGCGGTGATGGTGAAGTCGTCGGCTTGGGAAAGTGTCTCTTGTGGCATCATGTCCTCCCTGAACGCGGCGCATGGGGAGGCACCTGGCCAGGGCCTCTCAGCGCCGTCTCCACGATGACCCGCGGGTGACGTTCGAACACCTATCCGACGGCAGGTTCCGTCATCCCAGGCCCAGTTCGTCCATCAACTGACGCTGAAGGCGGAACTTCGCGACCTTCGTCGCGGACATCGGCCATTCGCTGACAAACCGGACGTGGCGCGGCATCTTGAAGCTGGCGATGCGGCCCTTGCAATGTGCGATCACGTCTTCCGCGGTCATCGTGGCGTTCGGTGCGCATTCGATGAAGGCCGCCGGGATCTCTCCATATTTCTCGTCAGGGATCGGCACCACCTGCGCCAGCCGCACCGAGGGATGCCCGGCAAGGAAACTCTCAACCTCCAGTGCCGACACGTTCTCTCCACCGACTTTCATCTGGTCCTTCAGGCGGCCGCGGAACCGCAACAGCCCATCCGCTGACATGGACCCGAAATCGCCCGTGCGGAAGTATCCGTCCGGCGTATGCGAGGCCTCGGTCAGGTCGGGCTGGTTGAGATACCCGGTGAACAGGGCCGGTCCCTTCACCGCAATCTCTCCGGGTTCGTCGAGCCCCGCCTCCTCTCCGGTGTCGGGGGAGATGATCCGCGCCGACCAGCCCGGCATGAAGTGACCGACCGTGGTCATTCTGGCTTCGTAGCTGTCATCGGGATGATTGAAGGTGACGATCCCGGTCGTCTCGCTCATCCCGTAGGCTGACAGGAGCAGTGCGTCGGGAAAGGCCGCCTGTATCCGCTTCTGGATTTCCTCCGGCCCCACGTCGAAGACATAGCGCACGCGCGAGAAATCGGTCTCCCCGAAAGCCGGATCGCTCATGATCGGCAGCAGGATCGTCGGGAACAGGGGGTAGAGGACCGTCGGCTTTTCGTCCCGGAACTGGCGGAACGCACCTTCCACATCGAAACGGCTCATACCGACGAACTTCGCACCGCGCGCCAGGCAGACCGACATGAACAGAACGCCGCCGATATGAAACATCGGCAGGGGGCACCACCAGGCATCGTCGGGCCCGATGTCGAACAGCGACGCGGCCGAACGGGCCGTGACGACAAGGCAGCGGTTGGGCAGCAGGCAGCCCTTGGGGGCCGCGGTCGTCCCGGAGGTATAGAGAATGATCTGCAGATCCTCGGGCCCCGGCGCCTCGGCCGGGTCGGGGTCCAGGTATCCCTTGGCGCGGGCGGGCAAATCGGCGGCGGGGATCATCCAGGCCGGTGTGCCCGCGCCGAAATGCACGATGCAGCGGATGTGCGGATAGCCTTCGAGCGCGAGATTGTCCGGTTCCGTATGGGCTGTCAGGCCGGGCAAGGCCTCGGCCAGCAGCTCCTTGAAATTGACGTGCTCGTCGACCGCACCGGTCGTGAAGATCGCGGCCACGCCGGAGTCCCTCAGGATATGGCCCAGTTCATGCGCCCGGAACCGGGTATTGACCGGAACGATGACCACGCCGAGCATGGATGCACCGACAAGTAGCTCGATGAACTCCATGCAGTTCGGCATCAGCAGCGCGACCCGGTCCCCCCTGCGCAGGCCGAGCGCGCCGAGCTGGCGCGCCCGGTCGGCTCCGCTTTGGAGCAGGGAACCGTAGCTGTGCCGCCCCTCGTCCATGACAACGGCGGTCGCATCATGAAATTTCGCCGCGGTGTCCCGCAGCATCGTCGCAAATCCCGTCACGTCCCGATGATCCATGGCCATGGCTCCTGATTTCTGCTTGCCGTCCATATCCGTTTCGCGCCCGCCACGTCCTCGGGCGCGCCCATCTCGTCGCTGGCCACGATCGACGTGCCATCCGGTTGCGCGATGACGACCCGGCGGACCGGATCGGCGGCGCTGGCCCCGCTTGTGCTGACGGCGACCGCCATTGCTGCGGGTATCACGTGTCTCACACCGGTTTTCCTCCCGTGGAACGTACCGGAACGGGTGCCCCGGCTGTCTGCGACGCGGCGATGAGCCCCGCGGCGCGGTGCGCCATGGCCATCGCCGGTGCATTGGTGTTGCCGGAGACGAGCGCGGGCATGATCGAAATATCGGCGATGTTCAGCCCCAGGACGCCCCGCACGCGCGTCTGCGGGTCCACCACCGCGCGCGCGTCGCTGCCCATGCGGCAGGTGCAGGCGGCGTGAAACCCGGCCTGACCCCTGGTGTGGTAGGCTGCGACGATCCCTTCGTCACTGTCCACCTCGGGGCCGGGGAAACTCTCTTGCGGCTCATAGGCGGCCATCTCGGGACGCTTGAACAGCGCACGTATGAACCGCGTGATGCCGACCGAAACGGCCCGGTCGGTTTCTGCGGTGAGATATCCGGGACTGATTGTCATTGGCGTATCCGGGGCCGCGGCCGTCAAGGTCAGGCTGCCGGTACTTTCGGGCCGCATCGGGTATCCGCCACACAGCGCGCCGGGATGGTCTTCAACCGTCAGACGCTGCGTGCTCCGGTCCATCGACAAGGGCGCAAACTCGATCTGCGCATCCGGTCGCCCGGGACCGGACATCGTTCGGATGAAGCCGCCGACTTCGAAGGCCGACTGCGCCAGCGGTCCCGAGCGGGCCGCATAATACCGCGCGACACTTGCGAGCAAGCCAGCGCCGCGAAACCCGTGGTTCGAGCTGCCCCGCCTCAGCCGATACTGAAGTGACAGAAGTCTGTGTTCCCGCAGGTTCTGGCCAACCTCTGGCGCGTCCGCCACCACGGCGATGCCGAGATTGCCGAGAACGGCAGCGGGACCGATCCCCGACAGCATCAGCAGCTTCGGCGTGTTCAGCGCCCCGGCGCAGAGCACCACGTTACCGGCAGCCACAGCAAAGTCGCCGGAGGTGTCGCGCAGCGCCACCCCGGTGACGGACCGGCCCTCGAAGGTAATACGCAGTGCTTCGGCCCCGGTCAGAACATGCAGGTTGCGCCGCGCCTTCGCCTCGGCCAGCAGCGACGCCCCGTTGCGTCGCCGTCCGCGCAGGATCGACCGGGGCTGATAGCCGATGGCCGGACCCTTTGCAGTGTTCAGGTCACCCATGACCGGCAAACCCATGGCCCGTGCCGAGGCGATGAAGGCGTCGCACAACGCGCTGCCGCCGGGATGTGGCGTGACACCCAGGGGTGGGCGGCCGCTTTCCCCGTCTTCGATGGCCTCGAACGAGGGCCGCATGTCCTCCCAGCCCCAACCGGTGCAGCCCGCCTCGGCCCAGTCGTCGAAGTCCTGCGGCAGGCCGCGCACCCAGACCGACCCGTTGACGGCACCGGAGCCGCCCAATCCGCGCCCGCGCAGCCAATATTCCCGTCGGTTGGCGGGCCCTGTCGGCTCCGCGCGGTACTTCCAGTTGTAGCGAGGATCGCCGTTCAGTTTGCCGAAGCCGCGCGGCATGGTGACGAACGGGCTGGCGTTCGCGCCGCCCGCCTCGACCAGCAGGACGCGGCGGGCGGGATCGGATGACAGCCGCTCGGCCACCACGCATCCGGACGATCCCGCGCCGATGACGACGTGGTCCCAGTGGAGGTCCGGACACCTCAATGAACCATACCCTGCGGCTGTCCGGAGGAGAGATCCTCGGCCAGCATGGCGGCGCCCTTTTCCGCGATCATCATGCTGGCGGCCCAGGTGTTGGCCGACGGCATCGAGGGCATGACCGAACTGTCGATGACGCGCAGACCAGCGACACCACGCAGCCGCAGGCGCGGATCCAGCACCGCCATCGGATCGCCATCGGGTCCCATGCGCGCAGTGCCAACCAGGTGGTTCGAGGAATTTCCTTCCGCCCTGGCAAAGGCCAGCCAGTCGTCATCGCTCTGAACGTCGGGGCCGGGGAATGTCTCGGCCTCGATGACCTGGCGCATCGCATCGCTTGCAAGTAATTGGCGGGCGAAACGCAGTGCCGCGACCGTCACCTTGCGGTCGTGTTCCTCGCTCAGGTAACGGGCGTCGATTTCGGGATCCGCATGCCAGTCTGGAGACCGCAGACGGACATGGCCGGAACTCTCGGGACGCATCACCCAAGCGCCGCATGTAATGCCGGCAAACCGGTCGAGCTGGCCGATATAGCCACGCCGGTAGCTGGCGGGCGCGTAGACGAGGGCAAAATCGGGACGGTCGAGCGCGGGGTGGCTCTTCCAGAAGACGTTCAGCAACGCGGGACTCAGCGACAGGATGCTCGGGCGCCCCGCCAACCAGCGCAGCACCTCGCCGATCAACCGCGGCATACGTTCGCGTCCGTTCATGCTGTCGCGCGGGCGACGGGTGCGGGCGACAAGGCGCGGGCTGTAGTGATCGCGCAGGTTCTCTCCGACACCGGGCAGGTCGCGGACCACCTCGATACCCAGACCCGACAGCAGCGCGCCCGGCCCCAGGCCGGACAGCTGCAACAGCCGGGGCGTGTTGACCGCACCGGCCGCGATGACCACAGCGCGCCGCGCCTCAAGGGTTCGGATGTCGTCCGTCCCGTGGCGGCGGTATTCAATTCCGGTCGCCACACCGTCCGTGACGACGATCCGGACGACCCGGCAACCCGTTTCCACCCGCACACCGTGCGCGCGCATAGCCGGGCGCAGGAAGGCGTCCGCCGTGCTCACCCGCCGGCCCCGGTGAATGGCGCTCTGATATGTGCCGACGCCCGCCTGCAGGACGCCGTTATGGTCCGGATTGCGTGGAACCCCTGCCGCTTCGGCCGCCGCGACAAAAGCGTCATTGACGGGTGAGGGCCAGCGCCGGACCCCCACGGTGAGCGGGCCATCCGTGCCGCGGTGGTCCGGGTCGGCGGGTCCGGTCCAGCGCTCGGTCTTGCGGAAATACGGCAAAACGTCGGCATAGCCCCAGCCAGCGTTACCGCGTTGTGCCCAACCGTCGTAGTCTTCCGCCTGACCCCGATTGACGATCATTCCGTTCACTGACCCCGAACCGCCCAGTGTGCGCCCCTGGATCACGGGGATGACTCGGCCATCGATTGCGGCGCCCGGAACTTGCGGAAATCTCCATGTGATCGACGGGTCGGTCAGCGTTTTGACAAACCCGGCCGGAACCTTGATCCACGGGCTGCTGTCTTTCGGACCGTCCTCGAACACGCAGACGCGATGCCCCGCCTCGGCCAAGCGCGCGGCGACGATGCAGCCCGCCGCGCCGGCCCCGACGACGATGATATCCACCGGCTCCACCCTAGGCTCCCGATGTTCCGGGTTCGGGAATGCGGGTCTTTGCAACGTCACCCTCGTATGCCCGGACCGACTCAAAGGTCGCGGTGGCCTTCAGCGTCGTCACGAAGGCCACGGAATGGGGCTGGTCGATATGTGCCAGCATCACCGGCCGGTCCTGCCAGATCTCGCAAAGATGAAAGAGATCGGGATCGTTCAGGGCGCGCGAATAGGTGTAGGTCACGCACCCCGCGTCCTGCCTGGAGGCCGCCATCATGTCGGACATGGCCGCTGACAGCCTATCCGCACAGTCAGGTCTGGCGCGGATCTGCATCGCGACAAAGATCATGACGGCGTGGCTTCCGGCAGGAGCAGCGCCGCGCTGCCCGAGATCACTGCGGCGCGTTCGTCGGAATTCAACGTGAAATCGAGCGTGATCCGCGTGCGTCCGCCGACATCTTCCGCCCCGGTCACTGTCGCGCGCGCCTCAAGGCTCTCGCCCTCATAGGCATTGTCGGTGAACCGGTTGCGAATGTCCTCGATGAACGCGCCGGGGAAGGCACGATGCAACATGGTGACAATATAGGCCAGATTGATCGGACCCTGGTTGATCCGCCGATCGCCGAGACCCGCGGCCCGCACGGCGTCACGGTTCAGATGGATCGGGTTGGGGTCGCGCAAGATTGGCGCCCAGGCCTTCATGGTGTCGGGATCGACGCTCTCTATCCGGTAGGGTGCCAGTTCGGCACCGATCTCAGGCTTCATCGTCTCGCCCCCTCGGCAGAACCCATGCATTGTCGACCGAACAGACGCGGGTGCCGTCCGGCAGGTCGAGGTGAAGCTTGTATTCCAGCAGGTCCATCACGCCGAGCTTCCGGCTCTGCTTGCGGGTCAGCCCGGTGATCTCTCCGGTGACCTCGTAGCGCTGGCCGACCATGAGCGGCGCATGGAAATGCCCGCCGGTCGAGGCCATCATCGGCCCGTCGTTTACGTCGAAGTCGCAGATCGCGCACATCTCGGCCACGCTCGGCCCCATGCCGACCTGAGAGGCAACGTAGAACCACACCGGGTGCGCGGTTCCGTCCGCCGCGGGCACATCGCCCACGGACTCGCACAGCGCGCGGTTCTCGGTTTCTGAAATGGTCATGCCCTTGCCGGCAAGACTGGTGCCGACCACGTCTGGAAGCGGAACAAATGCCATGCTGCCCACCTCAGAACGACCGGGGAAGCCCGAAGGACTCCGCGATGGAATTGCGCACCATCTCGTTCGAAATCGGGGTCATCCGTAGGATCCGGTGATCGCGCCAGTACCGCTGCATGTCGGTCTCTGCCGAGTAGCCCATGCCGCCGAGGATCTGGATGCCCAGGTCCGCCGCCTTCACAGCGCTTTCCGATGCAACCATCTTGAGCATGTTGGCCTGCACGCCGCATTCCTGACCGGTGGCTTGCAGCCAGGCCACGTAGTAGAGCATCAGCTCGACCTGCTGCTGCATCGTGGCAATGTCCGCGATGTAGTGTTGAATGGCCTGAAATTCGCCGATGGGCTTGCCGAAAGCATTGCGCTGCTTGGCGTAGTCGACCGCGTCCTCCAGCACCCCGTCGATCGCGCCGAGGCATTGCGCGCCGACCATGATCCGTTCGTTGTTCAGGGTCGGCAACAGCATGTACCAGGCCCGTCCCGGTTCCCCCAGAACCAGTTCGTCCGGGACGAACACGTCGGTCAGCGTGATCCGGCTTGATCCGATGGCACGCATTCCCAGCTTGGGCAGCAGGTGGTTTTCCATACCCTCGGCATCGCCTGGAACGAAGAACAGGGTCAGACCGTGGTGCTGCTTTTCGACGTTTTTGTCGGTGCGCACCAGCATCAGGATATAGTCGGCGACATGGCTGGCAGATGACCACATCTTCTCGCCGTTGATCTTCCAGCCGCCCTCGACCTTTTCCGCCGTCGTGCGCATCGCGCCCAGAACATCCGTTCCACCGCCCGGCTCGGTGAAGCCAATGGAGACGCGGCATTCCCCGGCAGCGATCTTGGGCAGGAACTTCTTTTTCTGTTCGTCCGAGCCATACAGTCCGATGGACTTTCCGCCTGCAAAAGATGTCAGCCCCCAGACCCAGAGCAACCCACTGAGAGAACGGGCAAGCTCGCGCGCCATGATCATCTGCATGATGACATCGCCGCCCTGCCCGCCGAATTCCTCGTCGATCCCGATGCCGAAGAAGCCTGCGCCCTTCAGCTTGTCCCAGATTTCAAAAGGATAGTCCTTTTCCTTGGCTTCGAGGTCCCGCGAAAGGCTCTTGGGCAATTCGGCATCCACCCAGCGACGCACCATGTCGCGGAAAGCAGTCTGTTCGTCGCTTAGTGAGAAATCCATGGTTCTTCCCTAATTCTCGATCAGGGACATACTGGCGCGGGTCCTGCGCGTCGGCACCTGACGCCGGATAGGACCTGGCAGAAAAACGGCGGGCTCAGGCGCTGCGCCGAAATGTCTTGTCGAGGAACGCAAGTGTTGAGTCGCAGAACACGGTCAGCTGGCCTGTGCGCATCAGATGGCCGGCCCCGCTGATTTCGGCCACTTCGGCCGCCGGTTGGATCTTCCGAAAATGCGCCACGGAATCGTCATCGACGATATCGCTTTGCGTGCCGCGTACCAGAAGCGTCGGACAGGTCAGGCGGCTGGCGCAGGCGGTGAGGTAGTCCTCAATATTGTCGGGCAAAAGGAAGGACGGCTGCGCCAGCCGCGGATCCCAACGCCAGTAGATACGCCCGTCCTTCCCGGTGGTCAAGGAATGCGACAGGCGGAAATAGTTGTGGCCGATCTCGCGCTCGGCATAGCGTTCCAGCGTGACGGCCGCCTGCTGGACGGTGTCGAAGCCACCGGCGCTGACGTCCAGAAATTGCGCCACGCGCTCCAGTCCCTTGCGGGACACGCGCGGAGCCATGTCGACGAGTACCAGCGCGCGGACCAGGTCGGACCCGTACTCTGCCGCCACCGCCAGGGCGACCCGTCCGCCGAGAGAGGCACCGACCAGTGCCGGCGGTGTCGGCGACGCACGTATCACCGCACCAAGATCGCGCACATGCGCAGCAAGGTCATAGTCGGCGCTGTCCGACCAGTCGCTTTCGCCGTGGCCACGCAGGTCATAGGAGACGACTGAATAGCCTGCGGTTACCATGGTCCGCACCGCCTTGCGCCATGACCTTCGGCTCTGGCCGCCTCCGTGGATAAAGATCAGGCGGGGGCGCCACGGCTCTCCGGCGATGTCCGCGGCAAGGCGCATGCCTTCGGCGGTGGTGATCGTTACGGCCTGGATTTCGACCGCATCGACCGAATGGGACGGATCATCCTGAGGCAAGGATACCTCCATCGACCGGGAGGCTGACGCCCGTGACATAGGCGCCTGAAGCCGCCGACAGGAACACGCAGGCACCGGCGATATCGTCGGCCCGGCCCATCCGGCACAGCGGAATGTGATCGTGCAGCTCGGTCAGGGCCTGTTCCTCGGCACGAATATGCGATGTCATGCTGGTCGGGAAATAGCCCGGCACGATCGTGTTGACCGTGATGGCGTCCCCGGCCAGTTCCACCGCCAAGACGCGCGAGAGGTGGTGAATGGC
>TARA_R110002049_G_scaffold193305_1_pt1 | contig 14974 bp, 8 predicted proteins | sample TARA_R110002049 | Tara Oceans TARA_R110002049 (sample SAMEA4396941) | marine metagenome | biome: Polar Biome; feature: [SRF] surface water layer (ENVO:00010504); material: water (ENVO:00002006), including particulate matter (ENVO:01000060) such as... | depth 5 m | reverse complement strand
CGTAATAATCACTACCTTGAAACCCTAGATCTTTCCAGCCCAAATCATCTATGTTTATTAGAATGATATTGGGAAGACTATCACTGTCTTTATTTACTTGTGACGCTTTTTCATTACAAGACAAAACAGAAAGAATTGCAACTACGTAAACAAAGGTTTTTTTAATTAAATTTTTCATATAATAAGTACAGCAGTGATGATATATTGATCATAATTTATATGACATTTCATCCAACATCATCCATAGTGCATAAAATTACTTTTTAGGCAATTTGGAAAAATCTATTTCTGGTGCAACACCATTTGCTGTCCGCTCAAAAACAGAATCTATGGTTGTGGTTTCACTAAAAAACCCACAGTTTTCCATAAAAAAAGCATTTCCTTCTACGCCACCAGCATAATCTAAACGAGATCCTTTTCTCGCAGTGGCATCTGCCGTAAACTTCGCTTTTGTAAGCTCATGCCATACCCCTTTTGTATCATGCACCCATTGATTGGAATAGATTCCTTTTCTAGATTTAAAACCTGTTGAAGTCACAAAGTTTTCTAAAAAGGAGTGCTGCCTTTTTAAGTAGGTGTTTGTATGTGGTCTTCTAAAGCTCGCAATCAATTTCCATTCATTTTCTTCAGGTGCAAAAAAGTAAGCCGTATAATCTGTGGAATTATTTACGGAAGGCTTCCCTTTTAATAAAAACTTATAGGTGTTCCCTGCCTTCCAGTTAAACACTTTATAACTTTGTCCGCCAGATCCTTCATTGCCAAATTCTCCGGTTGTAACTCCTGCTCCCTTTCCTAATAAAATAATCTTGTAATCATCAGGAATATCATTGGGGTTTTGTGTTTCATACGGACTCCAAACAGAGAAAAGAACTCTGCGTTCTGTATCTGAGTTTACTTGCATTCCAAAATAACCCTCGCCAAAACCATTTGCCATAAAATAAGAACCAATCACATCTTCTTTTTCTGGAACCGTTATTTCATTATAAAACCACACAACATCTATATCTTTTGGAGCTTCATAACTTAAATGAACCGAAGGACCTCTTCTTCCCCAGTAAAAGTCTTCTTTTACAAATGCCACCTCTTTTTGTGTAGCAAGACCACCAAGCAAAACCTCTTTAATATTTGCAATTGTAGTCGCAGACTTTTCAAGACCCTGAATTTCTATAAAATGATACCCAGGAGTTTCCAATATAAAAGTACCCACCTCAATTTTCTGAAAATCAGTTCCAGACAATTCAACTTCTTTACTCTTATTTCCTATAGTAAGTCTTATTTTAGATTTTCCTTCTGGAACGCTAGCAGTAAGTCCAACATGTATCTCCCCAGCAGCATTGGTTTTAAAATAAGTCCGAATTATACTCTCTGTATTGTTCCAAGATTGTATCCCCTCTTTAGAAATAACCTTTCTATTTTCATTTAAATTATTTACAATCCAGCTATTACCTCCTGGTGGCACTGCAATAGTAAGTTCTAATTCTTTTCCAGTTTTATCAGCTTCTGTACCCGACTTACATGCTGTTAGTAAAAGAATACTTATTAAGTATATGATGTTTTGCGTACGCATTGTTTAAAATTTTTATGTTGAATATTATCTATTTATCTTGACTGCTTATTATTTAACAATTTTGTTGTGCCTATAGCGGAAGAGTTTCACTTAAAAAACTGTTCTCGATTCAATTTTCTATGATTTCGACTGCGCTCCATCTGATAGAAAATCAAATTAATTAAAAGGCATTTTAGCAATAACCGTTTCTCCTTTACCTTGAGGACTCGTGATACTTTGTATGGTCCATAAATCCATTAGATTATCTCCATCTACCGTGCTACCACTATAGTCTCCCCATGCAACGCCATCGGTAGCTCCTTTTCCTTCTCCCAAACTTATAATCTCTCGGGTAGTCCCTAATTTATCTTTAGCGTAACGAAAAGTCATTCGTGGGCTAATAAACATCTCTTTATTGGTTTCCTGAAATCCAATAATGACATCATTTTTCTTGTTAACACCTATAGTGGTTTGTATAAAATTAGAATTTTCTTTCTTAATTAACCCTGTTTGTACAATTTTACCATCCAATTTAATTTGATGCCATTGCACTGCTGAATTCCCTTTGTAATTAATGGCTTGTGAAAACCAAATGGAACCACTTTGTAAAATTAAGTTTTTAGGATTCCGATCGCCAGAAGAGGTAACCTGTTCCGTTCCCTTTTGTGGTGATTTGGGAGGATAATTTATATATTCTAATCCGTGTTTTTTATTACTAATCACTTCACAAACAGGAGAACCATTTTCACCTTCGGTTACCCTAGTAATTACAAAATTATCTTTTTCTATTTTAAAGAAATACAAATCATCTATAGCATCTTGTGTAAAAACTGGATGTCCTAAAGTACCTTCAAAATGATATACTGTAGCCGTTTTACCTGCCTTAGCCTGACTCATTTTTAACACAAATGTTCTATCATCTCCGCCTGGAAAGGAATACCCAATCCATTTTTTGCTATACCCAATGCCGCCACCATCTCTTCCGCCTGGTGCTGGTACAGGGTAAATGTTCCACGCTCCTCTAGGATCGTTGGTTTCTGAAATTGCAATATTTACCGGTTTCTTTTTTTCATCATCCCATGGATTCCACAAATCGAACCCAAAAACTTTATTGTGTACATCATAAAACAACTTAGGATCTATGCCTTTATTAAAGCAGTTTTGAGAAACACCATCTATATAATTGCCTGCTTTATCATAAATGGTCAATCCTAAATTTGTTCCGTGAAAAACAAACCCTCCACCTACAGCTATTTGGGGATCAACCTGCCTGTTCCCATCCATAGCACCATCAAATTGTAAATATCCATTTACAACTCTTGGATTACCACCTTGCACTCTTTGCTTGCAGGCATCATCTCTAAATTGTTCCTTTTTTATGGGAATAATTACCTCTGTTCTTGATGGTTTAACATAAGAACTTGTTTCTTCTTTTTTCTGTGCACTAACAAAACTTACTGTTAAAGAAAGTATGAGTATTAAAAAGTGTTTCATCTGCTTTTATTTTTTGTTGTTTAAAAAAATTTATTCCTAAATCCGTTCTCGATATCCCAAAGCATTTAGATTTAGGATTCTCGATACAATTTTCTATAATTTTCACTCCGCTCAATCCTATAGAAAATCACTCGAACTGACATTTAGTTTCTTTTTAGATTATAATTTCGTTGTCACTTAGAGTGAATTCTTTTGTAGGCTAGTGGATAACGAATTTGTATTAAGAAGCTTTTAAGTGCTTTCCAAAAATTTATTCTCGATACAAATTTTACTTATAAAAATGAATAAAATTTACTCGTTCCAACGCTTCGGAAGACAATTTATTTTTAAAACATCCGCGAATACATTTAAAAAATTCAGGCTAAAAAAAAGTTTCCTAACACCACTAAAAAAGAGCGTTAGGAAACATAAAAAAACTAACTCAAAATTTTAATGTTTTTTACTCTTTAACGTTGGTATATGGAATTCTCATTTTAAGCTCCCAAGTACCTGTATCATTAATTTTTATTCCCCAACGGATATACGCACTATTGTTAATGTTGCCTGTATCTGGATCTGTGTAAGGAGTCCAATCTTTTGGTCCATTCTCAGCTTCCCAAGCCGCAGTGTCTACCGTAAAGGCATCCGCAGTACTTAAATAATACATTAAATAAGAACTAGTCCCGGTATATGATCTACTGTACTGTGGAAACGGTGGTGCAGGCAATGAAAATGTTGTAGACGTAGCATCTGATACAGTCTCCACTGAATTATCATGATAGTTTTGTAAATAAGTAGCTCCAGAAGGATAAAAAACAACCTTTTCTGGATTCAATGGCACATCATGACTATCTGTAATGATCATTTTTGCCTTAAGACCTAATGCTGGTTCATCACTAATTTTAGTTACCGTTATATACGGGTGTGTACCATCTAAAACACTGGGTACTTCATCATCAAAACCATTAGTAATTACTGACGTATATAAAATATCATTACCACCGGAATTCTTGGTTAGGTTTAGTCTTGAACGCATCTCTGTAGGAAATTCTACGGGTTCAAAAGGCTCTAATTTTGCAATTACAAAATCATCTAAATCGCGCTCTCCTTTTACGTTAGATGCCTTTACATTAATATGAAAAACATCATTATTAACATACTTAGATGCTTGTGTAAAGGCGATCTCACCACTAGATTCACTAAGAATCATAGTTGGCTGCTGCGACAATTCTAACTTTGCCTCGGCAAGAACCAAAGTTGTATCTGTATCGCCATTAAAGGCCTCTTTCCAAATTAAAATTTCATGCTCGTCTGTTAATTCAGTCGTTGCATTCCCAGAAGGATCTGTAACACTTGCTAACTCCCAATGCAAAGGGTAGGTTGAACCTTCTACAGCTGGTGCTGCAGACAATTGAAATACGCCTCTAGGTACAAAAATGGTATCTTGTAGGGCATGGATGTTATCGCTAATATAACCTACCTCCGGCGGGGTACAAGAAGTAACCGCTATAGCTGCTATTAGCATAGAATATAGTATCTTTTTCATTTGTTTATTTTTAAGTTTATTATCCTAATTTATGTCCTTTTTATGAGGAAAAAATATTAATCCCTAGTGTAATCAAACAGCGTATGACCATCACCCTGAAGCACATGAATTATACCGTTATTGGATTCAATATTAGAAGTTCTAATTAGAAATTTTCTGTCTTTTTCATCTTCATCTTGAATATTACTATCCCAGGCATCCCAATCTGCTCCTACCTTATAGGTAAAAAACACATAATCTGGATACGCTTCCAATTGACCTGTATAGGCAGCCACTGGCTCTAAAGACAAACGTCTTTCTTCTCCATTATTAGCGGTATAAATCTGGCCTTCTTGGGTCATATTCTCTCTTTTGATTTTTCCATCAAAAACATAGCCACCCATATACTTGGTTAAGGTATCCATAGGAATATCATTTAAGCCAAACTCAGCCAAAGGATCTGATTCTCTCAGTTCAGCCAAATTAGATAAGATATAATTTCTAATAGAAAGGTTGTTTGGCGCAAATACAGTATTACTACCATTAAAAACATCTTCCATACCAGCATTTTCTATTAAAATAGCTAAGGTATCTAATTGCTCATGCGACCTAAAAAAGTCTACAGTAGACATATCTACCTTGGCGACACTTAGTCCACCATCTTCCAAGTATTGGTTACCATCACAAGATGATAAAAAGACAAGGGTTATTAGTATTAACAATGCGTTTTTCATACTATTATATTTTTTAAATGTTTTCATTTCTTAATTATAATGCACCTCTCCAGTATTCTGGCTGTACAATAAGAGGGTTAATAGAAATTATTCCGGGAGATATTGGCCAAAAATATCCTTGTTTTTGATTTCTAGCTTCATTAGCCCAAGGTACACCCTCATAGTAATTCATACGAATACGGTCATAAGCAGATTGCCCTTCAGCAACAAATTCAATAGCACGCTCATCAAAAATAGCTTTCATTACATTTTCTTCATCTAAGGTTCCTGCATAATCTAAAGAACCTGCCTTACTTCTAATTTCATTAACATCATCAATAGCCAATCCAAACAATCCTTTTCTGGCATTTGCTTCAGCACGTAATAAATACATATCTGCCAAACGGAAAATTAAGATATTAGATTCTGAGAATTGTGCATATGCATCATCAGCATTTGGATCTGGAGAAGTATGAGAGTACTTTAATGGGAATGAATTTTCTGTGCTTTCATAGTCATAAAAGAACAACTCTTTACGCACATCATTGTCTCTAGTGACATCAGAATCCATAAACTGTTTTCCATAAAAATCTGGATCTATAATTGGCGCAACACCTGTGTTCTCAGTTTGCCAAATAGGATAGTTTAAAGTTAAGCCTGTATAATAAGCATCTCCAGAATTCATTCTAAAAGATTCCCCCATGGCTTGACTGTTGTTAATTTCAAAAAGACCTGTTTTAGATTGTCCAATACACATCGCATCAAAGCCAGCAACACCCTCAGCAACGTAATCGATTAATTCTGCATTACTATTGTTAATTACAGAAGTTGTAGCTTCAATAGCTTGCGCTATCATATCTGCATTGTTATTATCTCTACTCGCATACCACAGCGTAATGTGCGCTTTTAAGGCTTCTGCACTAGCTTTGTTTGCTGTAATAGCCCAAGCTGGTGCTCCAGGATTAGAATACTGCAATAAACTTATTGCCTTATTGGCTGCTTCTAATGCATGGTCCAAAACTTTCAACTCATTAGATTGCGGTACACTTACCACAAAACCATCTTCTGTAATTAATTGATCTGATGATTCTATAGATTCTGTTATAATAGGTACATCGCCCCACAAACGCGCCATATAGAAATAAGAGATTGCTCTCACAAAAGCAGCTTCACCAATAATTCTATTTTTCTCTGCAGGAGTATCAAACAAATCTACATCCATACCGTCTACATAGCCTTCAATGGTATTGGCCCAGTTGGCAGCTCTATAAAAACCTTTCCAATTGATAGAATTATTTCTATACGCCAATACGTAGTTTCCACTACCTTCTATATAATCAGAAATCCAGTTACGACTGTTCATAAACGTCATCCCAGGCAACTCTCCCCAATAAATAAAATTAGCTTGATAAGTAATAGTTTCTTTAAACAATGCATAAGAACCTGCCAAGGCTTGCTCTGCATTCGCTTGATTTACCCAAAACACATTTGGGTGGGTGATACTTACTGGCTCCTGATCTAAAAGATCTGAACAACTTACCGTACCTAAAAAGGTCAGTAGAGATGCAGCCATTATTTTTATATTTATAGTTTTCATATAACTTTATTTTTTATGTTAATATCCTAAAATCTAGCATCAAATCCTAGTGTGATTGTCTTAGATTGCGGGTACCCATTACCATAAGTATACCCCTTAGCATCTACCATAGAAGCATCTGGAACTGCTTTCGATTTTTGCCATTGGTATGGGTTTAAAACCGATGCATACACACGCAAACGCGATAAACCAGTCCCTCTTAATTGCTTTTGCTGATCAAAGGTATAACCCACAGATGCATTGGTTACTTTCCAGTAATCACCACTTTCTATCCATAACGTTTGAGCTCCTCTAAATCCGTAAAAAGGACCACCAATACTCCCTGTAGTTGGGTATAAAGCTGGGTAACGCGCACCAGCAGCACCATCTCCTGGTTGCTCCCAGAAACTATAGTTACTTAAATCTACCAACCCTCTAGTTGCCCAAGAATCACCTGTTCTATCATACGAATCTAAGTAACTTTGGGTTGTTGTATCCATAATATCAGCACCAAATGAGAACTGACTGTAGGCTTGAAAATACCAATTCTTAAATTTAAGGTTAATATTAAATGACCCCGTAATGTCTGGCACCGGAGAATACTCACGTACCAAATTTAAATCTGGGTTTTCATTTAATTCAAAATCAGAATTTAAATCTTTCCAGATTGGAAATCCTGGACGAATAGCCGCCCAAGCACTTTTACCTGTTAATGCCTGCCCTGTATAAGGATTCACTGGCAATTGTGATAAATCATCTATGATATAATCGTTGATAAATAATTTGTATAAGTTTATGGGTCTACCCACAACATAACCATAGTTACCACCTATGTAATCTTGATTACCATTAGGCAATTTATTAATATAGTTCTCGTTTTTACTCAAACCAAAACCTAGTTCTAAACGCAAATCGTTTTCTCTAGGAAAAACATGGTAGGTTACAAACGTTTCCCAACCGTAATTAAGAATACCAGCAACGTTTGCTTTCGCTGAGTTATAACCTGAATATGCAGGGAAATTTACATCAAAAAACAATTTATCTGTCAACTTATGGTAAGCATCAAACGTAACATTAAGCCTTCTGTTAAACATATCTAAATCCACACCTAAATTCCATTGTTCAGAATTTTCCCAAGACAATTCATCATTACCAATGGCGTTGTAATTTGGCACAACACCTGTAACCCCAGCATAGGTAGATACATCTAACTGGTTAGTTGAATAACCGTCAGGATTCCCACCAAAACCTAAAGCATAGGCATTGTATCTTAGGTAATTTTCCGTAAACTGCTTTCCGTTAATACCCCATGATGCTCTAAACTTACCATAGTTTAAAAAGCTAGATAAGGATTCTAAAAAAGGTTCTTTCGAAAATTCCCAACCAAAGTTAGCTGATGAAAATTCTGCCCAACGTACATTGGCACCAAATCTAGAAGAACCATCTCTACTATAGGTACCACCCACAATATAACGGTCTTTGTATTTGTAACTAGCACGTCCAAAATAAGACACCAAGGCATTGGCACTGATATCTGTAAAGCCATAAATTTGATCTTGTGTATAACGACCATTAATTACTTGAATAGCATCACTACCAAAACCAGCAGCTGACATATACATTGTTTCATATTGGTTGTAATCAACTTTATTACCTAATACTCCAGTAATTTCATGATCATCCCCAAAATTCTTAAAATAACTTAAATACAAATCTGAAGATAAGTTAGTTCTGTTATACAATGAATAGCTTGCGTAACCGTTACCCGCAGAACGCGTAATTGAAGGCTCGTAAAAATTCTTTTTATTACTAGAATACGAATAGGTTAACTGAGAGTTAAGCGTAAGACCACTAACCAAATCTAAGGTTGCAAAGTTGGTAAAGGTTGTTTGTATTGCCCTGTCTGTATTTAACTTTTCATCCAATTCTCCTTTTAACCCATCAATTCTTGCTGGGCTATTATAAAATAATGAAGAATTCATATTCGCTGGATTCACTGGCAAAGCTGAACTTAAATTATATGAACCACCACCAGGGTTTCCTTGCCCTGTTTTATTGTCTGTAAACGTTAAGTTAATCCGTAAATCATTTCTAAATTTAGAACCTACTTTAGAATTAATATTTGTATTTAAGGTATATCTATCAAATCCTGTGTTTTGTATAACACCGTCGTTTTTAGAATACCCTAAAGATATTCTGTAGTTCGTCTCATCTGAACCACCACGCATACTTAAATTGTACTGCTGCGAGATCCCTGTTTTGTAAAACAAACCTTGGTAATCTACATTGTTATTAAAGGCTGGGTTTAAACTATCAGAAAGTACCATTGGCGTTTGAGAACCTTGTCTTTCATATGGAGCCCACCATGTATTTAACATGTTCCATTTTGCATTTCTTTCTGCAGCACCGGCATACATCCCCGTTAAATCTGGTTGTACCATTACACCCAAACTAGAAGAAAAAGTAAATTCTGGCTTATCTAATGCCTTACCTCCTTTGGTTTTAATGATAATAACACCATTAGCACCACGAGAACCGTAAATTGCAGCAGCAGAAGCATCCTTTAAAATATCGATACTTTCAATATCACTAGGACTTAATGACGCTAAGAAATCTACGTTAGATACATTGTATCCCGCCAAATCTTCCAAAGATGTTTGTACACCATCCACTACATATAAAGGATTACTAAAGGCTGTATTGGCATCAATATTTCCACCAATAGAGGTATTACCACGTATTACCAAACCACCTCTAGCACCTGCAGCACCACTTAAGGTAGACACTTGCAAACCTGTAGCCTGTGTTGCTAATAATGCAGAAACACTAACTACTGGAATACCTTCAATAGCCTCACTATTAATACTAGATACAGCACCGGTAACATCACTTCTTTTTACAGACTGGTACCCAATAAGTACCACATCATCTAATTGTGTTACATCGGGCTGTAAGGTAACTTTAATTTCTTTTTGAGAACCTACAGTAACCTCTGAAGGCACATACCCTACATAAGTAACCACCAAAACAGAAGTTGAACCCGCTACATTTAAGGTAAAATTACCATCAAAGTCGGTTTGCGTTCCGTTATTCGTTCCTTTTTCCATCACTGAAGCGCCCAATAAAGGACCTCCATTTTCATCGTAAACTGTCCCTGTAACAATTTCGCTTTGCGCATGCACAAATTGTATGATGCTAAGCATTAGCGTTATTAAACAAATAAATTGTTTTTTCATAAATTTAGTTTAAGTTAGTTATTAATTGAGTTATATTTAGTTAATACGTATTCTTCATCCAGTTGTATGGCTTTCTTTTTATCCAATTGCCTCTTGTAAAATCTGGAAAATCTTGTGGCTCCCCATTATTCTCTATCGAAAGTTCTGAAAGTGGAGTAATCGCACTCCAGGCTGCCGCATCATACGCATCCATTGGTGGCGCAATATTTTCTTTTGCCGATTCTATAAATGCATTCATTACAAAAAAGTCCATCCCACCATGGCCTGCACCCATAGCGTGCTCTCCATATTTCTTCCATAAAGGGTGGTCATATTTTTTTAACCATTCCTCTGCTTCGTCCCAAGCATGTGGTTTTTTTGATTGTCCTTCAATATATATTCTATCACCGTCTTTTTCCCAAAGTCCTTTTGTCCCTTGTACTCTAAAGCCTAATGAATACGGTCTTGGCAAGTGCACATCATGTGTTACAATAATGGTTTCTCCGTTTGCAGTTTCTATGGTTGATGTAATTACATCTCCCATTTTAAAATTAACCTTTGCATTTGGATGATTGGCACCACCATTTTCAACAATATAATTATGCATTCCCCTACTCTTTGTAGCATGAGAAGTCATCGATAAAAATCTATTCCCTCTGTTTACATCACACATTGCCGCCATTGGCCCTACACCATGAGTGGGATACACATCTGCATTACGCAACACAGAATGTTGTGTTCTCCAAACCGATTCTGATATCCCTTTTTCTCCAAACTCAACGCCTTTGCCATAGGCAGTTTTCCCATCATTTAAGGTTACAAAACGCAAATCATGTTGATAACCACATCTAAAATGTATCATTTCACCAAAAACATTTTGCTTCACCATATTTAATACAGCCAAAACATCTCTCCTATAGTTTACATTCTCTAAAATCATTAAATGCGAACCTGTCTCTTCATGGGTATTTACTAAATCCCAACATTCTTCCAACGTATTGGCAGCAGAAACTTCTATACCTGTATATTTTCCTGCTTTCATAGAATCAACCGCCATACGTGTATGCCACAACCAAGGCGTAGCAATTACCACTGCATCAACATCGGCTAACTCAAGTAGGTTTAAATAATCTTTGTCATTTTTCCCAAAAACCTTCGGTTTCTTTTTTCCAGCTTTATCAATTTTCTTAAGTGCTATATCTATTCTATTGGAATCTATATCACATATTGCAGTAACGACTACATCATCTCTTTGTAATAAGTTACTCAAGTGGTTGGTACCTCTTAAACCAACACCAATTACCCCAACTCTTATTAAGTTGAAATTTTTAGCCTTATTTATACCAAATGCTACACTAGGAGCCACTGCAATTCCTGCGCCTGCTATCGCTGTTTTTTTAAGAAAACTTCTTCTTTCGTTCATATTTATGATTTTCAAATTCAGACCCAAACCCATTAAAATTAGCTTGGCAACTGAATAATAGTAACTTACTGAGGTACCAAAATTGAGAAAATAGAGAAATTACAACGTGGAGTTTTTAGGCTATTAAACCTTGTGTTTTATTCAAATTTTTACAAAAGCAGATTACACCCCCTTCTTTTGACAAAAATTTCTCTTAAAATTTCTTAAAGTGTAGGGATTGCCACATAATCTCATTATAAGAATGAGCATATCCACAGCTTCTTTTGAGAAGATTTAATATAGAAAACTTGTGGTTTTATTTATAAAATAATAAAGGAATCTATAGCATTCAAAACTAATGGAAAAAGTAAGTTTTGCCGTAACCTAATGGTTAAATTTAAGTTATCTAATTTTATTGACACTTGGATGCAATAGTATAGCTAATGCACAAGGTGAATCTAACTTTTTTTTGCATTACTATGAGAGTTTCAACGGTATAGCTTATTTTATTTTTCTGTGTAACACCAAGGACATTCTGCGAATAACAGTATAGTATCACAAAGTGTTTCACTTATTGTTGCCTTAATTTACAATAAACTGGAATACGTCTGAATACGAAACATTACCCCGTTTATCTTTGGTTTTTATTTTCCAGTAGTACTTTGTATCCTGACTAATGATTACATTTTCAATGCTACTGGCAGTAATATTTTCCTGATAGAGTTCTGGACTTAAAGTTTCCCCGAAATAAATGTCGTAATCTTCAATATCGTTATCAACATCATTACCACTCCATTCTAAGGTAATTCCAGTAGCTGTATAAGCTACTTCTGTTCCTGTTAATGGAGCAATGTGATCCGCTGGAAAAGGCGCGTAAGACACTATGCCTGCACCCGCATTGTAAAATTTCCATACACTACTTTGAACCTTTTCTCCCGATGCTTTATTTAACGAAACAACATACCAAGAATAAGCTACACCTCTGTCTAAAGTTATTGAAATTTCTGAATTAGCAACGATATACCCTTTTGTTAGATTTGTTTGTAAATTCTTTAGCTTTAGCTCATATTCATCCGTATTTTTGGCCGTATTCCAATCAAAAGTAACTTTACTTTTAACAGTACTGATGACAGTTCCATCTACACATTCAGAATTGTTTAAAGGAAATACCAAAGAAGCTGCGTCTGGTTTAACTTCTAGTTTTTCATCCTCGGGAGAATCACCACCTTTACTACAAGAAAGCACACCAATACACAAACATACTGTCCAAATTAAATTTTTCATCTCTTAATGATTTTAAATGATTTAATAGATTTTTCAGAGATTAATTTCACCCAATAAACACCATTATCCACAAATGAAGCATCTAGCTTAACTGTTGCGTTATCCACTGGCAATGTTCTTGACAAAACCAACTTACCTTCTAGTGAATACATATTTAATAGTACCGATTTTGAAGTATCATTCCCAATATTCAAAAACATATAATCCACAACTGGGTTTGGATAAACCAATACCGTATCACTAAGGTTAATTGTCTTACTAAACTGACCTTGACATTCTTTTTCGGTAGTTACAACAATTTCATTTGCACCTTTATCTAAACCAATTGTAATACTATTATTATTAGTTTTTACTTCTTTCCCATTTACAAGAACCTTATAACTAGTACCATTATACATTTGCAACGATAAGGTCTTATTTTCTGCATCATAGTATGATTGTACCGCAATATCCTGAGGCTCGCTAATTGTAATGTCGTAACAACGTTCAAAACCAGATTGCCCATCAACCGTGATACAAACCGTGTACACTCCTGACTTTAAATCAGTAATTTCTAATACATCACTAAAGGTATAATTCGCTGTCAACTGATTATTAGAAAATAAATCTACCTTATAACTTAAAGGCTCTTGCGCTGTGATATGGATCTCTCCATTATCACTCTCCCTACAGGTCTCTGAAAAAGTTTGAATCCCAAAATTATCACTAGGCAAGGTAAAAGCAGCACAGCCATTGGCGTTAACAACACTGTTTAAATCTGAATTAGGACAATCGTCGTCCACATCAAGGACGCCATCGTTATCATCATCATCATCACATAGATCACCAATACCATCCAAATCAAAATCTGCCTGATCTGGATTGTCTATGTCCGGACAATTATCTGACAAACATCCAGTTAGTGTAATCTCTGCAATTGATGCAAAAGCTTGGCCGCTTACCTCCGAAAGTGCTACAATACGCATATAACGCGCCTTAACTGGCTCAGAAAATTTAATAATTTGTGGCGCAGCAGAGTTTTCAAAAGTACCAGTAAAATCTACCTCGCCCCAATTGGTTTTATCATAACTAAAATAAATCTCATATTCGTTAATCCTTCCATTAGATCCAGAACTTCTAGGCAGATACTCAAATTCACTTATACTGTAAGAATTCCCTAAGTCTATCTGTATTTCATGTGGGTAAGGATCTGTACCTGTACTCCATCTGGTATGCCAAATAGTATTTGGATCATCATCAAAAGCCATTACAGCTAAGCCCGGGGAATTCACCTCTTCACTATCTGCATAGATTAAATTCCATTCATTTTTAGGCAATTGGCCCGGGTTACTACAATCTGTAATTGAAGGACAGGTTGTGGTCTCTACCATATTTTCTATGGTTTTCGTAAAAACTTTTCCATTTTGAGTAACCGTCATTGTAACCGTATAGGATCCTGGGCTTCCTAATACAACTTTTGGGTTTCTACTAGTGGCATCACTAATGTAACTAGGCGCAGGTGTGATGTCCCAATTCCAGGTAGCTCCATTGTGTTTTAACATAGAATGATCATCAAAATTAAGCGTATCCAGCATGCATTTTTTTACTCTTTTCTCTACCCAAGGATTTAGTACGGGTTCAAAATTTAAATCTTGCATTGGGCTTTCCCATACTCCAGCTCCTCCTGCTACGCGTAACTTTGCATCCCTATAAAAAGGGAGCGCCGTGTTAACATCAAAGTTTTCTGGAAAATTATTAGAAAACAACTCCCAATTAGTCATTGAGGAAGTTTTATAATACACATGTGCAGAAACACCCGTACCTCGCTTACCAAAAAGATAAACTAAATCTTCATTAGTTGAAGTAGGTTGTATCACCAAACACTTTGTGTTTAAGTCCAATCCTCCTGTGATATCTTCCCATGAGTCCCCACCGTCAGCAGACTTAAATACTTTGCCCTTATTAGAAGTCCAAGTTCCATTGGAATAGGTAGCATACAGTATATTTTCATCATAAGGAGATACCACCATACTAATTCTACCATTAATACTATTGCCTGCATTGGCATCACTACTCAATGCTGGTTTGGACACCCAAGTAGCGCCCCCATCTTCACTTTTATATAAGCCACTCCCCCTTACATCTAAATACATTACATCTGGGTTTTTAACACTGACCTCAATTTTCATTACCAAATCTGAAAATGTATGGAGAGTGGTAAAGGTTTTCCCCATATCCTCACTCCTCCAAAAATCAGTACC
>TARA_R110002049_G_scaffold275301_1_pt1 | contig 14980 bp, 12 predicted proteins | sample TARA_R110002049 | Tara Oceans TARA_R110002049 (sample SAMEA4396941) | marine metagenome | biome: Polar Biome; feature: [SRF] surface water layer (ENVO:00010504); material: water (ENVO:00002006), including particulate matter (ENVO:01000060) such as... | depth 5 m | reverse complement strand
AGGTTGCTAATTGTTCTAATATTAAAGTATTAGAAAATGAAATTAATTCAACCAACGGTCATGGCATTGCAATATCTGGTCAAAATTTTAATATTGAAGCCTCTGGTAATGCTATTTCAGTGCCATCTAACAGCAATTATCAATGTGTTTATATAGCAAATACAACGAATATAAGCGAAGTCTTGAATGAAAATAATACCTGTAATTAATAATTAAAGATTGCAAAAATAAGCAGTATTTCATAAACTGTGTAAGTTTATGAAATACTGCTATTTAATTAAATTTTTTATTAATCGATACTTCCCACTTTTTTCTACTTCAATTTTATCTACATATTTTATTTTTATTTCAATTTTAAATCCGATCCTATTTCTTAAATTCTGTATAAAAGTTGCTTCACTAGTTTTAGAATAGCTTGTTTCATCTTTTTCAATTAGCACTAACAATTTTTCAGCAGTATTCTGTTGGATTTGAAATTTAATAATACCTTCAACACCTTTTAAGCAATTGGAAATATTGCCTAAATTGATTTTTCCCATTTCTTCGGAATAGATATAGTCAGAAATCCGACCTAAAATTTCTTTTACCAAAGGGTTTTTATTACCACAATTACAAGATTCTTCACTTAACTCTATAGTGTCACCTATGTCATAACGAATTAAAGGCGTGCCATGGGTATTAAAAGCGGTGACAATCAATCGTCCTTTATTGGATTCATTATTATTTTCATCTAGTACTTCAAAAACACCACTTTGTAATTCCAGATGTAATTTTTTGTTGATACATTCAAATATAAAGGGAGCACCTTCAGATGATGCGTATTGATTGTATATATTTGTTTTAAAATACCCTTCTAATACTGAACGAATATCATCAGTAATGGTTTCTGCAGTTGGAAATATGGCTTTTATAGTATTAAACGGGTAATCAATATTATTTAGCATACCATATTTAGCGATTTCATACATTGTTGATGGAAATCCAACTAGATATTTAGGTTTATATGTAATTAAATTATTCAAATAAAACCTTAAATATTTATGGTGTATGTGAAATGTAGAATAATATCTTACGTTATAGAAGTAATCTGTTTTCCAAAACCTATTTTTCTTTATATCTTTTTTAATTAAAATATTTTTTCCACTAAACCAAGCTGTTTTCAGCCCTAGTTTATATCCAAAATTGGCTCTGAAATTATCAAGAAATGCAAAACGTTCTTCTATATCATCAAAAGTATATAGTACCTCAAGCGATTTACCTGTTGTTCCTCCTGTTTTAGATACAACTCCACTACTTTTCTTTATTGTGTACACATCATTTATATTTTTTCTCAGTGTTTCTTTATCAATAATAGGAAGTTTTTTAATATTATTAATGTTTTCAGGATGATTTATGCCTTTAAAAAGCGTATTATAAAATTGAGATTCATTCTGAGCGTACTCGATAAAATCTTTATATTTCTTTAATTGAATACTTTTTAATTCTTCAAAAGACAGGTTAGTGTTTTGTTTATAATGGTTTATAAAGTGCTTATATTTTGTTGAATGCCTTTTGTTATAAGCCAAAAAATTATAAAGAGAAATCATACAATTTTGTATGAAATGCGGGGTATTTGAATAAATTTTTTCTTTCATTTTTTATGACATATTATTATTTTGTTTCTGATAAAATTCTTGTAATACATGAGCATTAGACTTAATATCATACCCTGATTTTTGAATCATGTTAAAGTTGTTTTTTTTAACATATGGGTAAAGGCTTAAAATTGCCTTTGCCCATGATTTTGCTGAAACGTTGTTTATAGACAAAAACTTAATATCATTTGTGATTTGTACTTCTTTAGTTATAGTATCTGAAGCCAAAATTTTTATGCCGGCTGCTTGTGCTTCTATTAAAGTCACTGGAAGTCCCTCATAAATGGAGGGAAAAATAAAGAAATCCATTATCTGGCATAAGTTGGCTACGTCACTTCTTGAACCTAAAAATAATGTACGATCTTGAATATTAAGTCTTTTTGATTTTTCTTCTATTTGAGTTTTAAGTGGGCCATCTCCAACTAATAGTAATACCGCTTCTTGCTTGTTAATCTTAATGAACTCATTAAAAACCTCTAAAATAAAATTATGGTTTTTAGGTTCTGTAAAATTACCAATATGACCAATAATCAGTTTATCCTTTAAATTAAGTTGATCCCTGTATTCTAATTCCGTAGTTTTATTGTACATAAAACAGGAGGTGTCGATGGCATTATTAATGATTTTAAAATTACTATGTTTACCAAACATCGACTTACCAGCTTTATCACCACAAGAAAAACAATGCGTTGTATATGTAAGAATATTTGTTTTTAAATACATTTTAACTAAAATCTTAAGAGCCTCTTTAGCATTTTTTCTATTTAAAAAATCTTTAATACTAATTTTTTGTGAAGACGTATGCGCGTGAGCTATTCTAACGGGAATATTAAATTCTTTTGCAATTTTAAGAGGAAAACTACTAAACGTATTTAAATGTGAATGAATAATTTTATAATGCCCACTATGAGTTTTAAAAAATTGTCTTAATTCTTTATAATATTGTTTTGGAAAAAATGGATTAATTGATTTAATTCTGTAAATCTGTCCTCCAAGACTTTCAATTTCATCGTCAAAAGCACCTTTTTCTTGTTTATGTACTAAAAAATCAAATTGAACTTTAGTACGGTCTATATGTCTATAATAATTCATTATCATAGATTCGGCACCGCCTCTGTCCATTTTTATAAATATCTGAAGGACCCTGGTCATAAATAAAATTAATTTTTAGTTTTATATCGAATGAAAAAATTTAAAATAATACCAAAAGGAATTGCTAAAATAGTCGAGAGTTTTTTTGGAGATTCATGAATAAATCTTCTGTTTTTTATAAACATTGAACATGATACATAATGTATTGCGTTTCTAAATTCATCTCTATAATTTTTTGCCAATTTCATTCTATTTTTTCTAGAAAAGGCAAAACCTTTTGGATGCTTTCGATACTGTTTTAACATATTCATACTAGACCCATCTGTCATATATTCTACGATGCAAAAGGCCTCGTTGACAGGGAACAACTTAAAATCTTGATCAATGAGTTGATATAAATATCCAAGGGGAACGAATCTTTCATTTTCGAAAATAGGATATGGCGGGTACTTTTTTACAATCTCAGTACGATACACTAATTTTTTATCTCCTTTAACACCATATTTATTATATAATTCGTAGAGTGTAGTTGATTTGATATGTTCAGGTATTTTTGTACCAATTATGTTTTCATTTTTATCAATATCTAAACCCACTAAACCAGCATATTCAGGGTTGTCTTTAATTTTTTTATAATAGAGTAGTATTTTATCAATAGCGTCAACTGGCATAAAATCATCACTGTCAATACATACATTTATCTCGGTTTTAATGAGACGGTATGCCGCATTATGACCGCCATGCATGCCTTGGTTTTCCTGATAGTGATATTGAATCTCAATGTTGTTTTCTGATATCCATGAGTTCACCAATTCTTTAGTGTTATCAGTTGAGCCATCATCAATAATCAGCCAAATAAAATCTTGATTTGATTGAGATATTAAACTTTGATATACTTGATTTAAACAATACGCTCTATTATATGTGGGTGTGAAAATAGTTAGTGTTTTCATTCTTTATGTATTCAATGTTTCATTATTATTCAAATAAGCATAATATATAACATTCATAAGATATGTGAATAAAAAATAAGCAAATATTATTTTGCCAATTACCCAGTGCGGGTTCTTAAAAAGTTGTTTTTTTAAAACAGGATATATTATCACTAAACCCATCATAAACCAGGATAGATAGGCAAATCTATTCGAATAGTTTGCTCTGATAACCAAAACCCAAAACCCATTGCTAATTAAATAGGTGTTTAAAAGTTGATTATAAAACGGATCTTGAAATCGCTTTTTATAAATAAAATACCATCCTGCAAAAACTCCAAAAGCACTATAAAACAAAAAATCCCATCTAAAACCTGTACTTGAAATTGAAGCTTCTGAACTTAAATACGCTGAAAGTCTGTCATCGCCAAACCCTAAACTTGTAAATAAAGAAACCCAAACGCTACCTGTAAATAATGATAAGGGAATACATAAAATCCATGCTTTAAAATAAACTTTAGGGTTGTTATAGAAATAAGTTAAAATAAATGCTAGAATTGGTAAGAATAATGTCTTATGAAATTGTATGGCGAAGAAAAATAAAATTGCCATTACTAGTTTTTTACGATGGTAACTCACGCCCCATAAAAATAATGATGCAGCAGCGCCATTACGAATCCCGTTTACTCCATACGCCCAAAACGAAAATGAGACCACAAACATTAAAAAAGCATAGTACCAATATTCTTTAAAGAATTCCTTAGAAATGCGATACATTGGAAAAATATAAATAAATGCAATTAAAGTAAAAAAGCTATGAACAGACATGAGTTGAGCTGCAGCTTTCATAAAGATATGCCAACCATAATCGCTTACATTTTCACTAATCTGAGCACCATTTTGATAACTAATGTATCCTTTATAATAATTAATGGTATCGCCAAAATATTTTCCACTTATAGGGCGTTGACCAATGATTAATATTAAAAAAAACAATAGGAAAAAACCAGAAAATTGAATAAATAATAGGTTTTTATTATTATCTATTTTTAAAACAGCAGTATGAAATAAAGTAAATAACACCAAAATAAGGCTTAAATTCATGAATGTTGGATAATATAAATCTGGAGGAAAAAAACTATTCATCATTTTTATCTATCTTATTACCTTTATGCTTTATAATTTTTGCGGGGTTTCCTACTGCCACAGCATTTTCTGGTATATCTTTTACCACCACAGAACCTGCTCCAATAATTGCATTGTCACCAATTGTAATGTCACCAATCACAATGGCTCCAGTATATATTGATACATTATTACCTATCTTTGGTCTTTTCCCATTTACTTCACCTACCGTAACCAAATGATTGACATAAAAATTTTCTCCAATAGATTCTGCGTTTAATATAGTACAATAGGGGTGACCTGTAAGAATCCCTCCACCTAATTTGGTCGATATATCTATGGTAAAGTTAGATTGTTTTCTACAATAGATGCTTAAAATATATTTTAAGGGACTTTTTATTCTAAAATAAAAAATGGTTCTAAAATCTTTTGAATGTGCTAAAAAATGAAGCAATAAATTATGATTGTTTTTATGAATTCTTTTCGTTTCAGACCAACGCAACAAATCCTGATTAATAACAGATTTGTTTTTACTTGTTATATACAGTATTACATGAGGTATTAAAAGTATTTTGTATAAGAAATAAAAAATGTTTCTCATGTCATTTATTTTTCGTTAATACATCAAACATTTTGACCCATTGGACCATAACAACATCAACAGCGTATTTAGCTGAATTTAATCTTGCGTTTTTACCAAATGTTTTTCTTTTATCTGAATTTGAAATCATATCTAAAATAGCTTCAGAAAATCCAATGATATCTCCTGGGGGTATTAATATTCCATTTTCGGTGTTTATTATATGTCTTGGCCCGTTTGGACAATCAAAAGAAATAATAGGTAACCCACAGGCTTGTGCTTCTAATAAAACCAAAGGAAAGCATTCGTTATCAGAAGTCATTACAAAAAGGGATGAACTAAGCATTTTTTTCTTTATGTGGTTGGTAGCACCTTTTAAAAATACATGATTTGTTAATTTTTTGTCCTTAATTTTTTGTTGAAGCATTTTGATGTATTCTGTGTCTCCAGAACCATAGATGTGCAATTGCCATTCTTTGTTTTGAATATTAACTAATTCCCAAATATCTATAAGTAAATCGAATCGTTTAACATGAGCTATTCTACCTGCTGATATTACAACAGGTTGTGTTACATTTGAAACCATTTCCGGGTAGAAGGTAAGTGGGTTAGGTATGGTTATTACATTATTTGATGCATAATAACTTGCTTCATCTTTATTTAAAATGACCAATTTATCATATTTTGATTCCACGTAATCGGCAAATTTTAAAAAATACTTTTTTTTAGATTTACTAGACTTTTGTCTGTGAATTGTTTCTATAGATTTAGAGAAATGAAATTCTTTGACTTTAGGAATTGTTTTATTTATAAACGGTATAAAATAGGTATCTACACTATGGCTACAGACTATTACAATATCTGGTTTTATTTTTTTTAATATCTTGCGCGTTTTATAAATATGCTTAGGTAATTTTAATAAATTTTTAGGATGGAAATATGATATATTTCTATTATAATTAATACCCAAATCTTTAAAAATAATATCAGAACTAAAATCATAACAAGGGCTGTTTTGCTTTTGTTCAGTGGTTATGATATAAACCTTATTTTCTTTTATTGCAGAAAAATAATTAGCCTTTATGGAAAGTACTCGTTCTATACCACCATGTAAATATACCTGATCTATTATAAAAACAATATTCATTATCCTTTATGCTTTAATTGTTTAAATAAGGTGTCCCATTCCATAATAATATTGGTAGGCAAATAGCGTTTGACATTTTCACGTGCCATCATCCCCATATTGAGTCTTAACGATTCATCTTCAATTAAGCCATTTATTTTATTACTTAAACCTTCAATATTGCCATTAGTAACTAAAAAACCATCTTTTCCGTTTTTAATAATGTCCCCAGGCCCGTAAGGACAGTCAAATGATATACAAGGCACGCCATAAGCCATGGCTTCGGTTAGTACCATGCCAAATCCTTCGTAGCGTGATGACATGACATAGATAGAGGCTTCTTCATACTTATCTGCAATGTTTTTAACGGGTTGAAAAAAATTAACTGAGTTAGAAATTTTTAATTTTTGTGCTAATTCTGTTAAACCTTCCTTTTCACTTATAGTACCGTAAATATCTAACACCCAATCAGGATGTTTTTTTGAAACTAATTGCCAACTATTTAATAAGCGATCATAGCCTTTTTGAAAACTTTGTTTACCAACTGCTAACACTTTTTTATTGTGCAATGTACTCTGCGTTTTGGGATAAAATGATAAAGGGTTGGGAATAACTTTGATGTTTTTTAATTTCCATTCGTTGGTATTTCCGTTTGTTAGAACGACAAACACATCATAAAAAGAAGCTCCAAAATTCATTAATTTGAAGCGTACAGCCGTTTTAAATCCACTAATAAAGGTAGGTTTATCCACTTTAATTTCAATGTTTTTGGATACATGCCGTTCATAAATCATGGGGCAGGGTTTACCTATAATTAGTGGTAAGAGTAATCCTTTTAGGCCATCATCGCAAACTAAAACAATATCAGGTTTTATATTATTTATGTGTTTTTTGATTCCTGACCTATATTGTATAAAATATTTTATCGGATTACCAGTTGCTTGAATATTATGGTATTTAATTTTAGCACTAAAATGATAAAATAAGCCCTCTGAATTTTGATTTAGAGTTAGTATAAAAACTTCATAATTAAGATTGTCTGCTAAAAAAGATGCCTTAATTGATAACACACGTTCTAAACCGCCCGGTCCAGAAATACCATTTGTAATGTAGAGGATTTTATGTGCCATATTTTATAATAGTTTTTATTTTTTAAGCACTATATCTAAATAGGGATAACAGAATCCTTTAGGAAGATTTTTCTTTAATGATTTTAAAAAGTTTATATAGCGCGTTCCTTTTATGCCAGATTTTAAAAATGCTGTTTTTTCAAATTGCATTAAAGAACTAACCACATTTAGTTTGTTTAAGGGAGCAATTGCCAGTTCAAATTCATGAAAGCTAGCACCACGTCCCCAGCGTAAAAAATTAATCATATGGTCATCATTTAATTCTCTATATGAATCATTAAAACTTTTTCTTTCAGAAAACTTAGAATAAAAAAAGGCTAATTCATCTGGTAACCAATCATAAAAGGGCATTGCAGCTGTATGAGAATCATAATACCAAAGTCTATTTGGGGTTTCTATAACTGATAAAAATCCACCTTCGGGTAACATGTCCCAAGCTTGTTTGAGAGAAGACAATCGTTCTTTAATTGTCATATGCTCTAAAACGGCATAATAAATAATAAAATCGAATTTTTTTGTTTTAAAGTTGTCTTTTATTTCATCAGCATTCATTAAATATAGATCAGCATCTAAACCAGCTATTTTCATTCTATCTTTAGCAACGTTTAAGGCGCCTTCATCTACATCTATTCCTGTTACATTTACACCCTGTTCTGCTAATGCCAAAGTAGAAATACCAGTACCGCAGCCAATTTCTAAAATTTTAGCGCCATTTAGACTTTTTATACTATTTAACCAGGGAGCAATACGATTTCTGTTATAGTGTAATCGTTCAAACAACTGTCCGTTTATGGCACTATTATATTCTTCTTTTGACAGTTTGCTTTTAGTATCACCTCTATCTAAGTAGTTTTTTTCAAGTGAACCCCTTAAATTATTAATCTGCTCATCACTAAATTTTAAATGGTTTTTCTGCATCGCTTTTGGTGCAGTATAAAAAAGTTTCTTGGTAATAGATTTTATGAATGTTTTCATATTTATGTGTTTTTCTAGGTTGATTATAATTGTGCTTTAACCTTTTCTTTTAAGGTATTGGCCAAATCATGATGTTTTTCAAGATTTTTTATAATGGTGTTTTTATCTATTTTACCTTTTAAATCAAAATTTGATGAAAACCCACCTGTTTTACTGTTAATGTCTATACGGTTGAATAGTTCCAAAATACCATCAAATCTGCATGAATCTACAAAACTATCAAATCCATTAACGAATATTACTGGCGTACCAAGCGCTAAACAGGGTAGGGCACAATGAATTCTGGATGTAATAACGAGTTTCGCCTTGGCATATTTTTTTAATAAATCTTCCGCCATTTCAAATTTTTCTTCATCGGTGTAAGTATTTGATGGTGGTTCCTGATTTATAAATTCAGCCGAATTTAGTAATTCATCACTAATAAATTTTTTTAAATGCGTCTTCTTTTTTGATAACTGAAATACGGTTCCATTCAGAATATTTCTTACTGTTGCTTTTACATTGTAAAATATTTTTTCAGGCCTTGGATAGCTGTAAAGCGGGTCAACTATATACACTTTATCATCTCTTAGGGAATCATCAAGCTTATACGAATCTAAAGTAAGGGTTAAGCAACCGGTAAAATAAGCATCAATACCCTTTGCTTTTAGGGTGTCGGCAGTAAACTGGTCCCTACATCCAATGGGCCCATGTTTTTTTAAATAGGCAATGCCTGTATCGCTTAACATTCCAGGTGCAGCCGTATTATTCATATGAAAGGACACAAATACTGGTGAAATATCTTCAGAAGGCACCCAATTGTGGATATTATGGGTAAACCATCCATTCATAATCAGTTTTGTTTTATCACCTTTATATTCTGCTAATTTTTCTCTATTTATGAGTATATCAACCTTGGGTAAAAATTGTTTAGCTGCTAAACTTTGTATGTTATCGCCAACATTAAAAAAACGTTTATTTTCATCATAAGTTAATAAGCCGTATTTCATGTGTTTATATTTATTGTTTTTTAATTGTCACATGTAGCATCCACATAATCATTGTCCTTGGGTATCGAACTTTTAGTTATGGATGTTTCATGTGTTTATATTTTTCTTTAATGGTTACATGCGACATCCATTTAATCATTTACTCACAAAATTTTATTTTTTCATCAATGGAGTTCATGAATCTTCAATGTCACTTGAGCATCAGTTTTTGTTATGGATGTTTCATCATTTTAATTGTATCTTAAATTCTTCAGTACATGACAAAAATTAGTTAGCCTTCATTAAATGATTAGTAATGTTACTGAAAATGAGACCTTTCAGGTTTTGAAAACCTGAAAGGTCTGAAACACCCAAGAACACAAAACTACTGATAATTAACAACTTGAAATTTATATTTCAATTTTTGTCATGTACTTACCTTAAATTCTTATAAACTTCATATATGCCTGAAAATTTATTTCGTAAAATAAATTTTAGTCTGTGTAACCTATTTGTTTTTTCAGAATTTATTTGGATGGTGTTTTGTAAATCTAACTTTGAAAATTTTTTTATAAAAGCCACTTCGTTTTCCTGATTATCAAAAACAAAAAATGGTCTGTTTTCTTTTATCTTTTCCTGCAAACACCACCATTCATACTTTAAACCGGTACTCATTTGGGCTTTCTTATTAAAGTTGGATAGTAATAACTCATAAAAATGAGGTGGAACTTTAAATCCGTACTTTTCAGGATTGTCACCCGCTAAAATAATACCAAACATGGTACGTTGACATTTAGCACAACTATTACAATTGGCCCCATTACGTAATTCTGAGTAACAGACTCTTAAATTAATATTGTTGTGATTCTGTTTTGCAAATTCTATTACGTTAACAATTTTTTCGGGCCTTCTTAAATGATAGCCGTCATGCGTAATATTTACAGTGGACCATTTCATGTTTTCATCAACTTCTGGCCTAGAACCCCAACTAAAATCAACGTCTTTTGTATTAGAGGATGCAATAAAAATATGCCCTACCTGTAATAAATATGATAAGGGTGCAAGAACTCCTAAAAGTGCCATACCATGCTGAATTTCCCCCCACCAGCTTATATTATTTACTAGTAAATTAACCTTATAGGTATAAAAGTCTCTTAAATTTGATTCAATATAGGTTAATTTTGAATTATTAATTATAGGTTCTTTCTCGTTGAATTCTTTAAACTGGTGCCATCTTTTTTTATCTTTAATTTCAATATCAGCACCATGAATAGATACTAAATAGGGGTCTTTATCATAATGACGTGTTAACGATTCAAAGGAATCCAATCCACCACTAAATAATAACATTGAATTATTACCATTAAATTTATTGCAAACTAATTTTTTACAGATGAGTTTACCTTTATTTGTAATTTTTGGATGATGTTTTTCAAACTGCATTCTTAATTCTTTTAATGAATTATAAAATGTTTCATCTACTTCATCAATAATAACATCAAAGTTAGCAAACCAAGCAATAGGCATGATGTTAGCCAATAAGGGAATAACAGCTAAACTTAATGGGGTTTGACTTACATCTTGATCATATAAGACATAAAAGGGTTTATTTGAATTGAAGTATGATTTTATTTTAGGATCAAAACTATAATCATAGACAATTTTTCTACCCTCCTTAATAAAATTTATATTATGTAATTTAAATTTCATATTTATGATTTAAATCTTTTAAATATTGGTGCCAATGTATTTTTAAATAATTGCTTTTCAAAGTCAATGAGCCCTATTTTATGCATTAAAACAACATATACAATGGAATAACTAATACTTTTTAAAATAAAATTCAACCATCCTGATCCAGGAATATAACTTATTAAATAGCCAATTACAAATACTAATAAAACCGTTAAAATAGTTTTATTTAATAGCTCTTTAAAAAATCTGAATATGTTTAGACCAATTACCCGGTGATAGTAAAAATTCATAACATTTTGGACGATTAACCAAGCAATAACGGTTCCAAAAATCATTCCCAGAGCACCAAAAGACTTAGCAAGAGATGCTCCCAAAATAACACCAAAAAATAAAAATGAAATATATAATATAGCCTTAAATGATAATTTATTTTTGGCTTCTAAAATGGAGTTCCCAAACCCTTGAACTAGAGGTAACGTATAAGCTAACATGATCAGTAATGCAATTAGCCAGGTTTCAAAACTCCCTTCAATTCCTAATTCTTTTCCAACCCATAAATACACAAATTGTTTACCAAATAAAGCAAAGGCTAATAGTATGTACATCAATACAATAAAAGATAATCGGCCAATTTTTATCATCATGGAGGTTAGTTCTTCGCCAGAGGCATTACCAACCGTCATTTTTGTCGCTCGTGGTAAAAACACACTGGATATAGCTGTAGAAAACGCACCGTAATAGGTTCCAAGAACTATACCAAGCCCATAAATCGCTAAAACTTCTGGTGTTGCTATTCTACCCAAAACCCAATGACCAGCTTTCCACTGAAACACACTTACTATTGAAAAAATAAAAATCCAAGTAGAATAACCGAATATTTGTTTTAAAAACCGTTTCTTTATTTCATGGATTTTAAACTTTACTTTTAATTTTTTAAATACATAGTATGCCGTTATAATAATTATAATAATATTAAATAAGGTATCAACAATTACGATAGAAATAGCCCCTCCGCCGTATAATAAAACGGCCACAATTGTAATTGATCTTAAAATATAACGTATTATATTACGCATTTTAGGGAATACAAATTGTTCATAACCTGTGCATATAGCCGTAAAACTGCCTCCCGGTAATCCTATTGCCAAATTAAAGATTAGCAGGGAAAATATAACTTTTGCAATTTTAATTTCCTCAGGATTCATTTTAGTGAAATAGGTATCAATATGCCCATAAAAACCAATTCCTAACGCTATTATAAATAGGGATATACAACCATAAATAATCATGGTAGTTGCTAAAAAATTTTCCTCACCTTTTTTGTCGTTTTCAGCTCTGTATTTAGCGACAAAACGTACGATGGTATTATTTAGACCCAAATCTAGAATGGAAATGGTTCCCACCAAGGCGCCAATAGTTGTGTAAACACCATATTCATTTTTACCAATATAGTTTAAGATAAACGGCGTTAAAAGAATGCCAATCACGTTTGTTAGAAAAATCATGACGTAATTGAGAAAGGCTCCTTTTTTTAATTGGCTCAAAATACTTGGCTTTGGTTTAAATTAAATAACATTACAGTCTGCCGTGAACAGGTTCTTTTAAAACCCCTTTAACATCATATATAATACCATTAGGATTTAAAAGTGCTTTTAGGTTTATATTCAAAAACCCATTATGGGCTACGGTTAAAACTATGGCATCAAATTTACCTTTTGGTAAATTAACTGTTGTTGTTAAGCTATATTCATGTGCTACTTCTTCAGGGTTTGCCCAAGGGTCGAAAATGGTTATTTCTGTGCCATAGCTTTTTAGCTGGTTAATAACATCCACTGCTTTGGTGTTACGAACATCCGGACAGTTTTCCTTAAACGTAATTCCCAAATTTAGAATTTTAGCGCCTTTAATACGAATATCATTTTTTACCATAAGTTTAATAATTTCAGAAGCTACATATTGTCCCATACTGTCATTGACACGGCGTCCTGCCAAGATAATTTCTGGATGGTACCCAACTTCCTGGGCTTTTTGAGCTAAATAATACGGATCGACCCCAATACAATGCCCGCCTACCAAACCCGGCTTAAAGGGTAGAAAATTCCATTTGGTACCAGCGGCTTCCAATACCGCATGGGTATCAATATCCATCAAATTAAAAATTTTAGCCAATTCATTGACGAAGGCAATATTGATATCACGTTGCGAATTTTCTATCACTTTAGCAGCTTCGGCCACTTTAATGGTAGGGGCGAGGTGAGTTCCCGCAGTTATTACCGAGGCATACAAAGTATTGACTTTAATTCCTGTCTCAGGCGTAGAACCCGCAGTGACTTTTAATATTTTATCGACGGTATGTAGCTTATCGCCCGGATTAATCCGTTCTGGTGAATAACCTGCGTAAAAATCTTCATTAAACTTTAATCCACTAATTTTTTCCAATACAGGAACACATTCATCTTCTGTAACACCGGGATACACCGTAGATTCATAGATAACAATATCGCCTTTTTTTAAAACCTTTGCAACCGTTTCACTAGATTTATAAAGTGGTGTTAAATCAGGTCTGTTATTTTTATCAATGGGAGTAGGCACTGTAACAATATAATAATTACAGTCATCAATGTCTTCAAGTTTTGATGAACAAAATAAACCTACATTATTATTGGGATTATTTTTTAAAACAGATTGTAGCACGTCCTCCTCGACTTCTAAAGTTACATCCTTGCCAGATTGTAACTCGTTTATTCTTTGTTGGTTAATGTCGAAACCTACTACAGTATATTTTGTAGCGAAGAGTCTGGCCAATGGTAAACCCACATAACCTAACCCTATAATAGCAATTTTAATATCTTTCATTTATGTGTTATTTTAAATGTTCCCAATACCAAGTAACCGCTTCTTTTAGGCCACTGCTTATATCATATTCGGGGTTGTAATTTAATAGTTTTTTTGCTTTTTCGATTGATGCTAAAGAGTGGGGGATATCGCCAATTCTGTTTTCCCTGTGTTTTATTTCAATATTTTGAATAGATGCATCAAGCCCAGAGAGGTGTTCTTTTAATAAATTTGCTAATTGTAACAGTGTCGTTCTATCTCCATAAGCGACGTTATACACTGTGTTTAATGCGTTTTTATTTGAAGTAGTTAATGCTAATAGATTCATTTGTACCACATTATCTATATAAGTAAAATCTCTTGAATAACTGCCATCACCATTAATTATTGGTGATTCATGGTTTATAAATTGCTGCACAAATTTAGGGATAACAGCTGCATAAGCACCATTTGGGTCTTGTCTTCTGCCAAATACATTAAAATAACGAAGCCCTATAGTATCAAAATTATAAGTGGTATGAAAAATATTGGCATACAATTCGTTTACATATTTAGTAATGGCATAAGGAGAAAGCGGCTTGCCAATAGTATCTTCTACTTTTGGTAAGGCTTCATGGTCGCCATAAGTAGATGAGCTCGCCGCATAAACAAAACGTTTAACACCGGCATCTCTGGCAGCAACCAGCATATTTAAAAACCCGGACACATTGACGTCATTTGTTGTAATGGGGTCGTTAATAGAACGTGGCACTGAACCTAAAGCAGCTTGATGTAAAACATAATCTACATTCTCGCAAGCTGTTTTACAGTCTTTAAGGGCTCTTATATCACCTTCAATTAAATTAAAATTAGCATTATTAATAAAGGGTTGAATGTTTTTGCGTTTTC
>TARA_R110002049_G_scaffold249558_1_pt1 | contig 14984 bp, 12 predicted proteins | sample TARA_R110002049 | Tara Oceans TARA_R110002049 (sample SAMEA4396941) | marine metagenome | biome: Polar Biome; feature: [SRF] surface water layer (ENVO:00010504); material: water (ENVO:00002006), including particulate matter (ENVO:01000060) such as... | depth 5 m | reverse complement strand
TTAGTTGCGTGTTTAAGCAACTAATTTAGTAAACAAAAACGAACGAGAGAAAATTCCGAAGGAATTTTCCAAGTAGGCACTTACCAAAGCAATTAATTATACACGTTGTTGTACGCAGTATTTATTGTTCGGTTAAAAATTCGGATGTGTAATTTATTATGTGGTCTTTCAAAAATTCTTCAATAAACTTTTTGTTACTTTCTGGAAAGTTCTTTTTTATATCCTCAAACTGACTTTTATAATTTTCAGTTTTTTTGAATTCGTTAAACTGTCTTTCCTTAAATCTCAAAAATTCTTTGCGCGTGTAGTTTTTATCACTATTAAATTTTCCGTTTTTTATTTCCAATAATATGTAATTGCTATATTCAGATGCGTATCCAGAGTGAACGTATTTAACTCTTTCTCCATAAGGTAAAATTAAAATTCCAGAATACCAGTCGATTTTCATAGTGTCTATTTCTGGAAAAATGCGTTTTTTGATAGATATATTTTTAAAACTTGTTTTTCCATCTTTATCTTTTACTCGTCTTGGTTGAGATATATCAGTCAAAAGTAGTGTGCTATCAATTATTTCAAAATGTCCGATATAACCACGATATAAAGCTGTTGAAGGCCATTGAGGTCTTTTATCAGGATTTTTCTCAAAATATGGTTCTAACGGATTGGTATTGAGTGAATATTCAGTTCCTTTAAATTTTATTAAGTCAGGATATTGAGCAGTAAACAAACTCTCTACTTTGGAAAATCCAAATGAGAAAACCACAAATGATATTAGGATGAGTTTTTTCATATTGCGTACAACGGTTGGTGTATGAAGCGTTGGGCATTTCGAAGCACTTTCCTGTCAAACCGCTACAAAGTTTATTAAATGTAATGCCCTTGAAATCAGTACTATCCGCCCAATGATTTATACAAATTGTTAGCAACTGGGCGTTGATTCTTCCAGCCTGTCTTTCAGTCATTTAAGGTTTTGTCAATTGATTTTTTGGTCTGCACAAAACTATCAACAAAGTACAAATTTATTTTGTTTTTTGGGGAGGGCAAACCAAAAACCGCCCATAAAGGCGGTTAATTGGGACGGCTTTGTAAGCTCTTTGACAAGCTTTGGTGGTGCGTTGGCTTGTGTGGCTTGCCAATGTGCTTACAAATAGGGTTGGCTTTAAAACTTATACTTCATTCCTAAAGTAACAACCTGTGTTTCGTAATAATTATCAGCAGTCAAATTAAAACCATCGCCGAAAATTGTTTTGCGAATAGCAAAGGTATTTAGTAAATCGGTAGCTGATAAACTTATTTCTGCTTTACCTTTTAATGCTTGTTTCTTTAGTCCAAAATCAATTGAATATCTTTCTTTAATCTTTCCCTGCGGAATGATATTCGGTGCGTAATATACTGCTGATAATTGAAAGTCGGTTTCATAGGGTAGTTTTAAGTTGCTGTTTAACTTACAACTCCATGTATTGTTTCTACTTTCTTCGAAACTAAAGGTTTGCGGATAAGGATAAATGCTTGTTCCTGAAAAAGCATTTATAGTGTTGGCATACCAATTGAAACTTCCGTTAATATCCCATTTTTCAGTAATTTTCTGCTCCAAAGCAATTTCAAAGCCCAAATTTGTCCCTTTCCCCAAATTCTGTGGTATGGTGTTGATAACCGTGGTTGAAGCCGTGGTATCGTTTGTATAAACACGTTCAAAAATATCATCTATTAAACGGTAGAACCCGGCAAAGTAGATTGAACCATCTTCCCATAAAGTTTTATATGCCAATTCAAAGGTTTGTGTAAATTGGGGTCTGAGGTATGGATTTCCGGTTTTTAAAATTTCGGGGTCATCGTATTTTGGGAATGGACGTAATTCAAACTCTCCGGGACGGTCAACCCTGCGGTTGTAAAATGCCGAAATCCTGTTTGCGGCATTCAGTTTAAGCGTTACCCGTATGTTAGGAAACAATTCAAGATAATTGTAAGCATCGTTTTTTGTGTAATAAATATTTGCAGGGTCAATGTCGTAGCTGACGGTGGTTTGTTCAGCACGAATCCCGCCTTCAATATCAATAGTTTTGCTTTCGTGTATCAAGTTTGCATAAACAGCGTAAACATCTTCGTTGTATTCCGACCATTCACCTAAATTCGGGTCGAGAATTGAATTTACACCAGGATTTATTTTATAGGAAATAGGTATTTTTCGCAACTGAACTTTTGAGCCTAACTCAATACGCCCTGAACGTAAAGGTTTCACATAATCAACGTTTAAATCTGTTACAATTTCGTCAACCAATAAGTGTGTTTCATCCGTCGAATTTCTTACAGCGCTCGAATCGGTAAAGGGGAATAATTCGTCCTCGCCTCCTTTTGTATATAAAAAACCTGCTTCCAATGTATGTCCTGGTTCTTTAAAAGCATGTGAGAAATTTGCTGCATAATTGATAAAACGGGTGTTTTCATCTTCTGCCCATGTCCAAAACCGTTTTCTGCTGCCATCAGAAATATAATCGTACGGAACATGTCCACGGTCTATATGATATTCATCTTGAAACAATGCAAACAAAGTCAATTTGTTGTTGTCATCAATAAACCAGTCGAATCCTCCCTTTATATTATAAAGTTGTTGTGTGCGGTTTTCAAGAAACTGCGAGTTAATATCCGGGTTTCCGTTGTTATAATTCCGGGTTGTGAATTCGTTTGTATTTACCCGTTTTCTCACCATCCCGTCTGACTGTAAAAACAAGTTGATATTTTTTGAACGGTAATTTATGTTTATAGCAGGGTTTAACTTCGGAGTGAAAGAATATTTATCCATAATATTGGGCAGGTTTTCTTTTCGGCTTGTTAATTCACCAACACCAATATTTAAACCAACATCGCCATTAAAACCAGATTCGTTTTCTTTTTTATAAAAGATATTCACAATCCCAGCCAATCCTTTTGAATCATATTTTGCCGATGGATTATTTATAATCTCTATCCGTTCAATATTTGAGGCAGGAATATTTTCAAGTCCTTTTTGGTTGCCAAAACCTGTGAGGCTCGATTGTTTTCCATCAATCAAAACAGTTACTTTGTCGCTCCCTCTCAGTAATACTTTTCCTTCAGGGTCAATGGTAACTCCGGGAAGGTTTCGCATGGCATCCATAACAGAACCACCCGCTTGTGAAATGTTATTTTCAATATTGAAACTCTTTTTATCCAAAGCAGAACTAACAATTTCACGTTTTGCAGAAACGGTTACCTCGTCAAGATTTTCGGATGATGTTTGAAGCTCAATCTTTCCAACATCAAATGTTTCATTTAGTTTCCCAACCAAAACAGGTATTGTTTTTGTTTCATAGCCAATAAATGAAATGCTAATCGTGTAATTGCCTTCATTTAACCCTTTCAATACAAACCGACCATCGTTTTCGGTAATCGTCCCGGTTAGTGCATTGTCGCTATTATCCCCTAATAGTATAACATTGGCGAACGGAATGGGATTTTTGGTCGATTCTTCAATGACCCTGCCTGAAATAACGGCATTTTGAGAATATGCCTGAATGGTGAAAACTAAGGTAAATATGAGTATTACAACTTGTTTCATTACTTATTTTTTAGAATTAAACATGTGCGAATGTACCTGCCAATTCTGAAAAAATTTAGAACAATACTATCAGAATGAAATGGTAAATGAATGTTTATTGGGGGTTGTGAACTGATAAGAGATTTCAAAGTTTAATGTGTCACAGATTTTTTTAACAATAGCAAGCCCAAGCCCCACGCTTTCGGTTTGGGCTGATTGCTTATAAAACCGTTCGAATATCCTGTCTTTTGGTAAAGGTGAGTTACTCCCTGTATTTGAGATACAGAAAGTACTATCTTTCAAGGTTACCTCTATCAATCCGTTTTTGACGTTGTATTTTATTGCATTTGTCATTAAATTGAACAATAACGAATGTACCAAATGAAGATTTGAATGAATTGGTTTTTGTTCAAGAATATCGGAAGTAAAATGAATTCCCTTCAGGCTTATATGTTCGCTAAACGCTTCATAAACTTCTTTAATTATTTCTGATACAATAATTGAATCTGTTTTACTGAATTGCTTGTTTTCGATTTTCGCAAGCAGCAACAGGTTTCGGTTTAGTTTTGTCAGTAGGTTTATGTTTTTGTCTATTTTATTAATTATCTCCGACTGGTTTTGGTTGATGTGTTTATCCTGCGCCAGCAAATCGAGCTGGTTTTTTATCACGGCAAGCGGGGTTTGGGTTTCGTGGGCTGCGTTTTCGGTAAATTCTTTTTGGGCTTTATAAATTTTGATGTTGGTAGCGGTAAGGTGCTGGACCGATTGGTTTAGCTGATTAAACTCTTTTACATCCGATGGTTCAACTTCTATTGGTTCTTCGCAGTCTATTTTGTAAGTTTCTAATTTTGATAGGATAAAGTAAAAAGGCTTCCAGATTTTTTTAGAAAAATAGCTGTTTAAAAGAAATATTCCTAAAAGAAGAAGAATAAATAAAATGACCTGAACCAATACAATGCTTTGTATCAAATCCCGATTTTCCACCAAATCTTTACGCACGATTATTTTGTACCAGGCATCATTCACATGAACAATCGATGTTAATTCCCTGAAAGGTTCAATATGCTGCCGTGTTTCGTCGTAAAAATTATTGTTATATATCGAATCTCTCTCAAAATTGTTGTCTGATAAGGGAATAACTTCAATTCCAACATCAAAATTTCCGGCTACCAAGGTAAAGTTTTCAATGGCTATTGTATCAAGATTGTTGTTTGTCAATCCTTTTATAATCTTCTCCTTTTGATAAATGAGCGATTCATCAACATCTGTTATCCATAAATCTTGCACCAGATAATAAATAACCGGAATACTGACGATAAAAATGACGAGCGAAAATATCAGGTAAATCTTTAATGTTTTATGCAGGAGTTTCATTTCTATACGATTTCAAATTTGTAGCCCATACCATATATTGTTTTAATGTAATCTGTACAACCCGCCTGTTTCAGTTTCTTCTTTAAGTTTTTCACGTGAGCGTAAACGATGTCGAAGTTGTCAAACAAGTCAGCGTTATCGCCCATCAGGTGTTCGGCTATTGTCCCTTTTGTTAACACCCTTTTAGGGGCGGACATAAAAAAAAGGAGTAAATCAAATTCCTTTGGTGATAACCTTTCAACTTTTAGTTCTTTGCAAAATACAGTTTTTTCAACAAGGTTAACTGTAACATCCCCTAATTGAAGCAGGTTATTTCCGTTAAATTTTCTGCGACGGATAACCGCCATAATCCGCATGGAAAGCTCTGCCAAATGAAAAGGCTTTGTAAGGTAATCATCTGCACCTGTAACAAGCCCTTTTAATTTATCGTCGAGCGAATCTTTTGCTGAAATTATAATTACACCATCTTGCTTATTAAGCCGTTTTAATTCTTCTAAAATAGTAAAACCGTTTCCATCGGGGAGTGATATATCGAGTAAGATGCAATCGTATTCGTAAAGTTGAATCTTCTCAAAAGCCTTTTCTATATTATATGTCAATTCACAAACGTACCCTTCAACCGAAAGATATTTGGCGATACTTTCAGCTAAATCTGTATTATCTTCAATAATGAGAAGTTTCACTTTTAATAATTTTGAAACAAAAGTAAAAAAGATTAAGGCAGAATTTCAACTTAATCCTGTTTTGTTAACTTTGTGAACGGCAATGAGGTCTGCCATAAACCGCATTTCTTTCTGAAAGGCTGATGACTTCTATCATAAAAATAGTTTGAAATTAAAATTTTGAATTTATGGTAAAGTCATTGTTAATTGTCGGTTTCGGAGGTTTTGTTGGTACAATATTCCGCTTTTTAATCTCCCGTTATATTCAGGTTACTTATATTTCAGTCTTCCCTTGGGGTACTTTTCTTGTCAATATTTTGGGAAGTTTGCTGATTGGGATTTTTTTCGGGCTTTCTGAAAAAGGAAATATACTTACGCCTGAATGGCGAATTTTTCTTACCGTAGGTATTTGCGGAGGATTCACAACATTTTCAAGTTTTGCTGACGATGCTTTTATACTGTTGCAAAATAAGGAATGGTTTCGTTTTGCCGTTTACCCCACATTCAGCTTTTTTATTGGGTTGAGCGCAGTTTTCATTGGACGTACGCTAATTAAACTTATTTAATGTGAAAAGTAATACAACGGCTATTTTATTGCGAATTTTTATCAGTTCTACCGATAAGGCAGGGACTGAGGTTTTATATGAAGATATTGTTTTTAAAGCTAAAAAAGCAGGGCTTGCAGGAGCAACGGTGTTAAAAGGCATGTTGGGATATGGAGCCAGCTCGGTTATCCATTCCTATAAATTTTGGGAGGTAACCGAAAAAATCCCTACCCTTATCCAGATAGTTGACGAAGAGGAAAAAATCATGGCTTTCTTCGAAACCATCCGCCCAACATTGGAATCGATGCGCTATGGCTGCCTTGTAACCACTCAGCAAGTAAATGTATTGTTATATAAATCCGGTCAAAAGAAAATGTTTGACCTTTAAAAATCTGAATATGAAAATCGAAAAAGTAAAAGCTATTGAAATCCTTGATTCAAGGGGCAACCCTACCGTTGAAGTGAATTTAAGTTTAGAAAACGGCATTCAAGCCAGGGCTATGGTTCCCAGCGGGGCATCAACAGGCGAACGGGAAGCTACAGAACTTCGTGACGGTGACAGAAAACGTTACGGTGGTAAAGGCGTATTAAAAGCCGTTGAGAATGTGAACACAATTATTGCAAAAGAACTGGGAGGAAAATGTTTTGTCAGCCAACGTGAACTCGATTACCTGATGATTGAATTGGACGGAACTCCCAATAAATCAAAACTTGGGGCTAATGCGATTCTTGGTGTTTCTATGGCTTATGCCCGAGCCAAAGCAATAAGCACAGGAATTCCACTTTACCAATATCTAGGAGGAAGCAACGCTTATTTACTACCCGTGCCTTGCATGAATGTTATCAATGGTGGAAAGCACGCCGACAACAACGTAGATTTTCAGGAATTTATGATTGCCCCACACGGAACGACATCTTTTTCCGAATCAATTCGCATGGGTGCAGAAGTGTTTCACGCACTCAAAGGTGTACTCAATACAAAAGGGTACAGTACCGGGGTTGGTGATGAAGGTGGTTTTGCCCCTAACCTAAAATCAAACGAAGAAGCTGTAGAAGTTATCCTCGAAGCGATTACCAAAGCCGGGTTTAAACCGGGCGATGAAGTGAGTATTTGTCTCGACCCTGCTGCCAGCGAACTTTGGGAAGATGGTAAATACAAAATGTTTAAAAGTACGGGCAAGTTTTTATCAAGCGATGATATGGTTAAACTTTGGGAGAGCTGGGTAACCCAATATCCAATTGTTTTATTGGAAGATGGTTTGGCTGAAAACGACTGGAACGGTTGGAAAAACCTGACTGATGTACTCGGAAATAAAATAGAAATTGTTGGCGATGACCTGTTTTGCACCAACAAAGCTATTTTAGCCGAAGGCATTTCCAAAGGTGTGGCTAATTCTATCCTTATCAAACTTAATCAAATTGGTACTGTAACTGAAACGCTGGAAACAATTGAACTGGCTTATAAAAATTCGTACAACTGTTTTGTATCGCACCGCAGTGGGGAAACTATCGACAGTTTTATTGCCGACCTTACCGTTGCTGTAAATGCCGGTCATCTGAAAACCGGAAGTGGTTGTAGGGGCGAACGTATTGAAAAATTCAACCAGCTAATGCGAATTGAAAACGAATTGGGTAAAGCGTCCCGGTTTGCAGGGAAAAAGGCATTTAAAAACGCATAATTTATTTAAAGGGGGGAAGTCTTCTTCCCTCTTTTTTTATTTTTAAGGATTATGAAGATTATAAAGAAATCTCCCTGGGCATTTATCGTACTCATCGGTGTAGTCAGCCTTTTTTCAGACATGACACACGAAGGAGCAAGGAGTATAACCGGACAGTTTCTTGGCATGTTGGGCGCAAGCGCAACAGTAGTTGGTTTTGTTGCAGGTTTTGGCGAACTCATGGGTTATGCTATCCGATTGTTTTCAGGAATGCTGGCGGATAAAACAAAAAGATATTGGACAATAACATTTGCAGGATATATAATTAACCTCCTAGCTGTACCCGCACTTGCACTTGCGGGTAGTTGGCAAATGGCAGCAGTATTAATGATTTTGGAACGCACGGGTAGAGCAATTCGTAATCCTTCGAGGGATGTAATGCTTTCGCACGCATCATCTTCCATTGGACATGGTAAGGCATTTGGCGTACACGAAGCCCTGGACCAAATAGGAGCTGTTATGGGACCTTTAATTGTTGGTGCCGTGTTTTTCTTCTCAGGCGATTATTCCAAGTCGTTCGGAATATTACTTATTCCGGCTTTACTGGCTTTAACGATACTTGTTGTTGCCCGGTTAAACTATCCTAAAACCGAACATTTGGAAGTTAAAAACGGTACTATTCATTCTGTTTCTTCTAAAAAGTTTTACTGGATTTATTTAGCTGCTGTATCACTTATTGCTACGGGTTTTGCCGATTATCCGCTAATTGCATTTCACTTTAATAAAACTGGTCAGGTTACAACAGAATGGATTCCGGTATTGTATGCTGTCGCAATGGGCGTTGATGCTTTAGCTGCTTTATTGTTGGGCAGGCTATTTGATAAACATGGAATAAAAGTTTTAATTGGAAGTACATTACTTTCTTTATTTTTTGCTCCATTGGTGTTTATGGGTAATTTTTATACTGCCATTATCGGAATGGCTTGCTGGGGAATTGGCATGGCTGCACAGGAATCAGTTGTTAGGGCTGTCCTTTCTTCAATATTGCCTTCATCCAAAAAAGCAACAGGGTTTGGCGTTTTCAATGCAACATTTGGCTTGTTCTGGTTTTTAGGCAGTTTTATTATGGGGTGGCTCTATGATTTGTCGGTTATCTGGCTTATAATCTTTTCAGTGGTTATGCAATTGGCTTCAGTCCCATTATTCGTTAGGCTTACAATAAATAAACTTTAACTGGTTACCGGATTGAACGGAGTGCGTGAGCAAAATTGCACTCTTTGGCAAAGCTTTGGTCTGGGCGTTGGCTTGTGGGGCTTTGCCAATGTGTGCAATGTGGGTGGGGTTTCATTCTTTTGAGGGTGGGAGAAAAAACAAAATAAATTCCCTCAAATTTGCACCGACCTTTCATTAGAATTTTCTTTTTTTCGCCTTGTTGCTAACGGTGTTGTATATGAAAAGTAGCGGATTTTAAGCACTAACTTTTCGGATTATAACTGACCTCTAATTTATTCATTTTCTTTCGATTAAGCGATTAAACAGCTATTTTTTATATACGTTGTTGTACACTGGCTTTTTTTCGTTCAGATTGTCATTCAGCGTTGGCAAAGACATACTCTTTTGCAATTTTGGACTTGTGTGTTTTGGCTGTTGCGAATTGCAAATGTGTATGGCTTTATGCGTTGGCTTTTTATCTAATTCCACTCAAATAATTTATCATTTGTCTCAATGAATGAAATGAACTCTTCAATAGAACGAGGTTCAATCCGTAGGTCTTTATCATCTTTTACATATTTGATTTGTCTTTTACTATCAACGAAAATGCTTGGTGCAATAAAGTGACACATTGATTTCGCTTTAATCTTTTTATCAAATTCTTCGAGATGTCTTTCAATTGGCCATACTTCCATCATTGTTTGTGTTCTACCACCAGACATTGTTACTTCAACTAATACACCATTTTCATCCTCAAAACATTCAATATCTCCTTGATTTCCTTGTCCTCCAGCTGTCGATGTAGGAATGCCTTCATCATCGCAAGGATAGTTTGGAACTATTTTTAAATCTTTGTAATTTGCTTTAATAGCTAATGATGTTAGAAATTCAAGTCTAATAGGATGAGTTAGAAATTTCAATATTGGGTCTGTTGAATTTTTTCTAACTGCTAACCCTTTTAATTCTGACTTGATAATTTTCCAAGTATAATGATTAACCCATTTTTCAAGTAATTTATCATTTTCTGTTACATCTAATGGTTTCGTCTTTAAACTTATTAAAGCATTGTCTGTTGTAGACATATACTCAAAATATTCTTTTTCGGTTGAATATTTTTTGTAGTCAGAATATTCTTTGAGAATGTAATCTACTTTTGCTTGTTCGTTTCTGTTAATATCTATAAATCTACCACCACCTCGAAGAGATATAACTCCAGTTAAACGCATTTTACGGATAAATTCATCTGGATATTCGTTCATTATTGACTTATCTTCTCGTTTAATGTCCTCTCCATTCATAATTTCCTCACGACATATATTTGTTATAACTTCCCAACTTGGGTTGTAACCGTGTTCAGTTCTTAATTTTTTAATACGTTGATAGAGGTTATCGGAATTATTATCTCGCCAATATAAAACTAAAGGTAATTCTAATCGAGATATTCCAGCACCGTTAAATTCGTTATCATTATTCAACTTTTGAATAACTTGTAGTAATAAAATTAATGGAATGTTATCATTTAAAACTCGCACAAAAGGATTACTTCTTTGCGATTTTGCCATTGCGTGTAAAAAAGCTTGTTGTTCAAATTCAGGATGTGGTTCATCAAATAAGATTTCGTCATTAGGATTTGTAATTTCTACAGAATTTGCTAGTTTCAAACCAATTTCTGAAAAGAAAATCTTTTCATTAATATTGAAATAAACGAATCCTAATTCTTTTGCAAAATCAAAAACTGTAGCAAATCTTGAAGGCCAACCTTCTTCAAATCCAGCCTCTTTATGGTCTTGAGGATTACGGTCAATTAAATGAATCACTTCTTTATCACTTAATGTTTCTTCTCCAAATGAGGATTTATCAGAAATTCTTTTTGCTCCCCATTTTTGTTCAATAGTCTTGGTTATTCCTCTGGTTGGACGATATAATCCAAAGCGAATTATTTCTCCCATTATCTCTGTTGCTAAATCGTTTGTTAATATTTGGCTGTTGTAATTTTGGAATATATTTAAAAGACTTTTCAATCTTTTAGGGTTGCGTACTGTTGTTGTAAATAATAACGGTTTATACTTTGCTTTTTTTGCCATATTAATTTAAAATTTCAGATTTTTCATTTACAACCTTAAGATTTGAATTTGTTTTTGGTTGATAATTGGTTATTAAAACTTCTTTAAATTCTTTGTTCGAATTATCGTGATAACTGATATAATTACTTTTAATATCTAAAGAAAAATAATTATTGCTCCAGTTTAAAAATTGTTTATTGATTTTTCCTTTGTAATGAGTTACGTTTGATATAGCAAAATTTACATTTTGCTCATCTAAATATTCAAGAAAATTAAGTAATCTTTCCTCTGTTTCTTGGTTCCATAATTTGTTATACTCGCTGAAAGTAATTAAATATGGTGGGTCAAGATATACGAAATCATTTTCTTGAAAATTTATGCTATCAAAAAAGTCAAGAAAATCTAAATTATAAAAAGTAGTTTTCTTCTTTTTTATTAAATCAAAATAATCATTTAAAGCTGTTAAAGTGTTTTTGTTAAAATCAACATTCCCAACAGGTAGATTATATTCTCCTTTTGAATTAAATCTTAACATACGATTGAAACCGTAAATTAAAAGAATATATAAATGAAGGGTTGTGTTCGCTTTACCAGAATTATAATCTATTTTTAGTTTATTAAATCCTTCTTTGTTGAATTTAGCATAGTATGTTTTTTTCCATTTATCTCTCAATTCTTTAGGAACAATGTCTTTTATGTACGAATGCGATAATTCATATTCTTGAATTATTTCAAATACATTTTTAAAGAACAAATCAGGATTTTCAGCCTGTTTTTCTAAAAAGGTGTGAATTTCAACAACATTTGAGTCAATATCGTTTAATAAATATTCGTTTGCTTTTACATTGAGGAAAACTGAACCACCACCAGTAAATGGCTCAATAAAACGATTTATCGTTTTAGGAAAATATTTACTGATTTTTGGATAAAGTTTGTACTTATCTCCAACGTAAAATAGAGGTGAGCGAAATGCTTTGTTTTTACTGGTCATATTTTTTTGTTAGAAATAAAAATTCTTTGTGGTCATTAAATTCTGTTTTACCTGTATTAAAAAATGCATGGGATTGTTCAAATATTTTTGTTTCTCCAATATTTTCTAAAATTTCAACTATTTCCTCATACTTTATTTTATTGGCAGATGATTTACTTTTTGATTTATACGTATTGTTGTATGAAACTGCCAAATATTTTACGTCTAAATTTTCTACTAAATCTCTAAAAGTATCTTTTGCTTGAACAGTACAATATTTACTCATATTTTCTGGTTCAGGTTTTAGTGCAACTCCATATAGTTTAGGCTTTTTCCATTGAACAAGATTTTCATAAATATGGTAGAATCTACTGTATTGTCTTGAATTATATGGTGGGTCGATATAAGCAATATCTCCTTTAATATTTCTAACTAATTCATTAGCATCTTCTTGGTATATTTTTGCACCTTTAAAATCGGCTGTCTGAATTAATCTGAAATTCAAAGGTTTTTTAGCTATTGGTTTTTTAATGTAGGCATCAAAATGTCCTACAGTATTAGCAAGCCTATCAATTGTATAAATAAGAGAAGTAAGTAAAATGGCGTATTCTCTTGAGTTTACTTCATTGTTTTTTTTCTTCTTTTCAATGTCTTGTCTTATATAGCCAATTTGCTTTGAAATTTCCTTTTCATAAAATTTGCCTCCAAAGTTCTTTGAGAAATAGTTTTCTCTGATTGATTTTGGATTTAGAGTGTTGTATTCATTCGCTAATTCAACAAGTTTGTTCGAATTCCATTTTAGTGTTCCATAAAATGCCTGATATGTAACATTGTTTGAGTAGAGTATATCGTTTAGAATAACAGTTTTATATTTTTCCATTGCAGATTTAGCAACAATTGAAGTACCTGAAAAAATATCTATAAAAGTTCCATTTCCTTCGGTTTCAGACTCTATAATTTCCATTATCCAATCTGTCAATTTTGCTTTATTTCCAATATATCTTCTGCTTTGTAATTGAAACTTTTCTTGATTTTTATAGTCATTGAAAAGATTTAAGCCATATTTTAATTTTTGTTCCGCAAGATGAAATCCTTCAAGTCCTAAATCCTCATTTTGAACTTCATAGATTATTTTATCGCTAATTAGTTGTCTAATTAAGTCGTTTTCATTGTAACTGTAAAATTCAGCTAAACTCTGTACTTGAGGCTTTGTTGGAAGTCTTTTGCCAGTTTCTATTCTGCTTAATGAAGTATAGTTAATAGAAGTTTTGTCTGCAACTTCTTGAAGATGAAATCCTTTAGTTTCTCTTATTTCTTTGAGAGTATCTCCAATTGAAATTATTGTATCCAACATAATTTGACTTTTTTTGTCAAATATAAAAATATTGTTTGGTTATTCAATTAGAGCGTTGGAAAATTTTAGCTCTTTTGGTTTTTATGCTTTGGTTTTGTGCGTTGGCAAAAACCAAATGTGCTAAAATATGCGGCTGGATTCAGCTTGTGTACAACGTTGATGTATAAGATTAGTTGCGTGTTTTAAGCACCTAATTTAGCAAATACAAACCGAATAGAAAATCCGCAAGGATTTTCGTAAGCAAGCCTGAACTAGCAATTAATTTTATACGGTGTTAGGCACTGGCTTTATTTTTCGTTTAGCTCTAATGCCATATTTATAAATGGACCAATCGATTTTCCTCTAATTGACATTCCTGCATCGGTGACCGAGTCTAATTTATATCGGTCAGAAGCAGAGCCATTCAAAGCATAATCAATTCCTTCGATTTCAATAGTACACCAATATTTTTGTCTACATTCAATTATAACTTCTTTTGCATAGAAAGGCCATTCTCCAACAAAATCATCTTTTAATATTTTTTTAAACTTAATATCTGGATTGATTTTTCTATTAATATTATCTATTGCAGTTCTCTTATATTTCTTTTTTTCTTTTTGTTTAAATCGTGTAGTACTTTTTCTGTAATCTATAGTTCCTATTTTGTCATCTTTGAGTAGAATAAAATCGTAATATACTGTTGAGAATTGTTGAGCTTTTTTCCCCAATTGACCAAGCGTAAATTGTCTACTAATTCCACGAACAAATATTTCGAGTTTACTTATAATAAATTGTGTTACATATGAGTGAACTTCTTTTTCATATTCAAAATCAGATAATTTCTCTAATAAACTTAAATCAGCAAGAACAATATCCGTTTCGTATTTTTCCCAAAGTCTTTTGACATCAATACTTGGTTTTGATGCTGATGTAATAATATCTAAATTATGGTATCTAGCGTATTTTCCAAATTCTGATAGCAGAAAGATTAATTCTTTTAAGTCACTATCTTCTTTCAAAAATTCCTCGTCAATTTTTAATGCAGGAATTTTTCTGTTTTTAAAGTAATTAGAAAGAATGTTGTCTTTAAGTTCATTTAAATCGTGTCCGTTACTCCCTCCACATTTTTTTAAATATTTACTGTCAGGATATTCATTATGAATTTCATAATATCCTAAACAAATAAAACATTTCATAAGCCTTTCTAATCCGCTTGAAAGAAGCTGAAATGGTAAGTGATAAAAATCATTTATAGAATCTAAATTTTGAAATTCTCCAAAACCAAGTTTAATCAACTTAAATGAAGCTGTTAATTCATCGTGTAGATATAAATCTTTAAGTGAACTATCTGTCATTTTTTTTCAGCTTGTGCCTAACGGTTCGTATATGGAAAGTTGCGTGTTTGAGTGCGAGGATTTTCCGAAGGAAAATCAGATGCAAGCAAACAAAGCAACTGACATTGGTTTAAGTAAAACTAGCAATTTTTTATACACATTGTTGTGTTTTCGTTGTTTTTTTTTCTCACAATTTTTGGTCAGTTGTCAAATTCTTTTTTTTGCGTTTTGCTAATCAGTCCGACGCAACAGTTGCGTATTGCTTTGGTCAGTCGGATGT
>TARA_R110002049_G_scaffold126172_4_pt1 | contig 14992 bp, 23 predicted proteins | sample TARA_R110002049 | Tara Oceans TARA_R110002049 (sample SAMEA4396941) | marine metagenome | biome: Polar Biome; feature: [SRF] surface water layer (ENVO:00010504); material: water (ENVO:00002006), including particulate matter (ENVO:01000060) such as... | depth 5 m | reverse complement strand
CAGCCCCTGTGCAGATAGTTGTGAGTTTAAAATATTAAGGAAACCTGTGGAGGGCAAGGAGTAACCCATGTTGATGATGCCGGTTGTTGACATTGAGGTTGGGAAGTTCAACTCTTCCCCCCTCCGGCCCTTTTTACTAATAGCATTAGAAAATTTCTTATATTGACCAAATCTGTAAAGGGGGGTACTTTGCTATCGTTCAAGAGAGTTTACTCTCTGGAACGGGTTCCGGGGCTACCCTTACCCGCGCAAATATTCCCCTCTTGTAATTTGAAAGAGCGCTTCGGCGCTCTTTCTTTTTGGAAACATTCATGCAGGATCAACAGCTTCAGTCATACCTGAACAAGATCAACACCCTGCCCTATGAAGAGCAGAAAGAGATATTGTCATTACTTGACAAGCTGGAAGAGGCGAAAGAAAGGGAAAAAGTAGTACAGAGGTTTATTCCCTTTGTAAAAAAAGTGTGGCCAGCCTTTATAGAGGGCGAGCATCACAAAATTATGGCAGATGCATTTGAGCGTGTTGTAAATGGAAAGCTGAAAAGGCTTATCGTCAATATGCCGCCTCGTCATACAAAATCAGAATTTGCTTCCTATCTTTTGCCTGCATGGTTTTTGGGACGTGCCCCGGAAAAAAAAGTAATTCAAACGGCTCATACGGCTGAACTGGCTGTCGGGTTCGGGAGAAAAGTACGAAACCTTGTAGGAGACACGAGCTTTCAAGAGGTTTTTCCCGGCACCAAGCTGCGACAGGATTCAAAAGCAGCGGGACGATGGAATACAAATGCCGAAGGCGAGTATTTTGCTATCGGTGTTGGCGGGGCAGTAACAGGCAAGGGCGCGGACCTACTAATCATAGATGATCCACATAGTGAACAAGAGGCCCGCTCGCCAGACGCTTCTGTTTTTGACCCCGTTTACGAATGGTACACATCGGGACCAAGACAAAGATTACAGCCGGGAGGCTCTATAGTCATTGTTATGACGCGCTGGCACCAGCGTGATTTGGCAGGACAGATTTTAAAAGCCTCTCAGCAACGTGAGGGTAGCGATGGATGGGAAGTTATCCAGCTTCCCGCTATATTGCCATCTGGTAAATCTTTATGGCCCGGTTACTGGCCTAAAGAAGAACTGGAAAAACTAAAAGCAGAACTTCCAGCGGCTAAGTGGTCTGCCCAGTATCAGCAAGACCCGACAGCAGAAGAGCAGGCGCTGATAAAACGCGACTGGTGGAAAACGTGGGAAGAAGACAGCCCTCCCGATTGTGAGTTTATTATTCAATCTTGGGATACTGCCTTTCTTAAAACAGAAAGAGCCGACTATTCTGCTTGTACCACATGGGGCGTTTTCTTCAAAGAAGATGCTGCTGGCGTGGAAAGCGCAAATATTATTCTGCTTAACTCGTTTAAGGACAGGATGGAGTTTCCTGAGCTTAAATCAGTTGCTCAGAAAGCATACAATGAATGGGAGCCTGACGCCTGCATTATTGAGGCCAAGGCCGCAGGTTCGCCCCTTATTTTTGAATTAAGGTCTATGGGCATTCCCGTTTCTGATTATACGCCGTCAAGGGGCAACGATAAAATTGCTCGCGTTAATGCTGTTAGTGATTTGTTTGCGTCTGGACTGGTCTGGGCACCATCAAAACACTGGGCAGAAGAAGTTATAGAAGAGTTTGCCGCTTTTCCTGTTGGAGAACATGACGACCTTGTTGACTCCTCAACACAGGCTTTGCTCAGGTTTAGACAGGGCGGCTTTATCAGAGTTCCTTCAGACGAAGAAGAGGAGGAGATGAACATACGTCGCGTTGAGTATTATTAACTATAAATGAGGTGACCATGTCTTCTGGAAGACCACCAATTACCAAGGAAGAGGTAAATCTGGTTGTTGATGCCTACATGATGTATGGAAACAACGCCGCCGAAGCAGCACGATCTTTAAATATGACTGCATCTTCTTTCCACAGAAGGCTTCAAAAATCTAATTTACCGCTGCAACGCAACCAATCAAACATTCCAGAGCCTGAACCTTTTGAAATAAACAAAGACGACTTACATGATGAAGTTGCCGATCTTGATGAAATTATTTCTAAAAGAAAAAAAGAGTTTCAAAGGCGCGATAATTTTGAAAAAAGTCGCAATCTTATAAATTGTCGAGTAAGAATTGACGGACCAATAGGAATATTGCATTTGGGAGACCCTCATGTTGATGATCCGGGCACCTCAATTGATTTGCTTGAAAGCCATGTAAAACTTGTTAGTGATACAGAAGGCTTGTTCGGGGCGACAGTTGGAGATCTCGCCAATCATTGGGTTGGAAGGCTTGCCAGACTTCATGCTCACCAGACAACCACTGAAGCAGAAACGTGGAAACTGGTTGAATGGCTGGTAACAAGTATTGATTGGCTATATATTATTGGCGGCAATCATGATCTTTGGGTGGGCAACGGTGATCCTATCCAGTGGATGGTTAGAAAACAAAGCGGCGTTTATGAGGCGCATGGCGCAAGAATTGGATTGATGTTTCCTAACAAGAAAGAGGTTCGTATTCACGCTAGGCATGACTGGTCAGGTCATTCTCAGTGGAACTCTGCTCATGGACCCGCCAAAGCAGCGCAAATGGGACACACAGATCATGTTCTTATAAGCGGGCACAGGCATATTAGTGGGTATCAAATTATAAAACAGCCTACGGACGGGCTTGTTACCCATGCAATTAGAGTGGCTTCTTACAAAATTCATGACAACTACGCTAAACAGTTGGGATTAAAGAACCAAAACCTTTCTCCTTCTGTTCTTACAATTGTGCAGCCTGAAAAAGACGACAACGACGCTGGGCTTGTAACGGTGTTTCATGATATTGAAACTGGCGTTGATTTTCTTAACTTCCTGCGAAGAAAGGATATGTGAAGTGAAGAAATTTTTTGCAAGTATATTCTTTTGTGTGGTTCTTTCGTTTCCTTGTTCGTTTGCTATGGCCGAAAGCCTGTTACAAAATATAGAAAAAAAGCACAGGGAAATGCTTTATCCTACTGTTCTTGTTTCTCTTGAAGAGGGCGCGGGGTCTGGTACTGTTATTTTTTCTCGCAAGGTAAAAGGAAAGTTTGTCAGCCTTGTTTTAACTAACCATCATGTTATTAAAGCGTATGTTTCGGTGGAGCAGGAATGGAACTCTGCCAAGGAAAAGAAAATTGATGTAGAGAGAAGGCGTCCTGTTGGCGTTGAAGTTTTTGAATATAATAATTACAGTGAATTAATAGGAACTATTGGCAGGGAAGCTGATATTGTTGCGTATGATGAAAAACGTGATCTGGCTCTTTTAAGGATAACAGATACAGAGCGTCCCATGCCTTATGTTGCTAAATTGTATCCAGAAAACAAAGATACCGGGCCTTGGATTTTTAGTAATGTTTTTGCTGTAGGTGCGGGGCTGGGAAAACCTCCCTTTCCAACGGCAGGATTCCTTGCTGGCTTCTCTAAGGACATTAATGGCAACCCTCTTTGGCTCGCCTCTGCTCCTATTATATTTGGTAATAGTGGTGGCTCTTTATTTGTTTATAGCCAAAGAAAACAATATGAATTGATTGGTGTTCCCAGCATGGTAAGTTCTTATGGTTGGGGCACCGCTGTTCCACATATGGCTTGGGCACGCCCGATAACCGAAATAAGAGATTTTTTGCGTAAAAACAAATTTAATTATGTTTTAGGCGACAAAGAGGAGAAAGATAATGCATCAAGATAGAATAATTTCAAGAGATCTGGGCATTCGTCCGGCAAGAAAACATGTCAAGATCAAAGGAACTGGCGCAGCCACCAAAGGTCTTATATATCATGCTTATGCCGATCAGGTTTCTGACAATGCTCAGAAGCCTCCAAAAGACTATGTGTCTACCGCTAAAAAGGTTTAGTTTTAATGGCGATTGAAAAGTCTATCGCGCAAGCCCCAAGTTTTTCAAACGCCCCGGAGGGCTTTGAAGACCTTGACCCTGATTCAAACGAACAGGCTCTGGAAATTTCTGTTGTTAATCCAGACGCTGTTTCAATAGGGACCGAAGACGGCGGCGTTATTATTGACTTTGATCCATCAAAGGAAGAGGAAGAGGCTTCTGAACAGCACGATGACAATCTTGCTGAATTTATGGAAGAAAACGACCTTCGCAGCCTTAGTTCTCAATTAAAAGCAGAAGTTGAGGGTGATATAGCTTCTCGGTCTGACTGGGAAAGAACATATATTGATGGCCTTGAGTTGCTTGGCCTGAAGATTGAAGACAGGACAACGCCGTGGCCCGGAGCCTGTGGCGTTCATCACCCTATTCTTACTGAAGCTGTTATAAGGTTTCAGTCACAGGCAATAATGGAAGTTTTTCCTTCAAGCGGCCCTGTTAAAACAAAAATTGTTGGCAAAATAACTGACGATAAAGAAAAACAAGCGCATCGTATTCAGGATTTTATGAATTATCTTATTCTGGATAAAATGACCGAATATCGTCCAGAAATGGAACAGCTTCTTTTTAATCTGCCCTTAGCAGGCTCTGCTTTCAAGAAAGTTTACTTTGATCCAACGATGGATCGTCCTTGCGCTCATTTTGTTCCTGCCGAAGATTTTGTTGTTGCTTACGGGGCGACAGATCTTTTGTCAGCAGAGCGTTATGCACACGTTATGCGAAAATCAGAAAACGAAATTCGCAAACTGCAAGCTGCTGGCCTTTATCGGGACGTTGATATTGGAAGCTCTTCTGTGGAAGTCTCCCAAATTCAAGAGAAGTATAATGAAATTGAAGGGGAAAGTCCTGTAGACACGGATTCTAGGCATGTGCTTCTTGAGGTTCATGCTGATCTGGATCTGTCTGGTTATGAGGACAAGGATGAAGACGGCGAAGAAACGGGTATAGCCCTTCCCTATGTTGTGACCATAGCTAAAAGTAGCGGCCATGTGTTGGCCATCCGCAGAAACTGGTACGAAGACGACGATCTTCGCATGAAACGTATGCACTTTGTGCATTACCAGTATATGCCGGGACTTGGTTTTTATGGCTTTGGTCTTATACATTTAATTGGGGGTCTCGCTAAGAGCGCCACTTCATTGCTTCGGCAACTGGTGGATGCAGGGACGCTGGCAAACTTGCCGGGAGGTCTCAAAGCGAGGGGTTTGCGGATTAAGGGGGATGATTCGCCTATAATGCCGGGTGAGTTTCGAGATGTTGATATTGCGGGAGGGGCAATAAAGGACAACATCACTTTCCTTCCCTACAAAGAACCCAGCAATGTTTTGTATCAGATGCTTGGAGAGATTGTTGAAGAGGGCAGAAGGTTCGCTTCTTTGACCGATCTGAAGCTGGCTGACATGAAACAGGACGCGCCTGTTGGCACAACCTTGGCCTTGATAGAGCGTAGCATGAAGGTCATGACCGCTATACAGGCACGCCTTCATGCGGCTATGAAAAAAGAATTTGTTCTTCTTTCTGATCTTGTTAAGGATTATGCGACAGAAGAAGGCTATGAGTATGAAGAAGAAGAGGACAGCGTAAAGGCCGAAGACTTTGACGGGCGTGTTGATGTTATTCCTGTCAGCGATCCTAACTCTTCAACAATGTCGCAACGAATTATGCAATATCAGGCAGCGTTGCAACTGGCGCAGCAGGCTCCACAAATGTATGACTTGCCAGAGCTTCACAGGCAGATGCTGGATGTTCTTGGTATAGATGACGCACAGAAAATTATACCTCTCGCCGCAGAGAAAAAACCACGCGATCCTGTGTCGGAGAACATGGACCTTCTTAACGGAAAACCGTTGCAGGCTTTTATTCATCAGGACCACGACGCCCATATTCAGATCCATCAGGCAGCAGTTCAAGACCCCAAAATTCAGTCTTTGGTTGGGGAAAGCCCGATGGCTTCTACAATTGCGTCTTCTATGGCGGCTCATATTCAAGAGCATCTTGCTTTTAAATACAGGGCAGAAATTGAAAAAGAACTTGGTGTTGAGTTGCCTCCACCAGACGAGCCGTTGCCTAATGAGGTTGAGGTCAGGCTTTCTAAGCTCGTTGCTGAGGCTGCCGAGCGCTTGTTGAATAAGGATGTCAGCGAAGCACAGCAGCAAGAGAACCAAGAGAAAGCAGAAGATCCTGTTATACAGATGCAACAGAAAAAACTTGAGTTGGAACAACAGGATATACAGCGCAAAGCAGAAACCGACAAAGCGCGGCTTGCTGCAAATATGGCTCAGGCTGAAATGCGTCAGGAAACAGAGAAGTATCGTATTGATACTCAGTCCGAACTGGAAGGCACACGCTTAGGTGTTGATATTGCAAAAAGCAAAGCTGAAATAAACAACAAAGAAAAAGAATTAAACGATAAAAGAATTTTAGATAAAGCTAAATTGGTTTCTGAGGCCGGAAGAGTCTTAATAGATGATGACAATAAGAATAGGGGAGGATAAGAATTGACTGAGCAACCTTTATTCGAGGTGTTTCAGAAAAACATTCGGGAGAGAATGAACGAAACCGCTGACGCTATTGCAACGGGGTCAGCGCACAGCTTTGACGAGTATCAGAAAATGGTAGGGATCATAGAAGGTCTCGCTTTAGCCGAAAGAGAGTTGCTTGATTTGGTTGAGGCCGTAAACAAAGGAAAAGAATAATCCTATGTTTCACGTGAAACATAGTGCAGGAGTCCACGGCTCTTAGAACCGTGAGCAGAGGGTCCGTAACCCCTCGTCATTTTGGCAAAAACGTGCAAGGAGAGAGTAATGCCTAAGACTGAAAAAGTTGTTGATTTGGAAGACGAGCGCCGTAAGGCGGCCCAGCTTCCTGACCCAACAGGATTTCAATTGCTTATTGCCCTTCCTCAACAGGAAGAGAAAACAGAAGGCGGCATTTATGTCCCTGATGATTTCAGGCAAAGAGAAGAAACGGCGAGTATTACAGGCATGGTTCTAAGTATGGGGCCAGATGCCTTTGCTGATGCTTCGCGTTTTCCTAGTGGCGCTTATTGTAAAAAGGGCGACTGGATTATCATGCAAGCCTACACAGGCACGCGGGTTTCAATCCACGGGAAAGAGTTTCGTCTTATAAATGACGATTGTGTCAAAGCAACCATTGAAGATCCAAGGGGGGTTAAAAGAGCATGAGCGCACCAGAAGCAGATCAAGAGCCTGAAAATTTTGATGATTTGTCTGATCCTGTAGACGTTCTCAACAGCGATGACGTTGAAGTTGAGGTTGTTAATGATGTTCCAGAGGAAGATCAGAACAGGCCAGCAAGGGCTGAAGTTTCAGAAGCTGATGAAGACGACGAAGACGATTCACAGTTTGGCAACAGAGTTCAAAAGCGTATAAGTAAATTACGCTATGAGTGGAACGAAGAACGAAGGGCAAAGGAGCAAGCCTTCAGAGAAGGCAATGAGGCTGTCAATTATGCCCGTTCTGTACAAAGTCAAAATGAGGCTTTGAAAGAACAGGTTGGTGAGCAGCGCAGGCTTCTTTATGATCAGGTTTCAGCTAAAACTGATGCAGAAATTGAGGGTGCAAAACGCTCTTATCGTGACGCATACGAAGGCGGAGACCCTGATCAAATAGCCGATGCTCAGGAAGAACTGGCTCGTTTACATGCTGAAAAGTCTCAGTTTATGTATAATATGCCAGAGCCATCGGTTCAGCAGCCAGTACAACAGCCGCAACCACAGCCGCAGGCGGCTGAGGTGCAAGCGCCTGATCCTACTGCTGTAGATTGGATAAAGAGAAACCCTTGGTTTCAGCAGCCGGGTTATGAAGAAATGACCGGGTTTGCTATTGGAGTACATGAGAAATTAGTCAAGCAGGGTGTCGATCCCAGATCAGATCCTGCTTATTATGAGCAAATTGACAGTGTTATGCACCAGCAGTTTGCTGAATACTTCGGGCAGGGTAAAACCTCCAGTGAGGCTCCGACCTCCCGAAGAACCCCGGTAGTTGCCCCCGCAAGAAGAGGAGGCAAAGGACCGCGCAAAGTGGAGCTAACTGGAACTCAGGTTTCTCTCGCTAGGAAACTTGGGATATCGCCAGAACAGTACGCGGCACAAGTCGTGAAGGAGATGACATAATGGCTGACGGAAAGGCAATGGAGCGCAAACCTAGAACTACAGAAACACGGGAAGCATCTGAGCGTCCCAAAAGTTGGGAACCACCGCAGGTTCTCCCAGATCCTGAGCCGCAAGACGGTTACGTTTTTCGGTGGATCAGAACCTCTCTTATGGGTACTTCGGACAATGTTAATGCATCGAAGAGGTTTAGAGAGGGTTGGGAGCCTGTGCGGGCAGAAGACCATCCAGAACTAATGCTGACTTCCGATAGGAACAGCGACTATGAGGGGAACATAGAAGTTGGTGGTTTATTGCTTTGCAAAACGAGCAAGGAAAATGTTGAAGCTCGTTCTGATTATTATGAACAGTTAGCTCAGAAGCAGGTTGATTCTGTAGACCAAAGCTACATGAGGGAAAATGATCCTCGTATGCCTAAACTCAATGAGAATAGGTCGAGGGTTACCTTCGGAGGCGGCTCAAAGCCTACATAGGTTTTAGCCGTATGGTTTAAACTTTATAGAGGAGACGTGTGTAATGTCTACTACGGCAGCACCATATGGTTTCCGTCCTGTTGGCCTTTTAGGTGGTGGGGATTGGAGTAATTCAATTCGTCACATCAAAATCGCCAGCGCTTACGGAACCGCTATCTTCTATGGGGATGCAGTTAAACTTGTCGCTGCTGGCACTATCGAAAAAGATGCTGGTACGACAACGATGACTCCCTGTGGAATCTTCGTTGGGTGTCGATATACAGACCCCAACACCAATCAGCCTACCTACGCCCAGCAATGGACCGCCAGTGTGGCGGCTTCTGACGCTATGGCATATGTTGTTGACGATCCTAATGTTGTTTTCCAAGCTCAGGGTGACGCAAGTCTTGCCCAAACTGCTCTTGGTAATAATGTTGCGGTTGTTCAGACGGCTGGTTCTACTTCAATCGGTACGAGTAAAAATGCTATTGATTCTTCAACAATAGCAGTTACGAAAACTCTACCTGTGCGTATCATTGGTTTTGTTGATGGTCCGAATCAATCTGTTGGTGACACCTATACGGATGTCATTTGCAAGTTTAATTCGGGTGGTGATGCAACTGGCGACAGTTGTGCTTCGCATCAATACCAAGATACCACTGGCATATAGGAGGATTGAGCAATGGCTATTTCAAGAGCGCAAATGCTTAAAGAACTCCTGCCGGGTCTTAATGCTTTATTCGGTCTCGAATACGAGAAGTATGAAGATGAGCATAAAGAGATCTACGAAACTGAATCCTCTGAGCGCAGCTTTGAAGAAGAAGTTGCTTTGGCAGGGTTTGATGCAGCGCCTGTAAAGAATGAAGGTTCTGCTATTTCGTATGACAATGCACAGGAGTCGTACACGGCACGGTACAACCATGAAACAGTAGCAATGGGTTTTATGATCACCGAAGAAGCTATGGAGGATAACCTCTATGACTCTCTCAGTGGTCGTTATACCAAAGCTCTGGCTCGTGCGATGGCATATACCAAGCAGGTTAAGGCAGCAACGCCCCTTAATAACGGGTTTTCTTCTTACCAGTCTGGTGATGGCGTTGCGATGTTCAGTACCGCGCATCCATTAGTATCAGGCGGAACAAACTCTAACCGTCCTACCACGGGCGCTGACCTTAACGAAACCTCTTTAGAGGCGGCTGTTATTGCGATTGCCAAGTGGACGGACCAAAGAGGCTTAATGATTGCGGCTCGCCCGCGTCGTTTGGTTGTCCCACCAGATCTGATGTTCGTGGCAACCCGCATTCTGGATAGCGAGCAGCGTCCATCTACTGCGGATAACGACATCAATGCAATCAGGAATAACGGAACAATTCCTGAAGGATATCGTGTGAATCATTATCTCACCGATACCAACGCATGGTTCATGATTACTGATGTTCCAAATGGCATGAAAAACTTTGAGCGTGCCCCAATGACCACCGCTATGGATGGTGACTTCAATACAGGTAACGTGCGGTATAAAGCCCGCGAGCGTTATTCGTTTGGTGTTTCTGATCCTCTTGGCGTGTATGGTTCGCCGGGTTCCTCATAAGGAATGCTATGAAGGGAAGGAGCTTGCTCCTTCCCTTTTTCTTTTCTGGGATTTAATTAGCCCTAGCGACTGGCCCAGCAGACGCTTACGAAGACTCTAGGGCGATACCTTTCGTAAGGAGGACGGCCAAATGGCTGCAACAACTTTTAACGGTCCTGTCCGTTCAGAAAATGGTTTTGAGCAGGTCTCAATAGCTTCTGCAACGGGCGCGATTACAACTAACTTAGACGTAGACAGCAGTGGTAATGTAACGACTACTGGTTACGTTTCTGCATATGATAACGTAGTTTCGATTACTGACGCTACTTACAGCGTTGAATCAACTCAGTCTGGTGCAGTTTTTACCCTTAACCGTGCAGCAGGTATTGTTGTCACGCTACCTACGGCGGCAGCAGGACTTCACTACACTTTTATTGTGGGCACGACTTTTACGGGTGCGGGTCAAATCAACACAGACAATGCCAGTGATCTTTACTCTGGTTTTGCCATGATTTTTGATCCAGCAACGGCTACTGATGTAAACGTCTTTATACCTGATGCTAGTGACGATGATACCATTGATCTTGGTTCAGCGGCACAGGGTTGGGCTGTCGGCGGGATTATCCGACTAAAAGCAACGACAGCAGCGGTCTGGCATTGTGAGGCCCATCTACATGGTGATGGAACTCTTGCCACACCTTTTGAATAATTTTGGATAAAAGGGGGCTTCGGCCCTCTTTTTTTTAGGAGTGGATTATGGCAGATGCTGTTAGTACGACTACCATTGAAGACGGTGAGCGTCAGCTTGTCGTTCAATTAACAAATCTTTCCGACAGTACAGGCGAAGCAAAAGTCACAAAAATTGACGTTTCAGGTCTTGCAACAAACAAGCAGGGCAAGTCCTGTGATGAAGTTCGTATTCAGGAAATATGGGCGCAGGTTTATGGTTTCGACGGTGTTCAGCTTTGGTATGATGCTGACACGGACGTTGTTGCTTTTAATGCGGGCGTTGGCTGGACTTATCAGGATTTTAGCAATATTGGCGGTCTTAAAATGTACGGCACCAACGCGACTGGTGACGTTCTTCTTTCAACCCTTGGTACGGAGGCGTCGGGTGATGCTTATCAAATAGTCATCCGTGCTGTTAAGTATTATGCGTGAGCGCGGTATGCCTGATGACGCAAGTTTAATTTGGAATTTTTTGTTGAGTGTTGCTGGTGGGTCTTTTGTCTGGTGGGTCCGGGGTATAAGTAATCAGGTTGCTGATGTTCGGCGCAGGATTGCGGATACAAGAGAAGAGGTGGCAAAGACTTATGTCACCAAGGCCGATCTCCAGCAAGACATGAAAGATCTTATGAATAGATTTGACAGGCTCGAAGAGAAGTTTGACAGACTTATATCTTCGCGTATTGCCTGATGCCTGCAAAGAAAAAAGGTGTCAGGCTTTCTGTCGGTAGAGGCGAAAAGCTGTCAACAAAAAAGGGTGCTGGTCTTACTGCAAAAGGCAGAGCCAAGTATAATAGAGCTACTGGTTCAAAGCTGAAAGCGCCAGCCCCCAAGCCCCGAACTAAAAAAGACAAAGGTCGCAAGAAGTCTTTTTGTGCTAGAATGGGGGGCGTTGTCAGAAAAGCAAAGGGTCCGGCAAAAAGAGCGCGGGCTAGTATGAAACGATGGAAATGTTAAAAGGAGAAAGAAATGCCGTCTGTAGGTTCTAAGAAATTCCCGTATACTACCAAAGGCAAGGCTGCTGCTAAAAAACATGCCGCTAAGTCTGGTAAAAAAATTAAGTCTTCTTCACGCTCTAAGCGTAAGAAGGCTTACGCATGAGCAATTCAATGCCTATCTTCCACCGCATACCAATCTCATTGATTGATAACGGGGAAAAAATTCCTTGGGTTGCTGTTGCAGATCCAAATGGCAAGTTGAGGACTTCGCATACGCAAATTGCGACGAATGAAGAAGAGCGTTTGCATTTAGGGCGTTGGGGTGAAGAAGCTCAGATTGAACAGCTTAAAAACATTCCCGAAGCAGAGATTGGCTAATGGCAACTAGCGGAACAACGACCTTTAATCTGGATATCTCTGAAATCTGTGAAGAGGCGTTTGAACGCGCAGGCATTGAAATGCGCGGTGGCTATGATTTAAAAACAGCCCGCCGCAGCCTTGATCTTATGTCTTTGGAATGGATTAATCGTGGTTTAAATCTGTGGACAATAGAAGAAGGAAGCCAGACCTTAACGGCGGGCACCGCTACTTATGATTTTCCCGCAGGCACCATTGATTTTCTTGATCAAATGATTCGCATTGATGATGGTGACACGAATAATCAGTCTGATAGTTCTATAATAAGAATTAGTCCGTCAACTTTTGCTTCTATTCCAAACAAGCTGACGCAGGCAAAGCCTTTGCAAATTTATTTTCAAAGAACAACCTCTCCAAAGTATACTTTGTGGCCAGTGCCTGACGATACTGAGACATACAAGCTGATATACTGGCGCATCAAAAGAATACAGGATTCGGGCACCGCAGGTTCAAACACATTTGACGCTCCTGAAAAATGGCTGCCTGCCTTAACTGCTGGCTTGGCTTATTATATAGCAATGAAAACGCCGGAAGCGGCCAACAGGGTGCAGGCTCTAAAGTCTGTTTATGATGAGCAGTTTATGTACTGTGCGTCAGAAGACAGGGTAAAGGCGTCTTTTCAGGTTGTTCCCGGTGGTTATGGTGTTTTCTGATGGGTAATTTCGCTTCAGGAAAGTGGGCGCTTGGTATTTGTGATCGCAGCGGCTTTACTTACAAATTAAAAGATCTGGTGCCTGAAGTTCAGGATGGAAAAGATACAGGATTAAAGGTTCATCGATCAATGCTAGATCCTGATCAGCCTCAATTATGGTTGGGTCGCGTCAATAAAGACGATCCCCAAGCTCTCAGATCTTCCAGACCTGATCAGAACCTGACGGCTGGCCGCAATATTGTTTGGAACTGGGCACCTGTTGGAGATCGTAATTTTTTAAGTTTTCTTTATGGATTTTCTACCCAATCCAGCACTGAAGCAACAGGAGAGGTTGGCTCTGTAACGGTGGTTGTGCCATGAGTTTAGTTGATACAGAAGATATTTTCTTAGAGGATTTGGGTACAGATACTAACGTATTGTACAAAGTCCAGCTTGCCTGTCTTTTAGGGGAGCCTGTGGTGTCTGTTTCTTTTCTTGGGTTTGATGATCAAGAACATGCTGAAGACTTTGCTAAATACATGCTGGCTTTTTTGGAATTGAATAAAGTGGGGAGTCCTTCGGGTCTCATAAATTAATGAATTATTCTACATTGGTTCAGGCAATCAAAGATTATACGCAAAACACTGAAACCACTTTTGTGAATAATATCGATACGTTTATCGGTCAGGCAGAAGAAAGAATTTTATTTAGTATAGATTTGCCAGTGTTTCATAAGAATGTGACTGGCACTATCACTAGTGGCAATTCGTATTTATCAAAGCCAACTGATTTTTTAACAGCTTTTTCTCTAGCGGTTGTCGATAGTGGAAATTCTTACACATATCTTTTACCTAAAGACGTTTCTTTTATAAGAGAGTATTCTCCAGATACCGATACAACGGGAGCGCCCAAATATTATGCTCATTTTAATGATAGCTCTTTTATCCTTTCTCCTAAGCCTAATGCCTCATTAACAACTGAACTTCATTATAAGTTCAAGCCAGCGCAGATTTCCAGTAGCAATACAACAACTTGGCTGGGTGACAATGCTTCAACTGCTTTGTTATACGGCTGTCTTGTGGAAGCCTACGGCTTTATGAAAGGGGAACCAGATATACTTCAGTTGTACGAAGGAAGGTATAATGCGGCGTTACAGGGTGTCCAGAAAATTGGACAATATGACGATCAGCGCGATTGGTACAGAAATGGCGCACGGGCTTCTGCATGATTGAACTTAAAGCATCTCCAGTCCCTCCTGTTTATGTGGAGACAAGTGATAATGGGGGGTTGTCGGCAGATCAAATAACTGAACTGTGTTGTCGTAAAATTGTGTATGTGAGCGACGACGCTCCTCCCGCTATTAAACAGCAAGCCGAGGAGTATAAGGAGCGTATAGCTTCTATCGTGCATTTGTATGTTGAAAGAGCAATGCGCTCTGAAAGAGACAGGTGTATTCAGATTGCTGTTAATGGTGATTACAAAGATTTAGCAGACTTATTAAGGAGGGTCTAATGGCTTTTGATGGAAATTTTATGTGTACGAGCTTCAAGAAAGAATTGATGGAAGCCAAGCACAATTTTTTAAATAGTGGTGGAAGCACATTCAGGTTGGCCCTGTATACAAACAGCGCCACCTTTACGGCGGCTACGACTGCTTATACGTCTACAAACGAAGTAAGCGGGACAAATTACACGGCGAAGGGAAATTCTTTAACAAGAGTTGACCCAACAACCAGTGGCACAACCGCTCTTACAGATTTTTCAGACACAACGTGGAGTAGTGCAACAATAACTGCACGCGGCGGTTTGTTGTATAATGATTCTGTTAGTGGTGATCCATCGTGTTTAGTTCTGGATTTTGGTGGAGACAAAACTTCCACGGCAGGAGATTTTACTGTTCAGTTTCCTGCGGCAGATGCGAGTAACGCAATTATCCGTATCGCCTAACGAGTAAATCATGGCGTATATATCGGGCTGGTCACGGGGAGCGTGGAGTAGCGGTCCTTGGAACGGCCCTATTCCAGTCACAGTTACGGGGGTAGCGGGAACTGGTGCAGTAGGTTCTGTCACTGCGATTGGTGCCGCCGCTGTTACTGTTACAGGCGTTGCGGGAACTGGTGGCGTTGGCTCCGTTACAGTTGCTGCGGCAGCTTCCACTTCTGTCACTGGAGTTGCAGGAACAGGTAGT
>TARA_R110002049_G_scaffold193364_7_pt1 | contig 15011 bp, 13 predicted proteins | sample TARA_R110002049 | Tara Oceans TARA_R110002049 (sample SAMEA4396941) | marine metagenome | biome: Polar Biome; feature: [SRF] surface water layer (ENVO:00010504); material: water (ENVO:00002006), including particulate matter (ENVO:01000060) such as... | depth 5 m | reverse complement strand
GCCCGATGCCGCGACGACCAGACTCGGCTGGCGCCTCGCGGATCGGAATCCGGAAGCGCTCGGTCATGACGCCGCTTCGCTTGCCGCGCCGTGTCAGTTCACCCTCACCGCTATGAAACGTGATCGCCCCTGAAGGGTGGCGCACAGCGATGACGCGCGCAATGCCAGGCTCGGCTTCTATCGAGACATCGATCAGGTTGGGCGGCGCAGAGCGCTTGGCGCCTGTCGGCACCTCATCAATGGCGATCGCTTCTTCGACCTGCTCGACAATGACATTGGCCGGCAGCTCGAACGCCTCTGGCAGGACGGAAGCTGCGCCGCGACGCTTGCCCGTCGCACCTTCAACATCAATAGGCGTCCGTTCCCAGGCGCCGGCATTGTTCCAAACGAGTTCCGCCATCGCGATCTCCTTTAAACTAAAGCGTGCATCACATTCGCTCAGAAGGCGGGTTGCCGCAACAAGATTCCCCTAGAGCGCGATATTCAATTCTGTCAGTCTGAGGATCTTTATCACCTAGAGCGGGGCAGGACCTGTTCAGGCAGCAATGCGATCATAAGGCCAAGCTCAACCTGCCGGACCGGATCCTGTACGGGGGTATCTGCGCAACGGCACCTGCGACAGGAATCTGAATTCATGGTGACCCGGCGTCTGTGTCGCAATGTTCAGGGCACAATGCATTGGCTGCTGAACCCGGCCACCGCACGGATGCCTATGGTCTGAGTTAAAATTAAAGTGTGGCATTTCTCCAAAAATCGCCTAAAAGGAGAAATGATATCGCTTCTCATTCTTCGCCAAATTCTCTGGCCCTGAGCCGTGCAATCAGCGGAAAGATCCGTGATGAATTATATTAGGCAAAAATATGTGCGCCAGATTAGAGCGGGGACAATACTCTTCGTTTCGATCTTTCTTGCAGCGTGCGTTACGCCTGTAGACGACAAATTGTCGTTTGAAGGAGCGCCTCCCGAATTCTCACAGCACAGGCAAAGCGAAGTACGCGCAGGTCCTCTTATTCGAAGTGCGCCGGGAGCAAAGAGTGACGACGTCATTTTGATTGGTTCGTTCAATATCCAGAACCTTGGACCAACAAAAGCCAGTCGCCCAGACGTGATGATGCGCCTCGCTGAAATCATCCGCCGCTTTGACGCAATTGCTATTCAGGAGGTTAGCGACGTGTCGGAAAAGACGCCGGGGGTATTGCTTGACTATATCAATAGCGACGGTAGCTCTTTTGATTATGTTTTAAGCCCGCGATCGGGCCGAGAGCCAGATGACCGGACGTCGCAAGAGCAGTACGCGATATACTACGATACCAGCGTAATCCATTTGGTCGAAGACTTCGGGGTTTTTGACGATTCGGGCTGGGATGAATTTCAGCGTGAACCACAGGTAGCCGAATTTCGGACATCTGCAGGCGAATTCCAGTTCGCGCTAGTCAATATTCACACGCGCCCTGCAAGTGCCTTGGCTGAAATCGCCGCCCTTGAACGAGCAGCCCAATGGACCACCAATAAGGTGGGGGATGTGACTGTTATCATTTTGGGAGATTTCAATGGGGGCTGCAATTATGCCAAACCAGCGGAGCTTTCCCAACTTGGCATCCGAGGGCCAAAGTATGTCTGGGTTATTCCCGACACGGCGGATACAAATTTATCAATGAAGAAATGTCCCTATGACCGCATCGTTCTAACCGACGGAACCCATTATACAGGAAAATGGAGTGTTTGGCGGGCGTTTCGTTCGACAGCGATATCAGATCACTGGCCTGTCTGGGCGGCGTTCACAAACAAAGAATAGCACGCGACGATATGAGCGGTATGGCCTTCGAGATCTGGGGGGCAGCCGTGTCGGTTCTGAGACTCGCCGGTTCCCGCGATATCCATTGCGATCAAAATAGGGGAACGCATTGAAAAGCATGAAGCGAGCCTGATCAACAGCCCTTGCTCGCCTCACTGTCGGGTTTTGTTGTCAGTACCAGTCCGCGTCCGGGAGTCATGCCAACATGTGCAGGCATCACTCCGGGACACGTCGACGTGAGACGTTGATGGCCAACCTTGATGTCCGTTGACGCAGCTTTCGCTTCGCCTGTACGACCCGCTCGGTCGCATCCGTCAATAGGCGAGGCTTCATTCTTCCTTTCGAAGCACGCCTATATGCACGAAACTCATGCCTTCAGCATCCGAATCGTCATCCGGTGATTCAGGATCGCCACCTGACGGGGGAGTGTCTCTCATCCAGTATCCATTCGTGAAATCACTCCCCGATGGGTTGCATACCACGAGTGCGATGGCCGTGTTGCCGCGGGGGTGGGGGCCCTTGAGCCCTGCAGAATAGGTAAAGGCGGTTTTGGCCGTCACGTTCATCAGGTCATCGACCGTTCTTGACCAATCATCAAACCTGCCTGTGGCCTCGCGGCCATATCCTGTCTGTCCACTCTCAAGCATCTTTGCCAGGAAGGTCCCCAATTCATCGCCGCCGGCTGGCATCTTCGGGGCAGGCGCTTGCTGGTGCCACAGGGGCGTAGGTTGAGGTTCTATCAATCCATAGCGACCGCAATCGAGGTTCGTTCCTGAATATGAGCAAGTCGAAAAATTACGCGCGCCTGGAGGAAAAGTGCTGGGGAGTGAGAAGGCGGGCCAGTGGGTCATCAGATCCAATTGGGTCAGATCTCCGGCCCCTGAAAGTGACTGTCCACCATGAGAGGCTGCCATTTTTGCCTGGATCAGAACGGCCCAACGGGACGTGGGTACGCCTGAAGTCATGTCGTCGACGACAACCAGCAAGTCCGACAATTCGCAAGATTTTGTCAGCCCCGCGGAATTCGTGAACGTGGCTCGGGGGGTCTGATGGCAAAAAATCCCAGTCATTGAAACAGAGTAGCCAGCAGGTGACAGGATCGGGCGCCAGGCAGCTGCGATCGCGGGAACGGCGCCGAGCACAAAGGCAGCGACGAAGCCAACTTCACCGGTCGGTTTAGATTGTTTGCAAGCTGTGGCGCCTATCCGCAAAATCCTATTTATTTCGGTATCGGCGGCGTTGGCCAATTGCGACGTCAGGGATACAGGTATCATTCTTCGGCCTGTCGGTCTGTGTTTCACCCCTGACATTCAAACATGGGTCTAGACGAGAAGCAGATCTAAATTGCGCGTCCATCCTACATGGCTTTCTATTATATATTGAAATCTCCGAGTCTAAAAGACAGCTATTGACCACAAGGATGGATTTCTGTCCCGGAGCGCTCATCCAGGCTCATTGACGAAAGGTCTGTTCCTTGATTTCTCCACGAGATAGAAAGGATTCGGGACGACGTAAGAGGCTATGATGAAAATTGACCTGCCGATCGATCCAGCGCAACTCCAATCGGCGCAAGATGCGGCCGATCGGCTATCTGTAATATTTCCCCAACTCAAAATTGCCGTTGAGGCCGCCCGGCTGCTCATATCCGACATTCCGGACTCCATGATGGAAGAGGTGCGCCAGGCGGCAAAAGATCAATTGATACGGTCCCGATACGCATCTGAAACCGCCGAGCTAAGAGCAACCCTTTATCGACGATTGCTGGGATGACTCAGGTCTTTCCGCTCAGGTTCCGCCGAAAGAGCGCCGACGACATCCTGTTTGCAAACGAGGCAGGCCAGTCCTTTCTGTCTGACCAGGGGTTTCTGGATCGTTTGGCATCACATGCGCTCTCCACGTCAGATCGCGACTTTCTGGTTTCAAGAGGACTCGCCAGCGAGTCTGCCAACGATCTCAATGAGACGGCCTTTCTGGGTCGCATGGCGCGCCGCTTAAGCCCGCCCCGCAAGCTATCCTATGTCATTCTCGTACCAACGCTCAGGTGTGATCTCTCGTGTTCCTATTGCCAGGTGTCACGTGCGGCACTGAACGCGAAGGGCTTCGACTGGACGCCCGACAGGCTCTCGCAGGTCCTCGCCTTCCTGGACCGAGAGGGCGGTGAGACAATCCAGGTCGAGTTCCAGGGCGGAGAGCCCACCCTCAGGATGGATCTCATTCTGGATGTTGTGAAGTATTGCAGGACCAGGTTTGAAGCTTGCCGGTTTGTCATCTGCTCGAACCTGTCGGAGCTGGCGCCTGAGCTGATTGAGCTCCTGAAGTCAGACGATGTCCATTTGAGCACATCACTCGACGGGCCGCCCGCCGTTCACACACGACAGCGTACCTTGCAGCCTGATGTGACAGATCGGTTCTATGCAAACCTGGAACAGGCGACAGCTCTTGCCCCCGGCCGCGTCGCGGCGCTACCGACACTCGATCCGGAGCACTTGCCTGACCCTTCCGAACTCCTCGGCGCCTTCGCAGCCTTCGGGATGTACTCGATCTATCTTCGCCAGGTCGTTTATCACGGCTTCGCCAGAAAGCGTCATCCGGGCTCACGCGATTATATCCTTGAGTGGCAGCGCTTCTACAATGCTGTGATCGAAGAGATGATCTGCCGGAATGCACAATCGGATAATGCGACATTTGATGAATTCTACCTGACCCTGGCGCTCAAGCGGCTCCTGAAGGCGGGCGAGGATGGTCATCTTGATCTGCGGTCTCCCAACTGGCTGGGGCATGATCACATGGTGATTGACTATGACGGTATGCTCTATCCGACGGACGAGGCCCGCATGCTGGCCCGCACGGGGCAGATTGACCTGTCGATCGGACATGTGGGCGGCGGAATCGACATGACTGCGCGGCGCGCATTGCAGGACCGCGCTTTCAATACGCTCGATCCCTGGTGCAGCCAATGCGTTTACCAGGCAGCCTGCGGCTCGGACCCGATAGACGACATTGCCCGTACCGGTCGGGCGGATCCGCCCCGGATTGAGACGGCCTTCTGCCGACGGCATATGCACATATTCGATCTCGCCACCGAGCTGCTCTGTTCGGATCGTCCTGAGGTCCAGGCATCTGTTGCCAGATGGCTCGGGATGCCAGGTCCCGTCAAGCTGATCGAGACCCATCATGATCGCTCTTAATCTTCCGGCGAGGTTCGAAGACGCGTCTGCTTCACCTTTTGTCACCCGGCTTTCGCGGGACGGGGTGGACGGAGCATGCCTCGCGGCAGAATTTGGTGTGTCCCAGACATACCAGCTGCCGGGACAAGCATTTGAGATTGACGTGCCGGAGGGCGACGACCTGGTCGGGGACGTGGTCTTTGCCGATCCGCCCAATGGACGCGTCTCCCGCTGGATCCGCGCAACCTCGCCGCACAACACTTTGCTGGTGACAGAGCGGTGCGACCAGCTCTGCATCATGTGCTCTCAGCCTCCCAAGAAGAGCCACACAGATCAGTTTGTCCATTTTGAAGCGGCGTGCCGGCTCGCACCCAGAGGCATGACAATCGGGATTTCCGGCGGCGAACCTCTCCTGTTCAAGGATCAGGTGTTCGGCCTTATCGAAAGCGTTCACTCGGTCCGGCCAGATATCAGCTTTCACGTGCTGACGAATGCGCAGCACTTTGCCGAAACCGATCTGGACCGGCTGCGGCAGCCGGCTCTCCAGAATGTTCTGTGGGGCGTTCCGCTCTATGCGGCAGACGCGAGCCTGCACGATGAGATTGTCGGCAAGACCGGCGCCCAGGGACAATTGTTCAATGGTCTCGCCCTCATGGCGCGCGCCGGGCTGGCGATTGAGCTGCGGACCGTTCTGCTGAACAAGAATTATTCAGCGCTTCCGGCGCTTGCTCACCTTGTGTCTGCGCGTCTCCCCTTCATTCACGTCTGGGCCATCATGCAGCTTGAACGGGCAGGTTTTGCGCGAAACCGCTGGCTTGACCAGTTCGTTGACCACTCGGCCGACCCCGGGGCGCTTATTGAGGCGGTCTCAGTCGCCAGTGCGACGGGAATCGACGTGTCGCTCTACAATGTGCCGTATTGTACGGTGCCTGTTGGCCTCAGGCGGTTTCTTCGCCAGTCAATTTCGGATTGGAAGCGGACTTATGCAGCAGAATGTTTAGAATGTTCGGTCAAAACTATTTGCAGTGGATTTTTTGAGTGGCATGCTGAGTTGTCAGACTATGCCACGGGGGCGCCGGTATGAAGAAACGCACATTTGCAATCCGCAGCCTTGCAGCAGCCGGGCTCACTGCACCGGGAGCTGCCGCCATGTTGCCACCGCCTGAGCAGCAGGGCGCGAATCAGGATCGTCCTGTCGGCCTCTATCAATTCTTCACGCAGCAGCATGAGTATACTCTGGCAGGGCACCGCTCACATTCCAGTCACTCCTCGCATTCTTCGCACAGATCGAGTTCAGGTGGTGGCAGCTATCGCTCGCCACCACCACCGCCGGCAACTGCTGTACCGCGCAGAACCGCACCGCGACCCAGTACGTCTAACAGCACGCCGCCTTCGTCGGTCCTGCCGCAGAATGCGACGCCGCCAAAAGTCTTGCCGGGCAATTCGGGCATGTTCGCGAATACGGTGATGCGCGTGCAGTCCGGACTGTTTGCATTCGGCTATTATACGGGTGCCATTGACGGCTTCATGGGGCCGGAGACAAAGACGGCGCTGATGAAGTTCCAGCTGGACCGCGGAATGCCCGTTACAGGCACAATCACGCAAGAGGTCCTGGATGCCTTCAATATCAAGGTTGAATAGGCTCGCCATCGCCGTCGCCCTGGTGCTCGGTGTGGGTCTCGGCATTGCCGCGGCGCCCCTCTGGCGCTCCGCACTTATCGCATTCAATCAGAAACATTATGGTGATCTGACCTATCGCTGCGACAGTGCGATGAGATCGCATCATCTGGCAAAGGCGGAGGCTGTCGCGGCACCTTCAGCGGAATCGGTCGACGCGATCCGGCGCTCCGAACTCGCCCTGATAGACTGCCAGGACTATGACCTGTTTCAAAAACGCCTGACTGTCTGGGGACTTCGTGAAAGCGATCTCGGATTGATGCGCCTCAAGGCCATCGAGGCCGATGCCAATGGACTAAGACAAGTGGTCGAGGCGCATGAAATACGCGATTAGCCTTCTGGTCTTTGCCGTATGGGCCGGTGCGGCGAGCGAGGCGCAGTCGCCTCTCCGGGAACAGGCCTTACGCGAAGCGGCGCTTGCCGCAGGCGTGGTCCCGCTGGAGCAAATCCTGGTTCCCGCTGATCCCGCAATGGCAAAGCTCGGAGAAGACCTCTTCGCGTCTCCCCTGCTCAGTCTGAACGGAGACATGTCCTGCCAGACCTGCCACCTGGATAGGTTCTCATCGGCCGATGGATTGCCCAATGCTGTCGGAACCGGCGGCACCGGCGAGGGCCGTGAGCGGCTCATGACCGGACGCGGGGACATTGTGCCGCGTAATGCGCTGGCGCTTTGGGGCAGGGGGACAAAGGGGTTCGACACTTTCTTCTGGGACGGCAAGGTCAAGCTGACACCCGACGGAGTGGCCAGCCAGTTCGGAGCGTCAGTTCCCTCGGATGATCCGCTCGTCGTCGCTGTCCACCTGCCATTCGTGGAGATTCGTGAAATGGTCGTGCTCGACAAAGAGGTTGAGGCGGAACTTGAGCACGAGGATGTCGCAGCTGCCACGCGTGTGTTTCTGCAATTGTCAGAGCGCGTCAGGGCGGACGGTAAGCTGGGGCCAGGGCTGGCGAAAGCCGCCAGGAAGCCACGTGATCAAATTGCATTCACCGACATTGCCGAGGCGATCGCAGCCTTTATCCGGACGAAATTCGCGGTCCGGCATACGCACTTCCATGACTTCCTCTTTGACAAGGGTCAGATGTCGGAAGAGGCAATACGCGGCGGGCTCATCTTTTACGGCAAGGGCCGGTGTTCAAGTTGCCATTCCGGTCCATTGATGTCCGACCTGGAATTCCATGCCATGCCGTTCGAACAGCTGGGATTCGGCAAGAATGGTTTCGGCGTCGACTATGGCCGATACAATGCGACCCTCGACCCCGCCGACATCTATACATTCAGGACACCGCCCCTGATCAATGTAACCCGGACCGGTCCCTATACCCATTCCGGCGCGATAGCGGACCTGACGCCCATGATCCGTACACATTCCGATCCGCTCGCCACCTATGACGGTCAGTCAAGAACACCTGTGCAAAGACGCGAGGACCTTGCCCGCCTGCTCGCCTGGGGCGGCGCCAGCGAACTTCCTGAACCCTTGTCGGACCACGACATCAATAATGTCATTACGTTCCTCACCACACTCGAGACTAGAGACTAGAGACTAGAAGCGTCAGACAATGGGGCGCAAAATGCCGCAGAGTGACTACTACGAATGGCCAGCACATGTGGCTGGGGCGCGGCAGGTTGGAGAACTCGCTGCGAGGATGAACCCATGGCTGATGGAAGCAGACAATGAATACTGCATATTTGCGCGAGAGGCTCCCAACCGCCGCGGTACTTCTTGATCTGGAGCCCGAAGAGTTTGGGGCGATAATCCTTGAAGCGATCCGGCGGGGGCGAGACACGCGAGTGAGTGCCGGCCAAATTCCGGCGGTGTTCTTTCCTGTTGGCGAGACGCTTGAAGGATTTCATCGAGCAAACCAAGCGGAAATAGAACGCGCGATTATTGAGGCTTGGGCCTGGCTTGAGGTGCAGGGCTTGTTGGTCTGGGCCGATTTCAGCAATGGGCCCAATGGATATAGATCGCTTAGCCGACGGGCCATGACGATCAATCCGGAAGACTTCTCAGACTTCGCTGCCGCACGGTCGTTGCCGAAGGATATCTTGCACGAAAGCATTCGAGACCGGGTGTGGAGCGACTTTGTACGCGGTCATTACGATAGCGCCGTATTGTACGCGGCCAGACAGGTTGAGATCGCCGTTCGCAATGCGTGTGAATTTGGCAATGAGCGTTACGGCGTCCAGCTCATGCGCGATGCTTTTCATTCGGAGCGGGGGCCATTGACCGACTTGGCGGCCCTCGTTCCAGAACGTGAGGCAAGAGCAGCACTATTTGTCGGCCTGATCGGTAGCTACAAGAACCCACTGTCGCATCAGGACCTCGATATGGATGATCCGCACGAAGCCATCGAAATGATCATGCTCTCCAGCCACCTGCTCCGGATCGTGTCTTCTCGTGTGGCCATAAACGCAGCTGCAGAGCGGGAGTAGGGGATGATGACGAGACGTGGAATTTCTCCCCGCCAGTTATCTAAAGCGTGGAATGGCGCCCGAGTTTCCACGTCACGAGCTCGCCCTTGAGCGTGTTCTCGAACAAGGTGATGTCCGACGCCGGGAAATAATGCGCGACGATAATGCCATTTCTATTTGTAACGGTCGTTGCAACACTACGACCAAGTCGCTTCTCGAACTTCGTCAGATTGAATGCGTCGCCCATTGCCGTGTTCTGCATAACCCACAGCTGGTTGCCTTCTCGCGTTGCTGCTATGGCAGCACTTTCGCCAGAGCCCTTCAGCTCAAACTGCCTGGAAGCTGATATGTGTTTGGCAACGGCTTTCGTCGTGGCCGGCGAGTTTTCCGCGCCCCATCGGGGATAAAAATCAACCTCTGCATCGTATGTCCCGGTGGGCAATTTCTTGCCTTTCATTTCTGGCTTTATGGTAAGCGTCTGTGTGGCCGAGCGAACCGTGAACCGTTCGCTTTTGCAAATGCACATATCATCAGCAGCCTGACCCGCGAGCCAAATTCCACCCATGACCTGAAACGGCGTGGCCATATCCGTCTCGATGGCGATCGTGACACCCGCGGCCGTTTCTTCGACTTTTACGATCTCGATTGATTGTGCCCACGCGACCGGCATTGCAAACAGCGTGGTAGTGAGTAGCGATACCAGGGCGTGTTTCATCTATTGTTCCTTTGCCAAGCATTTACAGCTCGGGGCAATCAATATGCAACTGCTATGCGCGATCATTCCAGTGCAGATTGTTGTGCTTGAGGAGGAATGCACTCTCAGTCCTTGCAACAGGAGGACACCAACAAAGGAACCGGATCGACCACGTGTCGACACTTAAATCCGTTAGGCTCCAATGGGCGCAAAGGGAGATACTGGAAGCAACTGTAGTGGCCAGAGTTCGGCAATCTCGAAGAGAGAGACCCACGAAGACAACGAAGAAACCAGCGTTCGTATCGACCGCGTATGGGGTTCTACGGAATTCATCCCAGATGTGCTAATGGCAGAAATCGCACTAGCTGTGGACAAACAGCTGTTCACAACGTTGTGCTGCAAGCCGCCGCGTACCCTCTTAGCTCATCGCTCGATCTGAAGCGGTGCTGTGCGGAAAAGCTCGAGGGCGGACAAATATCAAAGTTCGCCCCCAATATCCCGGATCGGGTAGCCATGAAACCAGTCCGTCAGTGTCTGCATGGCGCTCGGCGTGAGGCGCTGTGTGAACAGAAGAGCAAGCCTTCGCTTCGGCCTTGATACCGCGACATAAAAGAGGTTCCGGTAGCGCTCGTAGCGATCGCGCTCCTGAGCAATTCGGTTGGGATCTCCGACCATCTCAAGAAAGGCGTTGAAGTTGTAGTCCTGCCAGCCGCGACCGAACACGACCAGCACATTCTCAAATTGGTCGCCCTTCACGCCGTGATTGGTCTCGAAGGGTGAGTGTCCGTCGAGATATTGGCACAGAGCGATGATCTCTTGGTACCGGACCGCGTGGAGCTTATCGAGCTCCTGCAGGCGGTCGCTCAGGGGCTCATTAGATTGCTTCGCCGTCGCTAGGTCGTTTTCCATCCGGCTGACTGCCTCGCTGAGAAGCGGCAGGTCAGAGTTTAGAAGATGAACGATGACGTCGCCAACTGTCCCTACCTCTCGAAGCTCGCACAGGCGGCTCATCGCTGTTGACCAGCGCGCTTTGTCAGCCGGTCCCTTCATTAAGGGACGCTTGGCGTCGATGTAGTGGAACATCGCCCCGAATCGCTTTTCGAGGAACGTCTTCGCCGCCGGTTCAAGATGCTCGTGGAAGTACTTGATGACGTCGTTGGACTTCCGAGCGAAGGAGTCGTTGAAGCGAAACACGTCGCGCATCGACTCGTAGCCAAGCTCGTTCGCCAGCGCCCGGTGCGTTAGCATCAAGACCTTGGTATCCGCCTGAAAATCCCACCCGTCCGCAAGCAGCGCTTCTTTCGTCGCCTGGAATGCAGTGTTCGCCTTTGGCTCTGGCAAATCGCCGCCCCAATGGGCGCCCGTCCTCCGCGTCCCAATCCAAGCATTGGTGTGAAAAACTCTGACCGTCGCGGGCGAGTCTGGATCGCGCGGTGCTTGCTGTAGATCCGGCCTGATCTTGTTCAGGCAGTCGACGATCGGCTTTGCGCTGCGGAAGTTTGCCTTCTTGTCCACACGCTTGAGCGACGCGTGTTGGATTGAGCCGCAGCCATCGCCGTAGATCTTCTGCCAGTGGTCGCCAAAGAACCCGAATTGCGGTGCGGCTGGTTTTCCGAGGAAGTGCTCTTTGAATGCAGCGACTAGTTTAGCATTCGTGTCCTGATACTCGTCGACGAGGATGATCGGGAAACGGCTCGTCAGCGCGTTCCGAAACTTCGCCGAGTCCATCAGCTCGATCAAGAGAGGGAAGATATCATCGTGGTGTAGGTTGGCCGTGCGCCCCTCGATGGACCGCCGGCCTAGAGCATATCCGACTGCATTGATCCCTTTGGTTGGCGGAGCTTCGGGACTAGGTGACGCTGTGTGTTCGGTAGCATTCGCCAGTTCATCCGTGCGCGCCTGCCAGCCAGCCAGAGTCGACACCAGTTCGCAGAGTCGCTTCTGATACCCGCTTATGAGCGACCACGCGAAGGCGTGGGTTGTTTCGCAGTAGATCGCAGGATGACCGTCGGTCTGGGCAATGATCATGTCCCGCGCGACGTTCGTGTACGTAATGCAAGCTACCTGCTGATGATGTCTAATCAGCTCCCGTGAGCGGTTTTCGAGAATATGGTGCAGAGCTGCAATCAACGAGTAGGTCTTTCCCGCGCCTGCGCCGGCTTCGAAAACGAAGCTTGAGCCGTCCTTCAGGTGCGATTGCAGCGTGCCCCACGCTTCTGCAGCGGCGGCTTCCGCAGGATTGAGTTGCCGCGCCTCGTTCACGAACCGGCTCCATTACCGCCTTCGCTGGTGGCCGTAGCTTCGACATGCGCCACTGCAGCAGCCACGACGTCAGGATCGCCCTCCGCAACCGTATTGAGCGCAAGCCAGCGCAGCCCGTCAGCGATGTATTTCGGTGTCGTCCAATTCGTCACGTCGATGGCGTACTGGAGAGCGAACTTGGACTTCTTGTGCTTCTTTGCCTCAGCTTCCGCCACTGTTTCCATCACTTCGGGTGTGCCCGTCGCCAGACTAAAGAGCGTTGGATTGGCGAGAATGAAGGCGTCTTCGAACGTTCGACCGCAGGGACCACCATCGACTTCCGGCACCTGGTAAGCCAATCGAACTGCACCTCGGATTTTATCAGCGTCCGTTGCTGCACGAACCACAGCAAGGTCGAGGGGAGTTTTCTTGGCTTTAGGAGGACCGTCCGTTGCAACCGTCGGCGAGGTTCCCGTTTGCTGCTCAGGCACGGGTGTCACCGCATCATCTACACTCTTAGCCAGCGCGGGGACCGACACTTCGCCTGCTCCGACCTCGGCTTCGTCCGCATCGTCATCGTCGCCGCCCCAACTGAACCAGTGCTTGATGCAGCTGTTGCTCGTGCTCTTACCAACATGGACGAGGCAAGCCTCCCACTTGCCGCTCGGCTTTTTCTCAACGGCATCGATGTCAGTCACGATCAGGCTCCGCAGCCCAATGAACTCAAGCAGCGGCTTGAAAAGATGCGCGTACGCGCCACCGACCTCCATGATCGTGATGTATTGGCTGGTCAGCTTCAACGTCTCGTCCGCAGCGTCGAGCGCGCGAATGATCCGGGGCAGCATGAGCCGCTCCGTCGTACCTTCGATCAGGATCGCCTTGTCCGCAAAGAACAGGTCGCAGCGCGTCAACGTCAGGTACTGGTGCAGGAACTTCTGGGCCGGTTCCCCCAGGCCTTTAATACCGGTGCTAAGATCGCGCACTTCCGTGCACCTCACGCCAATGGGTTGCCCCTTCGAGGTGACAGCGAAGTAGCGGATCGTGTCGAAGTTCGCCTCATTAGCGATGTGCGGCGAGTGCGTTGATACGATGAATTGCACCGGCCATGGCTTGGGTTCTTCATCTGCCTCGCCCTTGCAGAGCTTGGCCACGATCGCGGGCAATTGCCGAATGAAGGCCTCCTGCATTTGCGGGTGCAAGTGCGCTTCCGGTTCTTCGATGACGATGAGCTGCAGGCCGGGCGCCTTAGGCTCGACCCGGTACTTTCGATAGAATCCGACGATGCGGAGAAGGATATATAGGAGGTTGCGGAAACCCAGGCCATTGTAGGACTCGGGGAGCTGCACACCGGAATAGCCTTCGTACTGAACCCGCGTGAAGTTCGATAGCAGCTTGCCGACCTCAAGCTTCGTTTCAGGCAGGAGCGGAGCGCTATCGAGCCCCGGGTAACCGAAGTCAGCGATAGTCGGCATCAGCTTCGCGAGCTGCTTCTTGAAATCGCTATCGATGTCGCTCTGGATTTGGTCGACCGCCTTCTTCAAACTCTCGGCGATGTTGCGCTGCTCTCCGTCTGCGGTTGCAATCGAAGCGCTTGCGAAGAGGCCTTCCAAGACCTTTGCTAGGACATCAGTCTCGCGCCCGCCTGTACCATCCACTGCGCGCTGAGCATTAACGAAGCCAAGGGAGAGCAGCCCATTCACAGCCTTCGGCGAGACCTCCCGCGTGTTCGCGGCGTCGTTTGGGTCTTCGGCCCACATCTGAGTGACGAATAGCTTCGGCACTCGCTCGGCGAGCGTTCGAAACCAGGCTAGGCGATCCGCCTCGGACACGCTCTCGTCCTCTCCTTCGAACGTCAGCCCCTCATGGCCTTCGAAGAAGGCTTTGATCGACCCGTCGCCAAGCGCGTGACGACACACCACAACCGCTTCTGTGCAAGCGTCGTCTGTGTCGATCACGAACTCGTTGAGCGCCCCAAACTCGGGTATGCTAGGATTGTAGGAGACGTGAATCCGCAGCTCGATGTACGGGATGAGAGCGCGGATCTGCGGCTCGGACGCGCCCTTGCCGTGTGCTCGAAGTGCGGCGCAGAACTGGTCGTAGCATGCACTGGAGAAGTCTTCGATTTCGAAGCTCGACTTGTCTTCGAGGAACCTTCGGATGACGTCAGAGAGCGACGTCTTCCCGCAGTTGTTTCGACCCACGATAACTGTAGTGGCCGGTTCCAGTTGCAGCGTAACCTTGTGTAACAACCGGAAATTCGTGACCTGAATTTTCGAAATCTGCATTCCCGACTCCACCTAGCTCGCGCTTTGGTGCGAGCTTAAGGTGAAGAGTAGTCTGAACTTTCTTGTTTCGGTAGTGCGTTTTTCAAAAGTCGGAACGTGCAACTAAAGACAACTTTCTGGATTATGCGGCCGCGCCTCTTTAAGCGTCCCAAGAAGCTCGCGTGCACAACTCATCGATCGAGGGCTGAGGGCGTCGGAGTCAGGCTGATGAGGTATCTGGACTATCCACCATACGATATTCGATTGTTAATCTTGGCTTTTGGCCGCAATGCCTCGGAGTCGAGACTCATGCTTGATTAAAAAGTTGATTGCGGTTTGCAGCAAGCAGAAACGCAACGCCACTCAGTTAAAGAAGTGACTTGGGAATACTTACTTGTGGTTTTTCGTGGGCCGTTTGAGTAGTGTGTCGGGCTCTACTCCAAGAGCCTCCGCAAGCTTCGCAACGACGTCAATTGTAGCGCTGTACATGCGCCGCTCCAGCAGACTCACATAGGTGCGATCGATATCCGCACGATGTGCCAGCTCTTCTTGCGAGACGCCTTTTGCACGTCTTGTTCTTTTCAAATTTATCGCGAAAACTTCTCGAATATCCATTTTCGAGAATGAAAAGAATTGCAGAGTATATGGCCACGGAGTATACTCCGAAAAAATAACGAGGCGAGAATTGTCGTGTGGTTTGAGAGGCAAATGCGAAAGTCGGAGCGAGATTCTGACAATGCTTGGCTATCGCTGTTTATCGATC
>TARA_R110002049_G_scaffold154161_1_pt1 | contig 15029 bp, 12 predicted proteins | sample TARA_R110002049 | Tara Oceans TARA_R110002049 (sample SAMEA4396941) | marine metagenome | biome: Polar Biome; feature: [SRF] surface water layer (ENVO:00010504); material: water (ENVO:00002006), including particulate matter (ENVO:01000060) such as... | depth 5 m | reverse complement strand
TCTATTCAAAAACGAGTGCAAATTTAGTTTTTTTTTGCGAGTTATTGTAGTTGAGAGAAGCGGAAACTAGTCTATATATTCAGTTTCTACAAAATAGTTGACAATGGCTTCTTTCATTAGCACACTTTGTTCACCTGCTTTAAGATGTGGTAATTGCGCTAATACTTTATAATGTGGCCAACCGTCATCATCTACAAAATCAAATTCGTAAAATCCGTAAGGTTCTAAAACCTTACAAATTGCTATATGCATTAAATCTAACTTGTGGTCTTTTTTGTATTCGCGATGTATTTGACCGAGCTCTTGTACACCAATAAGATATATAATAGAATCTAAATCTAATGTGTCTCCATCTGCAAACTGTTTAGAAAGTTTATCTACTACTAAATTCCATCGTTCTTTTAATTGTTCATCTCTTGCCATAGTCACTGCCCTTAAAAACGGAATCTCTTTAATTATTATTCCTTGTTTTAAAAATTCAAAGTTAAGAAACTAATGTATCTCAAATGTGATATTATTTTAAAATGAACAAAAAAGAATCTATTTCTTTAGGTCTAAAAAAACTAGGGCAACAGTAACTAAAATTCATGAACATGGTTTTAGAAAATTTCAACTTAAAAAAATCATGTATTTTTGTCTTAAACACTAACACTATGAGTATTATTGATATCATTTTAGCTGCCCTTCTATTATTCGGTTTTATACGAGGCATATTTAAAGGACTTTTTGTTGAAGTTGCTTCTTTAGTCGCGTTGGTTTTAGGTGTTTATGGTGCTATTCATTTTAGTGGTTTTGCCGCAGAATTTTTAGAGCCAAAAGTAGATTGGAATCAAAAGACCATAAACATAGTTGCCTTTGCCATAACGTTTGTTGTCATTGTTTTGGCTATAGGATTGGCAGGTAAAGCATTAACCAAACTAGCAGATTTCGCTGCTCTAGGTATTATTAATAAATTAGCAGGTGGTGTTTTTGGTGCATTAAAAATAGGAATGATCCTTAGTATTCTACTTATTGTTTTTGATAAAATGAACAACACTTTACCATTTATGGAACAAGAAGACTTAGAGGAAAGTATGCTTTATAAGCCTGTGAAATCTTTGGCTCCAATGATTTTTCCTAATATTATTAAGACGGAAGACGAACAAGAAACTACTTAAACCAAAAGCTTGGTTAGTTTAAAATCATCATTGAATCAATATCGTCAACGTTTAAATAGGTATTAAATACATCTTCCTTATTACAGAATAAAAATTTTAATTCGTTTATTTCTTGTCTATTAAACATCAAAACTAAATTAGATTGTAATGAAGGTATTGGTATTTTACGTTTCACATTAGCATGTGCGTACTTGTGCTCCCAATAATCAGATTCAATGCTTAAGAGGTATTTCTTAAACTGTTTATATTGACTTACGGTAAACTCAAAATATATGTTATTAAATTCTAAGTGATAGATATTACAGTTCTCACAAATAGATAATTCACCACTACTAACTTTAGATATTGCTCTTATATTATTACACATTATTTCTGTTTTAAGTTAATAACAATCCGTCCTTATTTGATTTTTAAAAACTTCTAATGGTTCACTTAAATTTTGAATAGTTATAACATTCAAAATAGCCAACACATCCTTTTGCATCGCTAAAGAACCACAAATCATTATTACGCCTTTGTTCTTAATAGTCTCAGACACAAATAACGCATCGCGCTTTAATAAATCTTGAACATACTTTTTAGGTGTCTCTTTTGAAAATACTAGATTCAATCTCGTTATTTGATTCTTGTTTTGACTTTCTTTTATAGCTGAATTGTATAAATTAAAAGATTCATTTTGTCTTAAGCCACAATACAAATGTGTTTCTATTTGATTTGTGTTTTGAGCTATCATTCCTAAAAAAGGAGCTAGTCCTGTTCCATTGGAAATTAAAATTACTTTGGATGCTTTTTTAGGAAAATGAAATGCTGTATTTTGAAGTATTCTTGCTTTAAAGCTATCTCCTTTGTTTAACGAATTTAAGAAACTAGAACCTAATCCGTTTTGGTGTATCTTAACACTTAATTGGATGTTATTATTTACTTTACCAATGGAATACAACCGTTCCCTATAATCGTTTCTTGGGTAAATAGCTAGTAAATCTCCAGATGTGAATTTCTTGGTATTTGGTTTTAAAGTAATTAAAAATGTATCATCAGGATGCCCTTCTACTTTCGTTTTATTTACAACTGTAAGTGTATGATTAAGCCTTGGTTTAATTGCCAATTTTTCCTTAGAAATATGAACAGAAAGCTTTCTGTTTTCATTCCATAGATTAACCCATTCTACAAAAGATTCTACAGATTTATCGTTAATAGTACAAACGTTTAACTCTTGTTGAAACTGAAGATTCATTGCGCTATCAACATCAAAAGCAAACTTGCAAAAATTTGGGTATGCCAATGAGCCAAAACCAACAACCGAATAACTAATATCTCTCAACTGAACTACTGTTTTTAATCGCTCTAAAAACTTATTCGCATTAGTTGGTGCTTCGCCATCTCCATAAGTTGCAGTTAAAATAATAATATGTTCTACTTTACTAAAAGTATCATAATTATTAAGTTCTGTAATGTATACGGTTTCTCCTGCTTTTAATAATTGTTGCTGCAATTGAATAGCAAAAGGCAACGTGCTGCCGTTTTCTGAACCTACTAAAATCACATACTTACTGGCGTCTTTATTGTACTTGTTTTTTAATTTAGACTGTCTGCGTTTTAGAGTCATTGCAAAACCAGAATAGATAAAAAACAAAATATTTACCGTGGCAATAGCCAAAATAATAGACCATAAAATACTCCCTTGACCTGTGTGAAGGAGTAAACTTAAATCAGAAAAAAGGGTTACTAAAGGGTAATTTATTTCGCTTATAACGTCACCAGTAAATTGATTAACAAGAATTTCTTTGTCTTTTAGAGCTAAGATGAAATAATCTTCTACATCATCAGAAAATGGGAATTCTATGCTTTTTACTTCGGAAAGCTTTGTGTTTTTAAATATTGAAAAATCTTGAATATTCTGTTTCGAAGTTGCCGAAAGTGTTTCAAAATCTACTTGATGATTAGTGCTACTTTTTGGTAATAAATCGAATTTTTCAGCAGATAAATAAACGCCTGTAATCGTTATGATAATTATAGGAATTAACGACAGTCTACCTAAAACGACATGCCAATATTGGTTGAAGTTTTCATTAATAACTTTAGAGAAAAATTGTTTTAAGCCACCTTGTCTTTTAAGAATTAAAATGGTTCCGGAAACTGCAATCAAGAACAATAAAAAAGAACACAATCCTACAAAAAAGCGACCAATACTTTTTAAGAATAAGGACCTATGAAAATTAGTAACCCATTTAAAAAACTTAGATGTTACTATTTCATCACCTATAAATTCGGCTGTCTTAGGATCTATATAACCATTTAAACTTTCACCTTCGTTATTAACTACAGATGCTAATACAAATTGATTTGCATCGACTTGCACATCTAATACTTCAGGATATTTTTCATTGAGATGAAATATAGTTTCTGCAACAGTAACACTTTCAAAACCTGAAATCTTATAAGATTCTAGCTGTTCTGAAATTGGCTGAAACGCCAACATAATTCCAGTTACAGATGCTAATAAAATAAAAACAAAAGAAGATACAGCTAAAGTTAGGTGGCTGTATCTCCAAATTGAAATAGTCATGCTTTTTACTTTTTTGAAACTTCTAATTTGGCATCATACGCACGTAACGTATAAAACCTGTACCTTCTTTTTTACTCTTTACGGTTTCTGATGTTAACTCAAATTCCACATCTTTAGTGTAATATTCTTGGTCTTCTACGGCAGTTTCAAAACGAATACTGTAACCCGTATTTATTTTAGAATCTTCGATATCAATAACACTTATACTTCTTGCTCCACCTGCAATAGTTGCACCTGTAATGGCATCAATTTTTGTGCGTTTTTTACCGTAAAACTTCCACCATTCAGATATATCATGATACCATTCATCATCATCGCCTTGCACGTACAATGTTTTTTCGTATTCGCCTTCAGGATTTATTAATGAAATAACAACATAGGCATTTTCACCTGTGTAATTAATCATCTGAATCATACATTTATATGATGATGTTTCTACTGGAGTTGTAAATGAAAGCAATGCTATTGCTAAAGTTCCTATGACGAAAATTGACTTTAATTTTTTCATTATTTACTATTTATTTTAAAAAATCTAAATTGATTTTATTGGATTTTAAAATTTCGTTTTCTAGTGCTAAATCATAAGCTGTCTCTTCAAAATCAGTAGTAGCATCTTTTGTTGCTCCTATAGAAATTAAATGCTCTAAAATTTCTGTATTTTTTGCTTGTAAAGCTGCAAGATGTAAAGCTGTATTTCCGTCATTATTTTTAGAATTAACATCTATTTTAAATGAATTTATAAGCTTTAAAAGGTTTTTACTTTGCTTTAGTGTTGCTAAATGATAGAGTGTGTTTCCGTTTTCTTGAGGTTTTGAAATATCTAAACCATTTTCAGTTAATAACTCTAATTTCTGTTTAAATTCATCTTCTTTTCTATTTGAAAAAGACGCTATTAAATATGACGTAAGATTATTTTTATTGGCATCTAAAACAGCAACATCTGCTTTGTTTTCAATTAAAAAACGAACAACTTCTAATCCATTATTTGCAACTGCTATTGCCAAAGCAGATTCTCCTTTTTTATTAACTTGGTTTATATTTTTAAGCTGACTAAATAATAAGCTGACTACCTCTAAATTATTTCGCTTTGCAGCATTTAAAAATGGTGTATTTCCATAATCATCTGATGCGTTTACATCTAACCCTTTTTTAAGAAAATATTTAATCAACTCAATATCTTCAGTCTTGCCTGCCAAAATATGTAAAGGTGTTTCGTTTTTAATAGTTGCTTTTTTAGGATGTAAACCAACACTTTCTAAGTATTTGTAAAAATCTAATGTATTTATCTTACCTCTTGTACCATAAGCCGCAAACAGAAAAGCGTTGTCGTTTCCTTTTACCCCTTTTTTAAGTAACTGATTAAGTAAATCTATATGACCCGTTTTTGCAACATAATTAAATATGCCATTTCCATCTGCATCTAAACTATTTAGCTCTAATCCTTTTGATGTAAAATAATTTATCAATGCAAAATCTTTGTCGTAAGGTGCAGACAGCAGCAATGCATTAGCGCCTTTTGGTGTTACATCTACTTTTAAATTTGCACCGTTAGCGATACACAAATCATAGACTCTAGTATCTGGTTGCCCTGTACTTGCAGCAAAATTTAAAATGGTATTTCCTTTATCGTCCGTTAGATCTGTTTTTGCACCTTTACTTAGTAAGTACTCCATAAACGCCACATTACCCTTATAAGCTGCCCAAAAAATGTAAGTTCTACCATCATGAGTGAGCTTATTAACCTCATTTCCATTTTTAGATTGAATGTGTTTTAAGGTTTCAATTGGTGCGTTTTGTAAAATAGCATAAACTACAGAATCAAAATTATTACTGTTGGCTTCGGTAATATTATGCCCTTCTTTAATTTTAGCCTCAACAGTTTCTATTGTTGGGTTTGTATCCCAAAAATTTCTCTGTAAAAACACATTGTCTTGTGCAAAAATTTGTAGACTTAAAAATAGTACGGTAACCGAAAGTATATTTCTTAAATAACTCATATTATTTCTTAACGAAAGATTCAATTACTGGGTTAATTTCTTCTGCCGTTTGGTATTTTTCTTTATCAAATAAGTATTTATACAATACTTTATTATCAACTTTTTCTTCTAATACTAAATCTTTATTTCTAGCAAATACTTCATCCCATTTTGCTCTAACTAAAGCCCATTTTACTTTATTTTTTTTCCAATAATCTTGAGCCGCAACACATTTAACATCTTCAACTTTTACATAAGTATTATGTCCTTTTTCTTGAGCCAAAACAACATCTTCTTTAGCATCTTCACGTATGATTTTGTCGTTGTCTTGATCATGAATCCAACCGTTTTCAACTATTTCATGCCTATTAGTTCTCAGAGTAACATTGTAGTCACTTCGTTTTGTGTACTCGCGTCTAGGTAAAGGTGCAGAGGTTGTACTTTCCCAATAACTTTTTCCATCTACGTGAACCCAAGTTGCAGAACCTTCGTAACGCGGACTATCATCTACTTGAAATACTTTTTGTGTCCATTGTCCTTTTACCTCTTTTTTAGGAAGACTAATAAACGTCCATTTGTTATTATGATCAAACTCATATAAATCGGTGTTTTCAAACTCCCAATCTTGTCGCCAATGTTTTACGATGTATGGCTGTTCTTTAGAACCAACAATTAATAAATGCTGCATAGAAATCTTATCAGATTCATCTTCTACTAACTGCACCCACTCTAAACCTTTATCGTGCTTTGTTTTAGAAGGGACATAAGTTGAATCTTCTGAATACTCAAAAGTTTCCGCAAAATTAAATGTCACTTCATAACAACCGCACATGTCTTTAATGGCTTTTTGGTCTTGTTTTTTCTTGTTTTGGGCATTGCTTGAGAAAGAGAATGCAAAAATTAAAATTGCTAGTTGTACTAATTGTTTCATTTTAAAAGGTTTGTTTTCTATGATTAAAAAAAATTGAAAATATTCTATTCTTATTTAGATTGAATTAAAATAACTTATATATTTGCAGCAAAAATAATCAAGAATGATTCTAAATAAAAAATATTTATACATTTATTTTTCTTTTTTTTTCTTTTCAATGTCTTTCTCCCAAGAAACCACTAAAAAGGATTCTATAAAACTAGGGTCACTTGATGAGGTTGTTGTTACGGGACAATACAATCCCACATCAATTAAAAAATCAGTACATAACGTTATTGTTATCAACAGAAAACAGATTGAACAGGTTGCCGCAAACAACCTTGCAGACTTACTTAATTTCAATCTTAATCTCAACATTATTCCTAACGCCCAAACGGGACGATCAACCATTTCTTTTTTTGGATTAGACTCTCAATATTTCAATATTCTAATTGACAATATTCCTATGGTTAGTGATAATGGCTTTGGAAACAACATTGACTTAACGCAAATAAACCTTGATGATATAGAGCGCATAGAAATTGTTGAAGGCGCTATGGGAGTTGAGTATGGTGCTAACGCTGTATCTGGAGTAATTAATGTTATTACCAAAAAATCTATTGGTAATGATTGGCGCATACAAGCCTATCTCCAAGAAGAAACGGTAAGTGATGAATATGCTTGGTTTGATGAAGGCAGGCATATACAATCCTTAAGTATTGCACACAATATCAGTGAAAAATGGATGGCTAAAATTGGAGCAAATAGAAATGATTTTGCTGGATTCTTAAATACTAAACAAGGACGAGACTATTATGAAAATGATGGTTATAGAGGTTATGAATGGCTACCCAAACAGCAATTAACAACAAATGCATTATTAAATTATAAAGGCGATAATTTTAGAATCATCTATAAATTTGAATACTTCAATGAACAAATAAATTATTTTGATTCTGCGGTAAGAGCGAATATAAATACAGAAAACCAAACTAGTAATCCGTCTGCTACAGATAAAATATTTACAACAAATAGGTTTGTAAATAATATAAATATTGACGGAAACCTAAACTCTGGTGCTAATTACAATGTTGCCTTATCTTATCAGCAACAAGAACGTGATTTAAATGAGTTTAACTACTACATTCTAAGTAGAGAACGCAGTAATGAATCTGATGAAACCTACCAGTCTAGTAAAGTTTTGTTCTCAAAAGGTACTATTGGAAATTTAATTAAAAGCGATTTTTACAACTTTCAGTTAGGTTATGAAGCGCGTTATATGGAAGGTTTTGACACACAAGCTTCTGGCAGTGTTACGCAACAAGACAAAACAAATAGACAAACTAATTTGGCAGTTTTTGCATCTACGGAATTAAATCTATCTAAAAACTTTTCCTTACGTCCTGGTGTAAGATATGAGCATAATACACTTTTTGATTCAAAACTATTAGGATCATTGAGCGCACGTTATTTAATGAAAAATGGTTTTGAACTTAGAGGAAACATTGGCACATCTTACAGAGTTCCTAATTTTGAGGAGCTCTATTATTACTTTGTAGATTCAAATCATGATGTGCAAGGTAACGAAAACCTAAATCCTGAAAATGGGTATTCTGCATTTATAAATTTAAAGAAAAGAAGTTGGTTTAATGATTTCTCCTTAGTTAATAATTTAAAATTTAGCTACTTAGATGTTTCGGATAAAATTGATCTTGCAGTAGTCAATGCTACACCTTTACAATATCAATATATAAATATTGACACCTATAAACTCATGGGTTTTTCTATAGAAAACACGTTAAGAGCTAATGATTTTTCTTTCAATTTAGGTGCTACACTTCAAGGTATTTCAAGAATTAACAGCAATGAAGATAATAGTAACGACGAGTTTCTTTATAACATTCAAGTTAATACAAGTGCTTCATATTATTTAGAACCATGGGAAACAGCCTTCACTTTGCTCTTAAAATATAATGGAGAGCAAGAACAATACTACGCTTCTGGTTCAGATTCAGAAGGTAATTCTACGTTTTCTTTAGCAAAAACAGATGCCTACAGTTGGGTAGATGCTTCGGTAAAAAAATCATTTTTAGACCGTAAAATCGATGTTACTCTTGGAGCTCGTAACCTATTTGATGTTAAAAATGTAAATATTAGTAACACCACATCAGGTGGTACACATAGCACTAGTAATAGCTCGCTATTGTTAGGCTATGGACGTTCATTTTATCTAAAACTATTATATAATTTAAATTTTTAAACACTAAATATCATGACAAACAAATTAATTAAAATCGCATTATGTTTATGCATTATAGCATTTTCTAGTTGTGAAAAAGATGATGGACCTTCTGGACCAATAGATATTGTAATTGAGGGTGCAACAGCCACACCTGACGTTGGAGGTTCTAACGAAGAAAATCAAGTTTATGTAGATTTAAGTGCTAACACATCTACTACTGTACAAAGAGACTCTTGGGACTTAGGTTTTTATTCTGGTTCGGATTTTAGAGTCGCTATTAATGGTTCAATTTACATGGCAACAGCTCAATTATCCTCAACAGATATAGACGTTATAAGTTCTACAACCACTGAAGTACAAGACCTACAACCACAAGTAGCAATTGGAACTTTTGATGCTGATAATATGGAATTTATTGATGCTCCATTTGGGCAAATTACAGAAACTGCAATTGAAGGTATTTCTTCTACAGATTCTGATAATCCCGTTTATTTAGTGAACTTAGGATATGAAGTTGGAACTGAAGCTGCAGCTACAGGAGGCGTTACTGTTGCCGGAGACGCTAGAGGATGGAAAAAAATTAGAGTACTGCTAGATGGTAATGATTATGTGCTTCAATATGCCGATTTAGATGATACCACACACCAAGAAGTTACAATTTCTAAAAACAGTGCTTATAATTTTACCTTCTTTAGTTTTAATACTGAGTCTGAGGTAAGCGTTGAACCAGAAAAAACCGATTGGGATTTAAATTTTACTGTATTTACTAATGAAATTGAAGGATACGGCTCTTATGGTTATTCAGATTTTGTAGTAACAAATACAAAAGGAGGTGCTGTTTCTTATAAGATTGATACGGAAACAGATACGTACACCTACGAAGATTTTACTTTATCTGATGCTTTATCAATTGCTTTTGATAATGACCAACGTAACATAGGTAGTACTTGGAGAGTTGGTGGAGGACCAAGTAGTTCGCCTGCATTAATAGATACAGTTTTCTATATAATAAATGACACAGCTGGTAACTATTATAAAATGCAATTTTTAGCCATGTATAGTGACGATGGTGAACGTGGTCATCCAAAATTTGTTTACAGCTTACTACAATAAAGACAACAACTAAAAAAGAGTAGTTCGCTACTCTTTTTTTACAACTTAAATCAAACTTTAGAATCATTTTAAATAACAGACCAATGAAAAGAACATTACAATTTTTAACTTTCGTATTAATTAGCGCTACGGCCTTCGCACAAGAAACCGTAGTCAACTTATCTATGCAACCTAGTTACACTGACCAGGTGTATTACAAATTAAGTACAGAAACAGCCACATCTTTTACAGCTAATTCTTGGGATATTGCTTTCTTAAGAACAAGCTCTTATAACTTTGGAATGCGCGTTAATAGTGGTATTGGTATAGAAGTTTTTGAGGCTGCTAGTACAGCCACGGACTATAATACAGTTGATGTAGCTAATGAAACCAATTGGACACCGCTTTACAATAGTGAAACAACATGGAGTGGTGGTGCCTTTGAACAAGGCTCAGCTACTTATGGATTTGGTGAGTATAATCCCGTTACACATGGTGTAGACGGAACCATTGTTTTTGTTTTAAAATATGCTGATGGTACCTACAGAAAATTTATCAACGAGAGTTATGCTGCTGGCTATACTTTTAAATATGCCACTTGGGATGCAAATACATCCGCTTGGAGTGCTGATCAAACTGTAACGATACCAAACACTAATAACCCAGATAATAAATACAACTATTATTCTTTACAAAATAATGCAGAAGTAGTTGCAGAACCAGCAATTGCAGATTGGGATTTTGTATTTACAAAATATGCGACAGATTATTTTGGTGACGGTACAGTATTTTACCCTGTAACTGGTGTTTTACATAGTGATGAAGTAACTGTGTCACAAAACGATGAACCAAGCGGTATGCCAACTAGCCCTAATCTTAATTATTCAGACGAAATCAATACCGTTGGTTACGATTGGAAAACTCTAAACGCTTCGTACACTTACGACATCAACTCTAACCAAGCCTATTACGTTAAATATACAGATGATACAGTATATAGATTATATTTTACAGCTTTTGGAGGTAGTAGTACAGGCGATATAGAATTTAATTTTGAAAATGTAACTAACGCTCTAAGTATTGAAGACGTTAACACTTCCGTTTCTTTCGGTATCTATCCTAATCCCTCAACAGATAAACAAATCAATTTGATTTACGATGTTAATCCTTTAAACTCTAACAGTAATAGTGTTTCTATTTTCTCTATAACAGGCAAAAAAGTATTTGAAACTAACTTAAATTCAAAGGGAGGTTTCTATAACAAATCTCTAGATTTATCATCCTTAGCTGATGGTGTTTATGTACTACAATTTGCATCAGGAAATCAGAGTATTACTAAGAAACTTATTCTAAAATAGCGGATAACCTATTTAATTTTAGAAAAAGAAGAGTGTAAAATCAACTCTTCTTTTTTTATCATATTTCAAACTTTAGAATCATTCTAAATAATGAATCAATTAACAGAAAATAAAAAATCATGAAAACACAAAAGCTAATAATCCTCTTATTTATTGTAGTACAATTTTCTTATTCACAACAATTTACCGAAAATACCGAAGTTAGTTTAACAGGTATTCTTTATGGCGAAGCTACATGGATAAATAGAGACAATAGTGGTAAGGATGAATTATTAATTTCTGGCTACGATACTAATTATAATGCTTTTTCCGGACTCTACTCTTATCAATCAGATGACATAGGCTTGTTACCTATTACTATTGACCCTTATTATTTCTCATCAATTGGGAAATTAGATTATAACAACGACGGAATTACCGATTTTATTATTATTGGATATGACTCAAACGATACAGAAAATAGTGTATTATATATAAGTGACGGAAATGGTTCATATACTAGTGAAACTTTAAATATACCAGGAACTTCTAATGGAAAAATGAAAATAGAAGATTTAAACAATGATGGTTTAAGCGACATAATAGTTACAGGATCTGCTTCTGATTACAGTTACATTGCAAAACTATATTTACAAAATACAGAAGGTGATTTTATAGAATCTATGGTGCCTTTTTTTGGAAGTACTTATAGTAGTATAACAACTTTTGATGCCAATAATGATGGACATATAGATGTATTACTTACTGGTTTTAGTAATAATTACACACCAGAAACAAAACTATATTTTAATGATGGCTCTGCTGGTTTTACGGAGAGTACAAATTCTACATTAGGAGCTGTCTATTTTTCAACTTCGAGCGCTGCAGATTATGATAATGATGGAGACATAGACGTATTACTATCAGGATTTAATTCCTCTTATGTCCCTTCTACTGTCTTATACAATAATGATGGTAATGGAAACTTTACCGAAAACACTCAAGCAACTTTAAAACAACTTTATTGGGGAACTTCTAATTTTGTGGATTATGATAGTGATGGAGATTTAGACCTATTCATATCTGGTGCAGATTCTAACGTATTGGCATATGCTAAGTTTTATAAAAACACAAATGGAAATTTCATAGAAGATACAAATGCAGAAATAGGCATTTACGGAACATATGTTAGTTCGGCTGATTGGACTGATTATGATAATGATGGTGATTTAGACTTTGTATTAAATGGACTTAATAGCAATAATGATGCTATAACAAAAGTTTATACCAATCAACAAGAAAGTTTAGATGTACATGATTTTGCATTGCATATTGACTTTAGCGCTTATCCAAATCCAACAACTAACAAGATTGTTAATCTGCTATTTGATGAAAGCAAACTATCTTCTTCTAGTAAGATTACTATATATTCAAATATTGGACAAAAAGTCTTTGAAAAAAGACTGAAAAACGATTTTAATAAAACTCTCCAATTAAACTCATTAACTGAAGGCATCTATTTATTAGAGCTAAGTTCAGGAAGTTTTAAAACAACGCAAAAAATAATTTTAAACTAATATCAAAAAAGAGCCACTATAGAAATAGTGGCTCTTTTACTTTTAATCTAAATGATAAATTTCCATAATATCATTGAGATATTTTTCAAAATCTATTTTTAAGTCTATAAGCTTACCAGTGTGAACATCAAAAACCCAACCATGCACTTTTAGACCACGATCTCTAAACGCTTTTTGTACAGCTGCTGTTTTAATAAGATTAACACATTGCTCTTTAACATTAAGTTCTACTAAACGATCATATTTCTTAGATTCATCTTTAATAGCATTAAGCTCATCATGATGCATTCTGTAAACATCTCTAATATTTCTTAACCAGCCATTTAAAACGCCCAAATCTGCAGACTGCATTGCGGCTTTTACGCCTCCACATTCATAATGTCCGCATACTACAACGTGATTCACCTTTAAATGCGTTACTGCGTAATTAACAACAGACATTCCGTTTGCGTCTGTACCTACAATCATATTAGCGATATTTCTGTGAACAAAAACATCACCAGGCCCTAATCCCATAAGTTCCTCAGCTGCAACGCGACTATCTGAGCAACCTATAAATAATAATTCAGGGTTTTGTCCTTTTCCTAATTCTTCAAAATAATTAGAATCAACAGCTAATTTAGCTTTAATCCATTCTTCGTTATTTCTAAAAACATTATCTAAATCCATAACATCTAAGATACGTCTTCTACATTACTTCTCACCCATTTTAAGCAAGTTTTAAAATCTTTAAAAATATGCTCATTAGGAATAAAATCAGGAATAATATCAATACGTTCCATCATGTATCTAGGCTGTTTTAAAAGACCTACAAACAATACTTCTACATCATTTTTCTTCAATTCTTGCAGCATATCTTCCATAGCATAAAGACCCGATTGGTCCATATACTGCATACGTCCTAAACGCAAAATAACGGTTTTGGCAGTATTTGGAATTTGCTCTGTTAAAGCCTGAAAATCACTTGTAGACCCAAAAAATAATGGTCCTTTTAAGTGTTTTATAAAAACTTCTTCTTTTAATTGTTGTGGAAAATCGGATTCGTCCTCCCAAGCTTCTTCTTTTAATGACTTAACATCTGATCGTTCTGCTGTTAAATCGCCTATTTTCTTCATAAACATTAGAGAAGCAATTACAAGTCCAATCCCTACAGCATAAATTAAATCCCAAAATGTAGATAGTAATAATACAACTAGCATTATTAAAACTTCTGAACTTAATTTTATTGGCCCAAATTTGATGTCTTTAGGTAAACTAGGAATCGCTTTAAGCCCCTTATAATCCATTACACCAATACCAACAGTTATTAGTATACCTGCTAAAACTGCAGCCGGAATTTTAGATGCAACGGGGGCTAATACTAGCATAATTAATAATAACATAACACCAGCAATCATACCAGACAACCTTGTTTTTCCTCCTGCATTAATATTCACTACGGTTCTTATCGTTGCTCCAGCTCCAGGAATTCCTCCAAAAATAGCACCAATACTATTTCCTATACCTTGACCAATTAATTCTTTGTTGGGTTTATGTTTGGTTTTTGTCATATTATCAGCAACTACACTAGTTAATAAAGAATCTATAGCTCCTAAAAGCGATAATGTAAGTGCTGTAAAAATATAAGGTGTTATACTTCCTAAACTAAAACTGGTAAACATTTCTAGTCGTGGAATTGGAATACCACCTGGTATTTCGGAAATTGGTCTGTAGCCTAAATTAAACCCATAGGCAATACCAGACATAATAACCAATGCAACCAATGTGCTTGGTATGGCCGTTGTAATTCGTTTAAAACCATAAATAATTAAAATAGTTCCTAATGCTAAAATAAGCTCTAACCAATTAATATTTTTTAATGCTCTTGGTAATACTTTTAATGCTCCTATTGTACCTGAGGCTTCTTTTGCTGCCAAGGTTTGAGATTCATTTAAAACTTGTTCTGGTGTAATTGAATGCGCACGATTAATGGTTTCTTTAAAATCCTCTAAAACCAAAATACCCTCACCTGCTTCTTCTTTTAAAATATTTTCGAGAATAACTTCTTCGGCTTGAGGTTTAAATTGTTCTACAAACGCTGTGTCTTCTTTAGGATAATACCCAATAGATGGCAGTATTTGTGTCAATAGAATTATAACACCAATAGCTGTCATAAAACCAGAAACAACAGGA
>TARA_R110002049_G_scaffold218422_4_pt1 | contig 15031 bp, 9 predicted proteins | sample TARA_R110002049 | Tara Oceans TARA_R110002049 (sample SAMEA4396941) | marine metagenome | biome: Polar Biome; feature: [SRF] surface water layer (ENVO:00010504); material: water (ENVO:00002006), including particulate matter (ENVO:01000060) such as... | depth 5 m | reverse complement strand
TTCTGTTCGCCTGTGTGGTGCTGCACGAGTTTGGCCATGCCCTCACGGCTAAAAAATATGGGATTCCCACGCGCGATATTACGCTCTACCCCATTGGTGGCGTGGCCAGTCTTGATAAAATGCCCGATAAACCTGCCCAGGAACTGGCCGTGGCCCTGGCCGGTCCAGCGGTAAACTTCGTCATTGCCGGAGTCCTCTATATCTTTTTGTACGTGAACGACCAACTACTGCCAATTTCTGAAATAGACCATATGACCGGCGGCAATTTCTGGTTCAATATCATGGCCGCCAATGTGATATTGGCCGTTTTTAACCTGATACCTGCCTTTCCGATGGATGGCGGAAGGGTGCTCAGGGCAGTATTGGCATTCAACATGGGCAAATTGAAAGCGACCACCATCGCTGCGCGGGTAGGGCAGTTTCTTGCTATAGTATTTGTATTTCTAGGTTTCTTTACCAATTTCTGGTTGGTTTTCATCGGTCTGTTCATCTATCTGGGGGCCGGAGCCGAGGAAGTGCACGAAAGCACCAAATCAGCACTCACCGGATATACGGCCAAGGATATTCTGATCCGGCAATATACCCGCTTGTTGCCTGGGGAAACCTTGGAAAAGGTCGTACAGTTGTTGCAGAATACCCAGGAACAGGGATTTGTAGTTGCAGAAAATGATCAGGTATTAGGTGTCTTGACAAGAAAAGAACTGATCAGGGGATTGTCAGCATATGGAAACACCTCTCCGGTATCCAATGTAATGCGGAAAGATTTCATCATAATTACACCGGATATGCCTTTACATGAAGTATATGAAAAGCTATTGACTAACAGCTTTTCACTTGCTCCGGTATTGGAGAACGGACAGCTTATGGGCATTGTGAATGCTAAGGGCATTAATGAAATGGTCATGATGAAAAAGGCATTGGCCAAAAAGGATGGAATCGCAAAGGCTTGAAATAGGAAAAAAACAGAAACTGAAAGGATTTTAATATTATAAGTTACAGAATTATGAAACAGCCAATTAAAGACATAACATCCCCCGCAGACCTGAAAGGTCACGATCTAGGTACGGGGCCTATCAGGCAACAACGTCCGGTTTATGTGGATTTACTTCCCCCATGTAACAATGCTTGTCCTGCCGGCGAAAACATACAGGCTTGGTTAGAACTGGCGCAAGCGGAAAAATTTGAAGAAGCCTGGCAGGTCATCATGCAGGACAACCCCATGCCCGCGGTGATGGGGCGTGTTTGTTACCATCCCTGTGAAGCAGGCTGTAACCGCACCTTTATAGACAGCCCCGTAAGCATTCACGCCATAGAACGTTTTCTGGGTGATGAGGCAATCAGGAAAAATTGGAAAGTTAAATTCGACAAAAAATCGGATGGGAAACGGGTACTTGTAATCGGGGCCGGACCAAGTGGTTTATCTGCGGCATACCATCTCACCAAATTGGGGCACACTGTTGAAATCCATGAAGCCGGACCGGTAGCAGGCGGTATGATGCACTTTGGGATTCCCGCCTATCGGCTTCCGCGAAATATGCTTGATCAAGAGGTGCAACGCATTGAAAAAATGGGCGTCAAAATAATACTTAATTGTAAAGTTGAAAATGTACTGGAAGAAAAAAAGGCAGGTAATTTCGACGCTGTGTTCATCGCCGTAGGGGCACATCTCTCAAAAAAAATTGATATCCCCGGTAGGGATGCCGGAAAAATTTTGGACGCCATCGGTTTTTTAAAACAGGTGGAACAGGGCGAAAAACCTAAAATCGGTAGAAAGGTAGCCATATATGGTGGGGGCAACACGGCCATGGATGCCGCACGTACGGCAAAGCGGATGGGAGCCTCAGAGGCGACCATCATCTACAGGCGCGACCGTAAGCACATGGCCGCCCATGAATTTGAAGCTCAAGAAGCTATCGAAGAAGGTGTAAAGATCAACTGGCTGCGCACAATAAAAGCGATGGACGAAGAAACATTCACCGTTGAGGTCATGCGGCTGGAAGATGGTCGCCCCGTGGGCACGGGACAATTCGAAACCCTGGAAGCGGACACACTGATATTGGCCGTGGGACAGGATACCGATACAGGATTTTTAAAAAGCGTACCCGGCATTGGGTTCAAGGAAGATGGAACGGTCATCGTAGGACCGGATATGATGACCGGCCGTAAAGGCATCTTTGCCGGGGGCGATATGGTGCCCAGTGAGCGCAGCGTAACAGTGGCGATAGGGCATGGCAAAAAGGCGGCACGACATATTGACGGTTTTTTGCGGGAGGCACCCTATAAAAAACCTCCCAAACACCCGGTGGTGGGCTATGAACGGTTACACCTTTGGTATAAAACAAACGCCAAAAAAAAGGAACAGGCCATACTCCCTGCCGAAAAGCGGGTGGAAAGCTTTGATGAGATAAAGTCCGGGTTAAGCCGTGAGGAAGTGCTTTTTGAATCACAACGCTGCCTCTCCTGCGGCAATTGCTTTGAGTGCGATGGCTGCTATGGCGCCTGTCCGGAAGATGCTATCATAAAACTCGGCCCCGGTAACAGGTACCAGTATGACTTTGACCGCTGTACCGGCTGCGCAATATGTTATGAGCAATGCCCTTGTCATGCCATAGAGATGATTCCCGAACCCAAAAACATAAAGCTATAATTATGGAAGATCGAATAAAAATGATAAGTATTGACGGCAATGAAGCCGTAGCCTATATTGCCTATCGGGTAAACGAAGTCTGTGCCATATATCCGATTACGCCGGCCTCCCCTATGGCCGAACATACCGATGAATGGTCCACTGCAGGGATAAAAAATATTTGGGGAAATATACCCGATGTCATCGAGATGCAAAGCGAAGGCGGGGCTGCCGGTGTCGTTCATGGAGCCTTGCAGACGGGGGCATTGGTCACCACATTTACTGCCTCACAGGGGTTGATGCTCATGTTGCCCAATATGTACAAAATTGCGGGGGAACTTACCTCCACGGTCTTTCACGTGGCGGCACGTTCCCTTGCCGCACAGGCATTGTCCATCTTTGGTGACCATAGCGACGTGATGGCCGCTAGGACTACCGGATTTGCCATAATCGCTTCGGCTTCCGTGCAGGAAGCCCATGATATGGCCCTTATTTGCCAGGTGGCCACACTAAAATCGAGGATACCCTTTATGCACTTTTTCGATGGATTCCGTACTTCCCATGAAGTGAACAAGATCAACCTTCTTACAGATGGGCAGATCAGGGCCATGATTGATGATACATTGATTTATGCCCACCGGCAACGCAGCTTAAACCCCGATAACCCTTTTATTCGTGGTACTGCACAAAACCCCGATGTGTACTTTCAAGCCAGGGAGACGGTTAATCCTTATTATTCCGATATCCCGGAGATCGTTCAAAAAACGATGGACGATTTTGGAAAACTCACCCGTAGGAATTATAAACTTTATGAATACTATGGCGACACGGAGGCCGAAAGGATCATCATTATCATGGCTTCCGGGGCGGAGGTAGTCCATGAAACAGTCAAAAAGTTAACGGCAAGCGGGGAAAAAGTGGGAGTGATCAAAGTGCGGCTCTACCGGCCTTTTTCCGCCAAACATTTCTTGGAAGTGCTTCCGAAAACCGTAAAAAAAATAGCCGTACTGGACCGCACCAAGGAACCGGGCAGCACGGGCGAACCCTTTTATCAGGATATAGTTACCATTATGGCAGAAGCGTACCGTCTTGGAAATATCGGCATGTTCCCACAAATTGTAGGAGGCCGTTACGGGCTTTCCTCCAAAGAGTTTACCCCAGGAATGGCCAAAGGCGTTTTTGATGAATTGAAAAAACCTGCTCCTAAAAACAGTTTTACCATAGGAATCAATGACGATGTTTCCTACACTAGCATAGCATATGATCCCGCTTATGATATCATTCCGGAAGGCACTTTCAGCGCGCTATTCTTTGGGCTGGGATCTGATGGAACGGTAGGCGCCAATAAGAACAGCATTAAGATTATTGGGGAAGGAACGGATTTATATACCCAAGGTTATTTTGTTTACGACTCCAAAAAATCGGGAACGCAGACGGTATCCCATCTGCGCTTCGGCAAGAACCCAGTTAACGCCCCCTATCTTATCAGGCGGGCCGACTTTATTGCCTCCCACAAATTCAACTTTATTGAAAAAGTGCAAATGCTCCGTTTCGCAAAACAGGGCGCTACTTTTTTATTGAACAGCCCTTATGGTGCCGATAAAGTTTGGGACCGCCTCCCATTCCCGATACAGGAACAGATTGTAGAAAAGAAGTTGAAATTTTATGTTATCGATGGATCGGGTGTGGCGCAAGCTTCTGGGTTGGGAGCGAAGATCAACACCATTATGCAGGCCTGCTTTTTTGCGCTTTCCGGTGTATTGCCAAAGGAAGAAGCCATAGAAAGGATAAAAAAGTCAATAAAAAAAACCTACGGCAAAAAAGGAAAAGCCGTTGTTGAGCAGAATTTCCGCGTGGTGGATGCCGCCCTGGAAAATTTGTTTGAAGTAAAAGTCCCGGCAAGGGCCACAGGTGATATTCCGCTTCCTCCAACGGTACCCCCTGAAGCACCTGAATTTGTGCAGCAGGTTACCGCTATGATGATGCGGGGCGACGGTGACGAATTGCCGGTAAGCAAACTGCCCGTTGATGGCACTTACCCGAGTGCGACCACCCGTTGGGAGAAACGCAATTTATCCGATCAGGTGGCACAGTGGGAGAAAGATACATGTATCCAGTGTGGCAACTGTAGTTTTGTATGCCCGCACAGCGTTATCCGCTCTAAATTTTACAATAAGGAATATCTGGAAACAGCCCCAAAAGAATTTCCGTCCGCCCCTATCAATGCCCGAGGATTTCCTGAAACGCGCTATACCCTCCAAGTCTATGTGGAAGATTGTACCGGTTGCAACCTCTGTGTGGAAGTGTGTCCGGTTACCGACCCTGATGATGAAAGTATAAAGGCCATCAACCTGAGGCCAAGGGTACCTGTACTGGAGCAGGAAAGGGAAAATATAAGCTTCTTTGAAAGCCTGCCGATGAATGACAGGGATAAAGTAGATTTCTCTTCTGTACGTGGCACGCAGTTCCTCGAACCGCTGTTCGAGTTTTCAGGGGCCTGTGCAGGTTGCGGCGAAACCCCCTATATCAAAGTGCTTACCCAGTTGTTCGGTGACCGCCTCATCGTTGCCAATGCCACCGGCTGTTCTTCCATTTACGGGGGCAACCAGCCCACAACGCCCTGGGCGGTCAATCAACAAGGCCGGGGGCCGGCATGGTCAAATTCATTGTTTGAGGACAATGCGGAATTCGGCCTGGGCATGAGGATAACGGCCGATAACCACCTGGCCATGGCAAGGGGGCTGGTACAGCACTTGAGCCCTGCCTTGGGCGAAGAATTGACAGCCGACCTACTTAACAATGATCAATTATATGAATCGGAAATAAGCAGGCAAAGGGAAGCAATAGCCGTACTTAAGAAAAAATTGGCCCAGATGGATAAGGTCGAAGCTGAAAAGCTACTGTCGGTGATAGATCACCTGGTTAAAAGGAGTGTATGGTTGGTGGGCGGTGACGGATGGGCTTATGACATAGGGTCCGGTGGGTTGGACCATGTCCTTTCCACAGGTAAGAACGTCAACGTACTGGTATTGGATACCGAAGTCTATTCCAATACGGGCGGGCAGATGTCCAAAGCCACTCCCACGGCCGCTACCGCAAAATTTGCGGCAGGAGGGAAAAAAGTGGGCAAAAAGGACCTTGCCCTTCAGGCTATTTCCTATGGCAATGTATATGTGGCACAGGTGGCCATGGGGGCAAATGCGCAACAGACCTTGCTCGCCATGCGCGAGGCAGAAGCTTATCCCGGCCCTTCTATTATATTGGCCTACAGTCAATGTATAGCCCATGGGATTGATATGCGAAAAGGAATGACCCAACAAAAACTGGCCGTGGATTGCGGGCATTGGCCCTTGCTACGTTATAATCCCACGTTGAGGAAAATGGGCAAAAGCCCGTTTGTCTTGGATTCCCCCAGGCCCACCATAAAATTAAAGGACTATGCATACAATGAACTGCGTTATAAGATCTTGACCCGCACCCATCCCGAAGAGGCCGAACGCCTTATGAAAGCCGCCCAGGAACTGGTGGATCTGCGCTGGAAAACCTATGTGGATATGTCGGGATGGGACGCCAAGGAATTTAGCCCCGTAATGTAAGCGTAATACCACTTAAAAGCATAAAATGAAAACATATATCAAATACTTCAATGAGATAGGGAATACGCCAAATTTTTGGTAGCATTTGATATTGATGGTGTTTCATTTAATACCGACGCCTTAACAAGTGGCATTAAAATATTGAACCTACAGAAAAAAGTTTGCAAAAAATAAAAAAACGCAATGAATTCCAAAACAGTAAATATCATTGGAGCTGGCCCTGCAGGTTTAGTGGCGGCAATCACCCTTGCAAAAAGTAACTACAAGGTGACCGTACATGAAACGAAAACAAATGTAGGCACACGTTTTAATGGTGATTTTCAGGGTATAGATAACTGGTCAACCCAAGAAGATGCACAAGAGTTCCTGGAATCAATAGGGGTTTCCATAAACTTCAGGTTTGCACCTTATAGCAATGGGGAGTATTTTGATGCTTCGGCAAAAAAATATCAGATCAAAACATCCAGACCACTATTTTATCTGATTGAACGCGGCACCAATGAATGGTCCCTTGACCAAGGTTTAAAAAGGCAAGCCCTGGAAGTCGGTGTTCATATAAAATGGAACTCACGCCTAACAAAGGTACCAGACGGACAAGTGATCATTGGTACAGGTCCCAAGGCAGCCGATGCCATTGCCAAAGGCATTGTTTTTGAAACCACCCACGAAAATTATTATGCCGGTTTTTTAGATGATGACATGGCACCACAGGCGTATGCCTATCTGTTGGTACATGAAGGCAGGGCCACATTTGCAACTTGTTTGTTCAAATCGTTTTCAAATGCACAGGAATGTTTTGAACGCGCCTTGAAGCGGCTTCATGAAACCGTGGATATTGACATTAACAATCCCAAGGAATTTGGTGGCTATGCCAACTTCTTCTTCAACAAAACACTGACCAAAGACAACCGTATTTATTATGTAGGGGAAAATGCAGGGTTCCAGGATGCTTTATGGGGTTTTGGTATGCGCTATGCCATGCATTCCGGATATTTGGCAGCCCAGAGTATTATTGAAGGCAGCTCCTATCCAAATCTTTGTAAAACACACATTCAGCCTAAAATGGAAATAGGACTGATCAACCGATGGATGTTCACAAGATTGGGCAACAACGGGTATAAAAAAGTACTGAAAATAATTTCAGAAAAAGAGGACCTCATCCCTATCATGATCAAAAGAAACATCCACTACGGGATTGGTAACCGCATCCTGTTACCTTTTGTAAAACTATGGTTCCGTCCCAGATTGAAAGATAAACAGTGCATGCACAAAAACTGTTCGTGTTTATGGTGTAAACATGGTAAACATGATGTGCTGGAAGCTGAAATAGATTACTGAAAAATATTAAAAGAATACAATCACTCATTTTTAAAACATTTACAATTATGGTAACAGTTGAAAGAAAAGGCATATTATTAAGTCCAACCGAATTGGATTTTGAAAACAATGGGGTCCTGAATCCTGGGATTTATCAGGAAGATGGCCAAGTCCATATATTTTACAGAGCTGTAAAAGATGGTAATTTTTCAACCATAGGCTACGCCAAATCCAATGGGCCAAACACGCTTATAGAGCGGCATAAAAAACCTATCATAACCCCTGAATTCGATTATGAAAAACATGGGGTTGAGGATGCCCGGATCGTTAAAATTGAGGATACCTATTATTTAACCTACACCGCTTATGACGGAATCAATGCCATGGGCGCCTTGGCCACATCAAAAGACCTAAAACATTTTGAGAAAAAAGGCATTATTACTCCCATGATAAATTACAAAGACTATAAATATCATTTGGAACATTGCAATCAAGGAAAGCTCAATCCCAAATACTATTATTACTATAACCTTTTTGCCGAACTAGGGATTGTTGACCATGCAAACAGGCTTTTAAAAGATAAAGACGTTCTATTGTTTCCCAAAAAAATAAATGGGAAATTTGTGATGCTACATCGCATTTGGCCGGGTATCCAGATTGTTTTTTTTGAAAATTGGGAAGATTTGACTGAACCATTTTGGCAAGATTATATAAGAGACCTGACCTCGCATATTATTTTAGACCCAAAATACGCCTTTGAAGTAAACTACATAGGGGGTGGCTGTCCTCCCATAGAAACCGAAGACGGTTGGCTATTGATCTATCATGGGGTTTGTGAGACCGCCATTGGAAAAACCTATCACGCCGCTGCAGCCCTATTGGATATAAATAATCCGAGAAAAGTAATTGCACGTTTAGAGCAACCCCTGTTTTCACCTTCCCAGGAATGGGAAAAAGAAGGCGTGGTAAACCACGTGGTTTTCCCTACAGGAACTGCATTGTTTGGAGACGACCTCTATATTTATTACGGAGCGGCAGACAAACATACAGCAGTAGCCAAAGTAAGCCTACAGGAATTATTAAATGAATTAAAAAAACAGACTTAAAATGAAAACACATAAAATTTTATTCGTTTGCTCATACCCTCCACGTCAATGCGGGATTGCCACTTTTACACAAGACCTGATAACATCCCTAAAAAGATGCTTTGGCTCTACCATGGAAATAGAAGTCTGCGCACTGGAAAGTGAGTGCTGTGTCGCTAATGATTATCCAGAAGAAGTAACCTACAAGATTGATTCCCAAGATATAGAATCTTATTTCAGTGTAGCCAATAAATTAAATGAAAGGGACGATATTGGAATGGTTTGTGTACAACACGAATTTGGGCTTTTTGGTGGTGAATATGGCAGTCATTTGGTGGCCTTTCTTCTCCGGCTCAACATTCCAATCTCCTGTGTATTTCACACGGTTATACCAAATCCTGATGAAAAACGTACCAAAATAGTGCAGGCTTTGGATGACCTGACCGAGAAACTGATCGTACTGACTAACAAATCTGCAGAAATTCTAGAAAAGGATTATCAGGTAGATAAGAACAAAATAGCAATTATACCTCACGGCACCCATATTGTACTATGGAAAGGAAAACAAAGGCTAAAAAACAAATATGGCTTTCAAAATAAAAATGTGCTCTCTACTTTTGGATTATTAAGTGAGAATAAAAATATAGAAACAGCACTTCGTGCCTTGCCAAAAGTAATTCATAAATTCCCAAACACAATGTATCTGGTTTTAGGTAAAACCCATCCTGAAATAATCAAAAACGAAGGCGAAACATATAGAGAATCACTAGTGGCAATAGTCGATGATTTAGGTATTAAAGACCATGTCATTTTTATAAACGAATATCTGGAACTGACCAAGTTATTGGAATACCTATCCTTATCAGACATTTACCTATTCTCATCAAAAGACCCCAACCAAGCCGTTAGTGGTACATTTGCCTACGCCATGAGCTGTGGGAATCCTGTTATATCAACTCCTATTCCCCATTCCAAAGAATGCCTTGATCCCAGTACTGGAATTTTATTGAATGATTTTGAAGCGCCTTCTGAAATAAGCAATGCTATTATCCGTTTGTTGCAACAGCCCCAGATAGCAACCTCAATGGGAAAAAATGCCTTTATTAAAATGCGGGCGTTTAGCTGGGAAAACGTGGCCATATCCTATTCCGATATTTTTCAGGATTATTTGCAATATGACGACCCTTTGGATTTTAGTTTACCATCCATAAAAACAGACCATATTGAAGATATGACCACTTATTTTGGCATGCTTCAATTTTCAAATTTCAGTGAGCCCGATACGTCTTTTGGTTATACGCTTGATGATAATGCAAGGGCATTAATAGCAATGCTTATGTATTATAAACAAAACAGAGCGGACAAAGTCCTTCAGCTCATTGACATTTATATGGACTTCATCGTGTTTTGCCAACAAGATGATGGATTGTTCTACAATTATGTAGATTACCAAGAGCAATTTACCAAGCAAAATACAGAAGTGAATTTGGAAGATTCCAATGGCAGGGCTATTTGGGCACTTGGCTATGTATTGTCTGACACAGAAAACCTACCTAAAAGTTTAGTAACTAAAGCCGAAAACTGTTTTGAAAGCGTCATACAAAATGTAGTAGATTTTAAATCCCCAAGAGCCATTGGTTTTGTATTGAAAGGCCTTTATTATTATCAAGAAAATGAACCCAAAATCCCATATAATAAAATAGCGGAAACATTGGCCGAAGAGCTCTTGCGTATTTTTAATATAACCAATGATAAAAAATGGGAATGGTTTGAAGATTACCTAACCTATGCCAATAGTGTATTACCAGAAGCTCTTTTATATGCGTGGCTCATTACAAAAAACAAGAAATACAAGGAGGTTGCTGAAACTACTTTTGACTTTTTATTGTCACAATATTTCATGAAAGGCCAAATAAAAGTCATATCCAATGACGGGTGGTTCCATAAAAGGAACAAACGCACCTTTCATGGCGAACAACCCATTGAGGTTGCCTATACCGTTCTTTCACTGGACCTGTTTTACAAGGTAACCCATAAAAAGAAATATGCCAAACAGCTCCATACGGCATTTAGTTGGTTTTTGGGCAATAACCACCTTAAACAAATTATGTACAACCCCGTTAATGGTGCTTGCTATGATGGTCTTGAAAAAGAGAACATAAATATCAATCAAGGTGCAGAATCCAGCATTTGCTATTTGATGGCTCGCCTTATTGTTGAACAATATCCATTAGGGACAAAGCGAACCATAATACCACCCAATATCAAAACCTGGAATAAATTGGGTGCAATAAAAAAAAGGAAGAAGAGCTCAATACATCAAAATGAAACTGTAAGTGGAAATTAGTATAGGGAAATCTCTAAAAATGGTTTTTCCTGTAGATATAAAAGTTTAAAACAATGACAGAAGCCTTTAAAAATATCAACCCATTTATCCTCGGACTACTCATAAGCCTAGGCATTGGCCTTATTCTGGGGCTGGAACGTGAATACGACAAGCTGAAGGAAGAACAAGGCTTTGCAGGGATAAGAACCTTTCCAATTGTGGCAATCATTGGTTTTATATTGGGAAATCTTTCCACAACCTACACCCCTTGGTTGGTCATTATCATTGCTGCAGCATTTCTTTTGTTTTTGTCCTTGAGTCATCTTTCGATTGTTCAAAAACATCTAATGACTGGTATTACCACCAATATGGCATTGTTCACTACGTTGGTTTTGGGGGTTATGGTTGCAAACCATTTGCAAAAAGAAGCTGTTGCTACCGCGGTAGTCGTGGTTACTTTGTTATCATTAAAAACCACCTTCAATACCTTCATTAAGAATATTACTTCGGTAGAGCTTTTTGCTTTTATTAAATTTTCAATTATTGCGCTTTTGATTTTACCTTTCTTACCAAATCAAGACTATGGGCCAGAAGGTTTGCTAAACCCTTTTGAGATTGGAGCGATTATAGTAATAGTATCTTTTCTGAATTTCATCGGCTACTTTCTTGTAAAATATGTAGGTTCTAAGCGCGGTATTTTGCTCACTGCAATTTTGGGCGGATTGATATCAAGTACCGCAGTAGCTTGGATCTATGCTTCACGAAGTAAGGAATCGCCAGAACTTTCAAAAGAATATGCTGCGGGTATCATTATAGCTTCGGCCATAATGTTTCCCAGACTTGCGGTATTGGCCTATATTTTCAATAGTGCCATACTTTCTTATTTAGTAGTTCCATTTACTATTCTTACCCTCATCTGTTTGATAAGTGCGCTCGTATTCATTAAAAAGAATACAGATGTCCCAAAGACAGCTATCAATCTGGGTAATCCACTCAATATCCTTAACGCCCTTGGGTTTGGTGGTATTTATGTGGTTATCCTATTCGCCGTTTTTTATGGAAACCAGTTTTTTGGTGAAAGTGGGCTTTATTATTCAGCACTAATTGCAGGATTGGCAGATACAGATGCGATAACTATAAGTATGGCAAAATTTGGGTCTTTGGAAGAAAAACTCGCGCTGGCAACCAATGTCATTATTACCGCAACCATAAGCAATATGATTGTGAAACTGGGCATTACCTATTTCAAAGGTTCCAAAAAAACGGGAAAACTGGTAATGCTTATTTTTGGAAGTGTCGTTGTCGTTGGTATAGCCTATATATTAATATCTTTAGGAAATTAAAAAAATAAGATGAAAACAACCCTATTCAGTACACATAAATTTGAAGAGCCCCATTTGGTATCCGCAAATAAAGGTAAGCATGAGCTTAACCTACTTGAGGTGCGGTTAACGGAAAGCACAGCTTCCTTGGCACAGGGCTCAGAGGCTATCAGTTTGTTTACAAGTGATGATGCCTCAACGGGAGTACTGGAAAAGTTAAGTGCATTGGGCGTTAAGTACATTGCCCTTCGTACCGCAGGGTATAACAACGTAGCTACTGAAAGAGCCGCTGCACTGGGCATAAAAATAGCCCGTGTCCCCGCTTATTCCCCTTATGCCATAGCAGAACACACCATGGCACTGATACTTGCATTGAACCGAAAATTAATCAAGGCTCACAATAGGGTCCGAGATATGAATTTCTCATTGAACGGCCTAACGGGTTTTGACCTTAACGGAAAAACAGTTGGTGTTATTGGAACTGGAAAAATAGGTGCCATCCTTATAAAAATACTGCACGGCTTTGGCTGTAAAATACTTGCCCAAGATGTAACAGAAGATAAAAATCTAATCAATTCTTACGGCGTAAGCTATACCAATTGCGAAACCATCTGCAAGCAAGCCGATATTATAAGCCTGCACGTACCTTTAGTTCCTTCCACCAAACATTTGATTAATGCCAAATATATTTCATTTATGAAACAAGGTGTAATGCTCATCAATACCAGTCGCGGAGGATTGGTAGATACCAAAGCCGTTATTGAAGGGTTAAAGACCAAAAAAATTGGCTATTTCGGGATTGATGTTTACGAGGAAGAGGAAGGCTTGTTCTTTGAGGACCATTCCGAAGATATTTTGCAGGACGATGTGATTGCACGGTTAATGACTTTCAACAATGTATTGATAACCAGTCATCAGGCCTTTTTAACCGAAACCGCATTGACCAATATTGCTGAAACTACCATTTATAATCTGGATTGTTTTGAAAAAGGAACAGTTTCAGGAAATGAAGTAACAGTTAATTAACCTGGATAATTAAAATATAGAAAAAATGAAGAACATACTCATACCCACCAATTTTTCTGAAAACTGTACCAAAGCCGCACAGCTAGGGATAGAAATGGCCAAACTTTATAATTCTGAAATACACTTTCTGCATTTAATGAAAACCCCTGTCGATTGGGTCAAACTGGATAAACTAAAGGAGAAGAGATATCCCGAAACACTGAAGCAAATAGGAATAGCAAAAGCAGCTTTGCGAGAATTGGAAAAAACAGCAGAGCGTGAAGGCCTCACTTGCCGCACCTTTCTTCAGTTTGATTCGGGACAAAAAGATATTTTAGAGCATTCTGGTCATTTTTACCACGATTTCATTATTACTGGGAGTAGTGGCACCAAAGGTGTCATCAGAGAGATTACAGGTAGTAATGTAGAAGAAATTGTTAGAAAGGCAAATGCTCCCGTAATTGTAGTGAAAGATGAAGAGGTTAACTTCCCGTTCAAAAACATTGTTTTTGTTTCAGATTTCAAGGAAGATATAAGCGAGGCTTTTAAACAGGTGATATCCATAGCAAAAAAATGTCATGCCCGCATTCATTTATTACGAATAAATACCCAGGCAGGTTTCAACAACATAGAACTTGGTTTAAACCCAATAGAACAGCTATTAAGTAAGTTCCCGGAATTAAAGAATTACTCAATGGCGGTTTATAATGAACCCTCTGTAGAAACAGGAATAAATACGTTTATGAAAGAGCAGCCGACAGATTTAATCGCCATGGTAACACACGGTAAAATGGGGTTTTTAAGTCTATTTTCCAAAAGCATCGCCGAAGGTGTAACCAATCATTCCACGCTACCTGTAATGACCATACATATATAAACAATGAGCAAAACAATAAACATAGTAAAACATTCTGGAGACATTGCGCCCTTTGATGTTGAAAAACTCATGCATTCCTTGAGGCGTTCCCAAGCAAGTCAAGAATTGATTCAGCAAATAGTTGAGCGAATAGAAAATCAATTATATGACGGAATTACCACCAAGCAAATCTATAAAATGGCTTTTAAAATGTTAAAAGGTAAATCACGTGTAAGTGCTTCAAAGTATAAACTCAAAAAAGCATTGATGGAATTGGGACCTTCAGGTTTTCCCTTTGAAAAATTAGTAGGTAAAATAATGGAAGAAGAAGGTTTTGAAACAAAAGTAGGTGTCATTGTTCAGGGCAATTGTGTACAGCACGAAGTGGATGTTATAGCCCAAAAAGACCATACCCATTATATGATTGAATGTAAATACCACAGCGCCCAAGGACGGTTTTGCAATGTAAAAATTCCTTTATATATCCATTCAAGGTTTTTGGACGTGGAAAAACAATGGGAACGCCAAAAAGGCCACGAGGCTAAACTTCATAAAGGAGGCGTTTACACCAATACACGATTTACAACTGACGCTATACAATATGGCAAGTGTGTAGAATTATTATTGACAAGTTGGGATTACCCTACGGGAAATGGTTTAAAAGACAGAATAGATACCTTGGGACTGCACCCTTTAACCGCATTAACTACCCTAACCAAAGCTGAAAAAACAAAGCTATTGGATGAAGGCATTGTGCTCTGCAAAGAGCTTCACGAAAAACCTGTGTTATTGGAGCAAATAGGAATTGATAAAACAAGACATAAAGACATTCTCGAAGATTCAGAAGAATTATGCAGAACACATTAAAATAATAATAGTGAAAATAATTAAATAAACA
>TARA_R110002049_G_scaffold4504_3_pt1 | contig 15045 bp, 12 predicted proteins | sample TARA_R110002049 | Tara Oceans TARA_R110002049 (sample SAMEA4396941) | marine metagenome | biome: Polar Biome; feature: [SRF] surface water layer (ENVO:00010504); material: water (ENVO:00002006), including particulate matter (ENVO:01000060) such as... | depth 5 m | reverse complement strand
TTTTATCAATGGAAAGAACATCACCAATGAAATTTACAGGGCTTCACGTTTAAACCGTGCTACTTCGGGCATATTTGGAGGTGGTTTTCGTCAGTTCATTTTTGGGGTTAACATAACTATTTAGCCAAAAGAGACTTCCCAGGCCATATATTACTCCATATCCGACCAAAATCAAATTTTTGATCGGTATTAAAATCAAATATGTCTGTTGAGATTAACTCTAGGTTCTTTACACTTTGATTAAGATTTGCTTACGGACAGAGTTACCATGAATCTTTTTGAGCTAGGGAACCTGACAGGCCTATTGTATTCATCTCTAAAACTCCTAAACAATAGAGCAATCCCCATAGTAGGGAAAAACTGGACCTAGGTTAAGTCAACGCGATCTTCATGTATGGCTCTCTCTGGTTTGTGGGGACATGAAGTACCGACAGCTCGAAGTCTTAGTTATTGTGTGTAGTGTTATAAATTCATCAAAAATACTTTTTCCGAAAATCTAAAGGTGTCATGCCAGTTCTAGATTTGAAAAACTTTGAAAAATAAGCATAGTCAGAGAATTCGAGTGTATCTGCTATATTGGCCAAATTGTCTTGAGAATGTACAATCAATCTTTTAGCTTCTAGGATTGTTCTTTCTGAAATTAACTGGCTGGTCGTCTTATTTGTTGTTTTTTTTACTACCCTATTAAGATGTTTTGTAGTTATATTTAATTTGTCAGCATAAAATTTTGGTAATTTTTCATTGTAAAAATGGGCATTTATTAAGTTTTCTAGATTTTCAAGTATGTTAACATAGTGAGTTGTATTGAGTTTTTCCAAATTGATATCAACCGTATATGCCCTTGTTAATTCTATATAAATATTGTTTAGTGAATTTACTATTTTCAACTCTCTAAATAAGTTAGTTTGCTGATATTCGGAATAAACTTCCTGAAAACTAAGATGTAATTCTTTCAGTTTTTTAGGAGTTAATTTCAGTACAGGGGGATTCTGATACGAATAAAAAAAAGGAAACGTATGGAGCTTATGTTCTAAAAACTTTAGTTCATAAAATTCTTGAGAATGAAAAAAGATAAATCCTTGAGGTTGTGTCTCAAACTTCCAAAAATGTGTTTGCCCTGGCTTTAAAAAGAACACCTTGCCAGGATTTATGTTATAAGAATTAAAATCAATTTCATGCGTACCTTTGCCTTCGGTAAAGAGTACGCATAGATAGAAATTATGACTATGAGGTTTGTTGATTAAATTCTTATTCAGCTCTAAGTGGTTTGAAAAGGAATTGATGTACACTCCGGTAAGAGGTGCGGATTCTTTAAATTGACTAATATCCAGAACAGGTATTTTCATAGTATATGTCCCAAAAGTACAAATAATGGCGAATATATTATATGCATAAAAGTGGTTTATAGACGTAATTTTACATATTGTAAACATTTTGTAATGAGTAAAGTTATTTGTGCTTTGAATTGTAAATGTCCGAATTGTAAAAAAGGAAAGATTTTTAGAGACAGGGGAAATATTCTATTGTTGAACATTCCTGAAATGAACGATATATGTCCAGTATGTAGTTATAAATTTGAAAGAGAACCTGGTTTCTTCTTTGGAGCTATGTTTGTGAGTTATGCGCTTGCTGCGGCAGAAATGATAACCTGTTTTATGGTGTTTTGGTATCTTATTGATTTATCACCATTAAGGGTTTTCTCCATAATTGTTGTGATAGCATTTCTATTAAGTACTATAAATTTTAAATTATCAAGGTCTATTTGGATATATATGTTTTATAAAAATAAGGTTTGACATATGTTTTTGCGTTTTATGCACAACGTGTTTTTGTTTGGTTAGTTGTGAGAAATCGGCAAAATTTTCAACTGCTGCATTTAGGTTATTATTTGTAAAGTATTTCAACTATTGTAACAGTTTGCAAAATGAATTGTCTCTAGTTGTGCGAGAACTGGCATTTTATGAAAAAGGTGCCACAATACGACCAAATCTCTCAATTATCGATCGACTTATAAAAATAATAATACTAGCGTTATTAAAAATTTATATAAAAAAACAAAATGAACTTAGATGATCGACTATTGTATTGGTTTTGTCGTGTCCAATTATAGGTTTATGTCTCGGTTATCATTTTATCTATTGTTATTTTTTACCATCAAATGTCGGCAGTACAACACGGTTCATTATGACAAAAGCCAACTTGTCATCTTGTGAATTGTATGCACCTCCTGTAAATACAGCAACTAAATCCATTTCAGGAATTACCATAATATATTGTCCCCCATTTCCTGTTGCCGTCTTCGAAATCACTGTTTTTCCGTTTACCTCCAATGGAACGTTCCACCACAGATATCCATATGCGATCCCTGTGATTTTTGTTTTAGGTGTGGTAGATTCCTCAATCCATTTTTTTGATACAATTTGTTTCCCATTCCACATTCCTTTATTGAGTATCAATTGTCCAATTTTTGCCATATCCCGTGAGGTCATATACAATCTTTTTCCCGATTGTATAATCCTATTGTTTGAGGTATGCCCCCAATTCACATTGGTAATATTTAATGCATTAAATAAATATTTTTCGGCAAATAGATCTATTGTCATTCCAGATGCTTGGCTAATTATTTCCGCTATCAGAACAGTACCCATTGAACAATAATTTGAAACCGTTCCTGGTTCGTTTACCATAGGTAGGTCTAGTGTATATTGAAGCCAATCCTTTTTTTTGTGTACCTTGTCCTCTTGTCCTTTCGATTTTTTGTCCCAATCGTTACAGTCAAGTCCACTAGACATTGTTAGAAGGTCTCTAATTGTAATTTTATCCTTTCTGCCATCAAGATTATTTTTTGGCTCTAGTCTTGTGAGGTATTTTGAAATTGGGTCGTTTACATCGCCAATAAGGCCTTCATCAATGGCTATCCCCATTAAAATCGACCGTATACTTTTAGTTATAGAGCGAAGGTCGTGTGGTTGGTTCGCTGAATGACCGTTGAAATACTCCTCAATAAGGAGTTGGCCATTTTTTACCAATAAAAGACTATGGAACTTATTTTCACTATTTTCTATTTGATTGAACAATTTATAGATCATTGTTGTGTCAATATCCAGTGATCTAAGATGATAAGTTTTCCATCCGTCCCCAAGATTTTTTGGTTGGTAATAATTGTAGTCATTTTGACCATAACATATTGTACTTACTAATAGAGCCAAGGCTGTTACAGTTGTTATGTTTTTCATAAACATGAGAAATATTATAAGATTAAATTTTCTAAGCTTAGGAGGAAGTTTCCTTTTATTGGCCATCGAACTACACGGTGTCGTTTCTGCGCTTGCCATTCTTAGAGATTTGATCCTTTTTATTTTCTCTCAATTTAGGGAATTATGCTTTTTGGAGGACTTTTTGCATTGTTTTCCTTAAGTTGCACAGGGCAAACCAAAAGCTTAGTGTTATAATTGCTAAATCGGTGGAAAATGTTAACCGAAGTGTCGGAAAATTTGCACCCCAAACATAGTAAGAATTAACTAGACCAATTTAAACCAACACGGTCATTATGTTTTGAACCTTCAAGTTTTCAAGTATGAAATTTCCACTCATCTACTTTCCGCTATAATAATTGACAATGGGATTTAACCGGCTAGTTTATGTTTTAATTGCTCCACCTTTTCAATTGTAAGTGGCTTTTCAAAATAAGCGATTACACAGGAATAATTTTCTGCCCTTTCCTGGTCGTTAGGATGTGTGGAAGATGTAAGGATTACAATCTTGGCATCCTTGCAAGGAGCCTTGACTTTTTTTTCGTCCAGGAATTCCCACCCATCCATAACGGGCATGTTGATATCCAAAAAAATAAGGTCAGGACAGTCCGTTTCAATATGCCTGCAGGCCTCCATTCCGTTAAGTACCTCGTCCACATATTCGAAACCCGCACTTTTTAAAATAATTTTAGATATGAAATTTGTTGTTTCATCATCTTCTACCAGTAAGACTCTATTAATTTTTTCCATTATTTAAATATATGGTAAACAATGCCCCTTTATTGGGCTTACTTTTAACTTCAATACTTCCTCCATGAGCTTGTATGATAGACTTAACTATGTACATTCCAACACCTTTTCCTTCAACGTGCGTATGTAAACGTTTGAACAGTCCAAAAACCTTTCTACTATATTTTTTATCATCAAATCCAAGTCCGTTGTCCTCTATAGTGAAACAAATCCTCCCATTTACTAAAGTAGTTTTCACTTTTATTTTTAATTCCCTATCCGCACTTTTGTATTTCAGCGAATTAGTCAGGAGGTTTTGAATTACACTTTTTAAATGCAGCGGGGGGTAGTCAATTTCAGAACAACCTGAAAAATCCACATCTATAGTTGTATTTGACGATTTAAGCTGTTCGGTGATGCTTTGTCCAACTTCGTTGAATACACTCTCGAAATCCAGCCGTTCTTTCTTATCCTTAAGTGTAGTCTTAAAGTTGATAACATCATTTAGAGTGAAAACGGTTTTATGAACTTGTTCAATGTTATTTTTTAATTTATTGAACAACAGAATATCCTCACTTTTCGAAATATTTTCTGTATTAATCATGTTAATTAGAACAGTCAGGTTGGTTATGGGAGCTTTTAAATCGTGTGCTGCTACATAGGCAAACTCCTCTAGTTCCTTGTTCTTTATCTCAACTTGTTTTGCGTTTAATTCTACCTTGTCCATCTCAACTTCAAGTGCTGCGTGCAACTCTTGCAACTTTTTTTCTTCCTGTTTACGTTCAGTTATATTTTGAATATACACATGAATCAAAGGTTTATCCCCAAGCATATAACTGCAAGGTGTTACTTCCGCAAAAAAAATAGATCCGTCCTTTCGCCTAAACTTTGTTTCCGCACTCAGTTTTTGCTTTTCCTTCATTATTTTTAAAACTTCGGCCGAATGTTCTAGCTCGTCTTTGGTATGCAGGTCAAAAATGCTTTTACTCAGAAATTCACTTCTTGAAAAACCAAATTCTTCGATAGCACTATCATTTACTTCGATGATATTCATATCCATATCATGGACAATTTTTGGAAAAATGGAATATTTGAATATCTGTTTATAAATATCACCTTTGATATCGACTTGTTGAAATTCACCCCATGGATTTGAAATATTTAAATTCTCTGGACCATTCTTTTCTCCTTTTAAACCCATGATATTCTATTTAAGTTCTTAACTATTTTGTTGCATCTATTTCAGTATTCAATTCTTACTATGTTTTTATGATGAACTTCCTTTTGATATTAAAAAACTAATCTATTTCTAAGATAATTAAAATTTAAACAAACGGATTATCTCATTGCTAATTAATTAAGGGGTTGGTTGGCTTTAATAAAAAGGGGAAATTGTAGACCGAACCATACGGTTGAAGCGTTCCTCCAAAAATGTAGAGTAAAATTAGTTATAAGGCAAACTCTTAATTCCTTTTAAGAAAAGTGCTTATTAATTATTTTAAACGATTTGGGAAAATGGCCATATTTTTCGGTTGGTGAAATACCAATCTTTTTTATTGAAAGATGTCTCCTTGTTAATATTACTAAATAAAAGAAATGTTTCTGTTATCTTCTGTTGTATTGTTTTAAACGGCAACTAAAGCGATTGTATGTGAAAAGTAGCAAAGTTAAATGTACCCCATTGAGGTTTGGAAACAGGGATAGCCGTAAAGAACTTAACATTGAGTTTAGGTCTTATTTGACAATTTTACGTGGCGTATGCGTTTTTTCTTAATTTGGGGATTGTGTGATTTTTAATCCGTCAAAGTAATTACCTGCTTGAAGCCCTATTGACAAAATCCTTTCCAATTCAGTTTGGTTTTGTTTCATTGAGATATAAATTTCCTTTGAGTTTTTTCTGTCAAATGTGAATTCCGTTCCTTCAATTGTAAAGTTTTCTTTTGTCGTATCAACACCATTTAATTCGATCAGTTCGCCATCCATGGAAATCTCGCTAATCCACCATCCTGTCCCTTGCGTTGATATTGCAGCAATATTTTGGTCAGAAGAAAACCGAACTTCTTTTTGGGATAATTTAATGTTGTCGTCCCAATCCCCATCCTTTGAGTCTGAGCATGATAAAATTGTTAGAAGGAATAAGATTAGGATAATATTTTTTTTCATGGCAATAGTTTTCTTTTACGTAGATAAACTTTTTGATACATGGTTGCGTTCAATGGCATATAATTGGGCATAATAACTAGCTACTATTAAACCTTTAGAGGTTTAAAGATGCAAATCTTTTAGTTGATCCATGATATTCAATATGTTCACAGTTTTAATATTTTTCATAATTAGATTTAACTGGCAAATTTCTAAACTTAAAAAGTCAGCTCGTAATGAAGAATAGTATTAAAGTTGAAAGAGCAAAAATGAATATTACACAAGCTGATCTAGCTAAACTGGCAAAAGTTATCAGGCAAACAATCCATGCTATGGAATTAGAGAAATATGTTCCATCAACAGTTTTGTCCTTGAGATTAGTTCAAATTTTTGTAGTCGAAGTAAGTAAAATTATTACTTTGGAATACTCCGATTGGGATTAGGTCAAATGTATTGGTTAAATTTCATTTCCATAAAAGGCAAAGATCATGGCCTCGGATTAATCGCGTACTCTTTTTCTTCTCCAAATAATAAATCCGGAAACGGATAAGAAGGGCCCGGTCAAACCTACTATACAATAGAGTACTTTAATCCAAAGTCCTCCAAACTGTCCAAAATGCAAGGGAGAAATCATGCTATCCAATCTCGTAAGCACTGAAGCTTCTGCGACCTTGGTTACCGAAATAATGTTTCCATTTCGATTGTCAAGAATAAACTTGTTGAAGTATTCGCTTAAATAAAAAGGATCGCCTTCAAATGTTCCGTTTACAGTAATAGGTGAAGTTTCTGTTTTAGGTAATCGTATATAGGTAGGAGAAAAGTCCGGGTATAACTCCTTTATTTGAACTAAAGCATTTTCTAATGAATAAGAAAGGGTATTTGGTGTAGGTAATTTAGGAGTTTCCAATCCTGCCATCGACACTTTATATGCCAAGAATATTCCCGTAATGACCAGAACTAAATTAAGCAGCAATGCCCAAACTCCTATATATCGATGTAACACTGAATAAAAATTGCGGGTCTGGCTACGTTTGATTTGCACTTTAAAAAGCAAGGTTTTGAGGATTATCTTACGGTATAATATTATCCCGGTAATCAGGGATAAGAAAAATAGGATCCCCATTATTAAGACCAAAATCCTCCCTATAGGCCCGGCATGCAAAGAATAATGCAGTTCTAGAAACCATTTGGCAAGTGTGGTATTGGCATTGATATTAGCGATAACTTCACCAGTTTCTGGATGTACAAAAACAAATCGCCTGGCATCGGGCAACCTTAGATTGAAGATGATACTTTCACCCTTTTTAAATTTTACAATTCGAATTTCCCATTGCGGAAATGCAGTTTGAACTGTTTTAATTGCCTTATCCAATTGTAAAGATTCCGAAGGGGAATCTTCTGCAATGTATTTTTTAAATATAACGTCATCAATATCTTCATTAAAAGCTAAAACTGCACCGCTCAGACCTATTATAATTAGGAAAAGACCAGATATAAGCCCTAGATAAGAATGATATTTTAAAAGGGTTCTATTTTTCACGCTCCAAACAATATTTAAGCTTTATCAATTAATAGATTAGAACAAAAAACATCCTGTATTGATTTACAGGATGTTTAATATTATCCTGCTTACTTATAGCTTTACCGTAAGCGACAGGTTAAATCGTGCGCCGTTAGCCTTTATATAATCATTATCGCGAGCTGCCCACTGGGATAACAAATTATAGTAATCCGTGTTCAATAAATTTTCAATTCCAACTCCTATTTTTGTGGACGGACTCATTTGATAGCTTGTCGTCAAATTCACCAAACCAAAATCGTTGACAGGGCCTTGTCCATAAGAAAAATCTCCAGAACCGGTGGACTCAAAATGATCTCTCTTTCCTGAATAAATGTAGGATACCCTGGCATTGAATTTATTGGCCCAGTTATACGCCAAGTAAGCCACTGTTTTTAACGGTGGTATACGATCGCTATTCATGAAGGTATCAAAGTTTCCATTATCCTCTGCATCCAATTTACCTTCAGTATATGAAACCGACCCACCTAAACTTAGGTTATAAACCAACTTTGTATCCGCAGCTATTTCAAAACCATAGACACGCTCAGGTTGACGTGCTATTTCAAAAACACCACTTTCCAGCTCTCGGTAGGTTGCTCCAAATTTTGAAGTACTGATAAAATAAGCACCACTGAAATTTGTATTGCCGATATGGCTATTAAATCCTGCTTCATAGTTATTTGCGATAACGGCATCGGAATTAATTTGACCTACGGTATTTTCTGTTGCAGAACGCAATGTCCGACCTAAATCCGCAATGGAGAAACTTTGGGAAAAACTTACAAATGGTTTCAGCTCGGGCCATTTATTATAACGTAAACCTACATTGAAGGTCGTTGAATTATACTCCAAATTACCTCCTTCAACAGAAACACCACCACTACTAGGTGTTGTCTCGCCTTGATTATAACGCGCTAGAGTTGTATAATCAGGAATATCTATCCCTATATTCTCAAATCTAATTCCCGCCTTAAACACAAAATTTTCATAAAGTGTTTTCAACTGTGCATAAGGCGCTAAATTCGTCATATCCACTTCTGGAACCCATGGTCTCCCATCAACCAATTCCTGGGAGGTAAGATCGTTAAGAATATCTACACCATATAATATGTTTCCGGTAACCTCACCAATCTGGTAAGGCGTGTTGAAATTAAAACGGGCTCCTTTTTTAGTGGATAGGATTGATGATTGCCCCCCCTCGAAACCTAAGTTCGGATCATAGAAACTATCCGTGTACCCATAGACTGTACTAAAATCCTGAGCATATAGGTTAAGTTTAAAATCGGTTTCCCCAAAAATTTTCATGAAATCATAAGTGAGTTGTGCGTTATGGTTGTAGCGATTACCTTGATCCACACCTAAATCCTCACCTAAAATACCAACAGAAGGCGTGATTCCAAACTCCCCGATTTGCGCCACATAATCCGAATTTTGCTTACTGCTAAAGTAGTTATACATTAATTCTACCTTGTGATTGTCCGCTATTTGATAATTTAATTTACCGAACAAACTATATTGGCTGGTCTCACCCACACCATAATATGGAGATACAACTGCTCCTTCCGCATCACGAAAAACACCTGTTTGTCTAAAACCACCGCTTACTACATAACCCAACTTATCCAGGTTTCCCGAAAAAGTTTGTGAAATGTTGGTGCCGACAGTTTTATCAATAGTCTTTAAAGCACCGGTACTTCCTAAAACTGTAGTACTTTCAAACCTCTTTGTCGCATCTGTTTTTTTTGTAATATAATTTACGATACCACCGTCCGCACCATTACCGTAAATGGCGGTTGCTCCTTTAATAACCTCGATACGCTCAATAGTACTCGGATCGATGGTGTTGATATCCCTATTTCCGTTTCGTAAGGGTGTAGATTGTGGAATTCCATCAATCAGCACCAACATTTTACGCCCTCTTAGGGTTTGACCTGTGTTACTGGTTTGGTTGGTACTTAGTGAAATACCCGGGACCTCCAATAATACATCGGCAATCGTTGTGCTCGTTAAACCTAGGTTTTCTATTTGTTTTGAAGTTATGACAGAAACAGAGGAAGGAACTTCATCCAAAGTCTCCCTTATTCGGTTTGAAGTGATCACCACCTCATTAAGTGACTCAATAGCTGTTTGTAAGGACATATTAATTTCTAAATTTTCATCGGCAGCAAGGATTATTTGGCGATTCTGCCTGGTATACCCAATTACAGTAAATTGAAGCGTATAATTGCCGGCTGTAAGATCCGGTATATTATAGTTTCCAAGTTCATCTGACATAGCACCTTTATCGAGTTCTAATATGGCAATATTAGCATAAGGTATAGGTTGATTGTTATCATCGGTTATATTACCGTGAACTGAAGTATTTTGAGCATAGACCCCAAAAAAACTCATAAAAAACATAGAATAAATTAAAATTCTCATTATTAAATTTATTTAGACTGATTAAAAATAAGTGCAAAAATAGAATAATATTTAGCATCGTCAACTTTTTAATAAAAAAATTGAAATTTAAAATACGACCAATCCCCTATGAAGATTTTTAAGATATGTAAGTAAAATTTCACCAACGAACATAAAATGAACTCTTTGGGAAAATCACTTTAATTTTTTTTGAGGTTTAACTTTTCATGGAAGAAACTACATTAATAAATGAAACTAGTAGGACTTCACCAACTTCTTAAACTACGAATATCTTCCTTTACACAACATTTAATGCGGCGGTAACATCATTTATTATGGTAAGGAATGCCAATTAAATACCTTGACCTTAGTTAAATCAACCTATCCCCATTATGAAATTAAGGTGTATAATAGTAGATGATTCGTTCATGCAGCGAACTACCATTTCCAAATTAGTGAACCATAATCCAAAGTTGGTTATTGTAGGCGAGTACAGTAATGCCATTGAAGCAAAAAACGGTCTAAAGAATAATGAGATCGATCTTATTTTCCTTGATGTGGAAATGCCCATTATCAGTGGTTTTGATCTTTTGGAATCCCTGGAGAACCCACCACAGGTAATTTTGATAACCGGTAATCCTGATTATGCACTCAAGGCCTTTGATTACAACGTAACCGATTATCTTTATAAGCCTATAAGCTTAACTCGATTTGATGCATCCGTAAAAAGGGCCGTGGCCAAATATGAGCAGATTAATAAATTGGAAGAGGAAGAGGAGTACATCTTCGTCAAAAGCAACCTTAGACAGCGCAAAGTTGTTCTGAACGACATAAATTGGGTCGAAGCCCTCGGAGATTACATTAAATTGGTAACAACTGAAGGTAATGTCGTTATTCTATCCACAATGAAATCCTTTGAACAAAAGCTACCTAAGGATAAATTCTTAAGGATACACAAATCCTATATAATAAATTTGGAAAAAGTTGAAAAGTTCAACAGTAAAAAAGTTGAAGTAGCTGGAACACCGGTGCCACTGAGCAGACACAAAAAAACGGAATTGGCCGTTGCGCTTTACAACGTTTAAATTATAACCATGAAATTCACCCCTAGTTCTTTTAGAGTTGGTTTCATATGAGCGATGCCCTTAATTCATAACCCGTATTGGCCGCTCTGTGGGTTCAACAATTTTCTTTCTGATTACGAAATCTCCAAAATGTTCCTCCTCTAATCTATCCTGGGCATAGGCTTCTATAATTGGCTCTAATTCCTCTAGAATATTTTCCTCGGATAACATTTCCTTGTATAGGGTATTTAATCGGTCACCGTTGTGGCTTGCACCCAAGTACATGTTATATCTACCAATGGCCCTACCCACAAAACCTATTTCCCCTAGTGATGATCGCGCACAGTTATTTGGACAACCGGTCATCCGAATATTAATTTCAGCGTTCTCCAGGCCATTATTTCTCATAATTACCTCCAGTTTATTTATTAAAGAAGGGAGGTAACGCTCTGCTTCGGCAAAAGCCAATCCGCATGTGTTCAATGCTACACAGGCCATGGAACTCTTGCGAAGACCCGTTAGTTTAGGATGGTTACCAACGCCATACAATTCTAAAATGGCTTGAACGCCCTGCTTTTTACCTTCCTCTATATTTCCAATAATGAGATTTTGGTTTCCAGTTAAACGAAAATCTCCTGTGTGAATTTTGGCAATTTCCCTTAAGGCCTTTTTCAGTTGATAATCATTTTCATCCCTTACTCTGCCATGTTCCACAAACAAGGTATAAAACCATTTATTGTTGATGCCTTTTAGCCATCCGTATTCATCTCCGTTTGATTTGAATTGATAAAATTTTGGCTTTGTAAGGTTCCAACCCAGGCGGTTTTGAAGTTCCCCTACAAACCATTCCAGTCCCCTATCGTCTATGGTATGTTTTAATCTCGATAATTTACGGTCAGATCGGTTACCGTAATCCCTTTGGATGGCTATAACGGTTTCAGCTACTTCAAACACTTTTTCTTTTGGAGAGAAACCAATAACATCGGCCAGGCGAGGATAAGTTTCCTGAACTCCAAACGTACTGCCTAATCCACCTCCTACACAAATATTAAATCCCAAAACTTTGTTGTTTTGCTCAATGGCAATAAGTCCAAGGTCATTCGCAAAAACATCAATATCATTATTGGGTGGAACGGCTATGGCTATTTTGAACTTTCTTGGAAGGTAGTTGTGCTGGTACAAAGGTTCAAAATCTGGAGTTCCCGCCACTTTTTCCTTGTCCAACCATATTTCATGATAAGCCGTAGTCTTTGGGAGAAAATAATCGCTTATTTCTCCTGCAAGTCCGTACACTTCTTCATGAATATGGGACTGGTAAGGGTTAGGATTGCACATAACGTTCCTATTAACATCGCCACAGGTAGCTAGGGTACTCAACAATGTTTCATTGATTGCTTGAATAGTGGGTTTCAAATTGCGCTTTAATATCCCATGAAATTGAAATGATTGCCGGGTAGTTAATTTAATGGTGCCATTTCCGTATAAGTTCGAAAGTTCATCGAGGGACAACCATTGTTGAGGGGTAGTTACCCCTCCAGCAGCTCTTACCCGAACCATAAACTGGTATAAAGGTTCCAATTTCTTCTGCTTTCGTTCGCTCTCCAGATCCCTGTCATATTGCTGATATGAACCGTGGTATTTTATAAGTTTGACATCGTCGGGAAATAAAGCTCCCGTCAATGGATCTTTTAGACTGTCCTTTATGCTTCCCCTCAGATAATCACTCTTGTCCTTGATGTGTTCATCTTCCGATAATTTATTGTAATCCGCTTGTTTTTCCATAAATACATTTCCCTTGGCATTATAGCTCACCTGAAGCTATCTTAATAGATATCTGCTTGATAACGATTGGCAATTTGAAGATTTTTAACATACTCCTCTGCCTTTTCAATAGTTATTCCTCCCTGTTGTTGTATAATTTGTTTTAAGGCAATATCCACGTCCTTGGCCATTTTTTGTGCGTCACCGCAAACATAAAAATGCGCTCCTTTTTCCAACCACTCAAAAAGCTCCTTGCCTTTCTCCAACATTCTGTGCTGTACATAGTGTTTTTGTTCCTGGTCCCTTGAAAAGGCAACATCTGCCTTGGTCAATACTCCCTCCTTCATATATTGTTGCCATTCTGTTTGATATAGGAAATCTGTCGTGAAATTCCGGTCACCAAAGAAAAGCCATGAAGGTCCCTTTCTTTCCAATACTTCCCGCTGTTGCATAAACGCCCTGAATGGTGCTACGCCAGTTCCCGGACCGACCATTATAATTGGTGCCTCCGGATTTTTTGGAAGTTTGAAACGTGTATTTTTATCCACAAAGATCTTTACCTTATCTCCAATCTCAAGCCTATCTGCCAAGGTGGACGAACAATGGCCATCTTTATTTCTGCCATATGCGTTATAGCGGACAACGGATACCAATAGATGCACCTCATCCTCGGCCACTTCCTGTGCCGAAGCAATGGAATACATTCGCGCGGTATTTTTTCGCAAAACAGAAATCAGTTCTTTAGAGGATAATTCATAAGGTACCTCGTTTATTAAATCCAAGAAGTCACGTCCAGAAAGGTATTTTTGAAGTGCAATTTTGTCCCCAAGGATTTTCTTTAGCCCTTCATGGCCAGTTAATTCTGCATAACTGGAAAGTGTGGTTTTTGATAGTGGGGTAAGTTCATAGTTATACGTTAGTGCATCATATAGAGTTTTGTCACCTTCAAAGGTTTCCACTTCCTCCTTACCCGATAAATTTGTGGATTCCAAAACTGACAGAACTAGTTTAGGGGAATTGGCACCATAAACTCCCAATGCATCGCCTGGTTCATATTTTATTCCAGACCCTTCCAGATCTAATTCCACGTGAATGGTTTCCTTTGAAGATCCTTTTCCATTTAGGTTGATTTTTTCAAGAATGGTGGCTTCAAAAAGATTTTTTCTGGAATATTGGGCTCCATTGACCTGGTTATTGGGAAGATCCTGCACTTGGACCGCGGTATTTTGGCCATTGGTCTGAATTATAGCAGTTAGAAACTGCTTTTGCCAGGTCTCCGCTTCATCTGCATAGTCTACATCGCAATCTTGGCGAGGAACAATTTTCTGAGCGCCCAATTTCTCGAGTACGGCCTCAAAATCTTTACCTGTCTGGCAAAAGTCTAGATAACTACTGTCGCCTAAGGCCAAAACCGAAAATTGTAAATGGGCCAGGTTTGGTGCCTTTTTGCTGTGAAGGTAATTGTAGAAGTCCTCCGCCTGTACCGGGGGTTCGCCCAATCCATGGGTGCTCACGATTACTGCCAATTTTTTGATGCCCTTAAGTTCTCTTGTTTTGAAGGAAGCCATATCGGAAATCACTGCATCAATTCCCATATCCTTTGCACGGGTATGGAGATCCTTGGCCAAACCTTCACTGTTGCCGGTATGGCTCCCGAAAAGGATATGTACTTTTTCGGTTTTAGGCTCGACATCAACATTTGGATCCGAACCTAATGGTAGACTTCCCACAGCGGTTTTATCCAAAGATGTTTGGATAAGTCCTTCAAAATACCCGCTGAGCCATTGAAGCTGTCCAGAATCAAGTCCGGACAAAGCTATCTTTAATTTGTCTGCTTGCCCATCGTTAAACGGTCCCCTGTCCAATCCCTTTTTTAGTTCCATGCTATTCGATAATTTATAATTATTTGTTGGGCTGGGGCGTATATCGCAAATAAGGTTTAACAACGCGATGACCTTTAGGATATTTGGTTTCGACATCCTCTTGCTTCACTCCTGGTGGAATAATTACATCCTGTCCAACTTCCCAATCCACTGGGGTTGCGACATTGTGTTCTGCTGTAAGTTTTAGAGAGTCTACTACTCGAAGAATTTCGGCAAAGTTTCTCCCCGTCGAGGCAGGATAGGTTATTATT
>TARA_R110002049_G_scaffold18876_2_pt1 | contig 15048 bp, 12 predicted proteins | sample TARA_R110002049 | Tara Oceans TARA_R110002049 (sample SAMEA4396941) | marine metagenome | biome: Polar Biome; feature: [SRF] surface water layer (ENVO:00010504); material: water (ENVO:00002006), including particulate matter (ENVO:01000060) such as... | depth 5 m | reverse complement strand
CATGGCGGCCGCCTGATCCTGCGCCCGGCAACCTTTGACGGCGCGCTATGCGGCACCGAGATTTACATCACCCTGCCGCTGCACGATCTCACCAACGAGGACCCGGAACCTACGTGCGAACCACGGATGCAGGAGGCGGCAGAGGCAATTTGATGTGTGCATTGAACCATAAGGCGACTTGGATCGGCCGGCAGCAGGCAAGATTGTGATGGTGTCCAACATCTCCATCATCATCGCCGACGACCATGAAGTGGTCCGCGACGGCATTCGCGCCCGGCTGCAGGCCACAGCGGACCTGAAAATAATCGCCGAGGCGACGAACGGGGCCGAGGCGGTTGATCAGGTGCTGCGCTACACCCCGGATGTGGTGCTGCTCGACATCTCCATGCCGGTGATGAACGGGCTGGAAGCTGCCCGCAAAATCCGTCAGCACAGTGAGGCCTGCAAAATTCTGATGCTGTCGATCTATGATGCCACCGAATATGTTCAGGGCGCGGTCAAGGCCGGTGCCAATGGTTATCTGCTGAAAGAAGCCAACGCCCGCGAAATGGTAACGGCAATCCGCTCGGTTGCAGCTGGCGGGCTGTATTTCTCAGCCAAGGTTGCGCCATCCCTGATGTCGGCCTCACCCTCCGCCATGGAGGCTGCGCTGGCGGCCGGGCCACGCCCGATCTGCGCCTATGGCCTGTCGGCCCGCGAACGCGAAGTTCTGCAGAGCATTGCCAGAGGCCATGCCAACAAGGCAATCGCCGAAAGCCTGTCGATCAGCGTGCGCACGGTGGAAAGCCACCGCCTCAACATCCGCGAAAAAACCGGCGGCGGCAACACCGCCCATCTGACCCGGATTGCCAGCGAATTGAAGCTCATCTGACAGCGCTGTGGCGGCTTGCGGAAAAGCCCGGAAATTCATCGCAAAAAAATGTCAGTTGCATCTTTCAATCCGGCAGGAGGAGTGTTACATGCTGCCTGTCGCCGGACAGACCGGCACATTTTTGGCGCGGGGTGGAGCAGCCCGGTAGCTCGTCAGGCTCATAACCTGAAGGTCGTAGGTTCAAATCCTACCCCCGCAACCAAAAAATTTCTCATAAAATTAGATGCTTAAGACAAATCGTGATTTCGTCTTGTTTCGCGATTTTCGAATTAATAAGGCTATAATAAGGTGGCGGAATAGCAATCAGCAGGAAAGCAGGCTGATTGCTGTACTGAACGTGTCTCGAATTTCAAAAAAATGTACTATTGCCTACTGTCAAAGTAATTTCTGAGGCTTTGAGCATCGAATTATCCTGAATGGTCATGAAGTTCGTATATCCATGTCTACCGGCAGAAATGCGATACTTGCTAACTGTCATAGCTGCCGCCGCAACACCACCAGTGCCGCCTACTTCTCCCCCGTTGATGGAGATCATCCATTGCCGGCGGCCCTTGAACACTTTATAGCAAATATAAACAAATTGAACGGTCAATTCATCAATTTTTATGGAATGCTCAAGTATGATCGTGATCTCTACTTGATATCGTCCGCTCAAAGAGAAGTGGATTGGGTCGAAATTGGCCGATACTGTTTTAAGCGCCTCATCGTCCGGGATTGCATCGAAGTTGTCAGCTTCAGTGCGCGATTCTTCTTCACGCCAGTTGGACGATATCCTCTCCCGCTACAATCAACGAACTTCGGGGCCGCCGGATGTCAGCGACTTCACGCCCACTCGTATCCGGATCAGTGAATTTATTCGTCAGCTTGATCTGGTCCAGCGGGCATTTGAATCAGTGGAAGTGTCGCGCAAGGCGGCAAAGTCTGTCATCAAAGTGCTCAGCGCCGCGGCGAAGACGATACCGCAGGCTTCGGCAACAAGCCTGACACCAGTTGCCTTGACCGGCGTACCGATTGTCACACCATCCGTCGCCATTGCGGGCAGCAAATCACTGCAATCTCTCACGACTGCCTCAACATCGGGACAGATTCAACTGTCAGGGATTTCGCAGACCGGCACCGTTGGATTGACAGACAGCACTGAGGCTTCGGTCACCGGCACCAGAAATGTCGGCTCGGTCAACAATTTTGTCCTCTCCACGTCCGCATCCCAGGGGGACACTCTGACCATCGACGCCGGTGATGGTGCCGAGACCATAACGTTTGGTGTTTTCGACGGCCAGGTCAACAATTCCAGCGCATTAGCGTCTGCGATTAACGCCATCAGCGGCGTCGAGGCGTCCTATACAGCTGAAGGCTATCTGCAGATTGCCGCTGTAGATGCTTCCCGTGACCTGAAAATAGGAGGCACAGTCGACTCTGATGCCGTGTTCGGAATTGCAGAACAGACTTATGTGCCATTCAATCTGCTCAATCAGGGCTTGCAGTCCGGGCAGACGCTGACTCTCTCGGTTAACGGAGGGAGCGCGCAGTCGATCACGTTTGGAACCGAGGTCGGTCTGGTCCACTCACTGGACCAGCTAAACGATGGGCTCGCTGCCTTTTCAAGCGTTTCAGCGGCACTGGATGGATCAAACCGGATCACCTTCACCGCCGACGCAGCAGTGGATACCATCACGATTGGCGGAACGGCGGACGCTGAAAGCGCGTTCGGACTTGAAGCCGTCACCTATGATCCTCAAGATCTGTTGCGTCAGGGCGTGACGAGCGGAGAAACGCTGACGATCCAGATTGAAGCCGGTTCAGTTCAGACCATAATTTTCGGCAATGGGAGCGGCGAAGTATCTTCCATTGACGTACTGAATGATGCCCTTGGCGCACTGAGTGGCATTACTGCTTCGATTGATACTGAATATGGCCTGACCATCGTATCAAACGAGGCCGGGCAGGATCTGACCATCGGTGGCACAGCAGACCTTGCAGGTGTTTTCGGATTGGCGTCTGGAACCATCGACGCGGTCAGTATTTTCGATCAGGGTATCGCGCCAGGCGACACCTTGTCATTTGCAGTCGATGGCGGGCCGGCCCAGTCCATTGTGTTTGGCAATGAAGAGGGTGAGATTTCAACCCTCGACGGGCTTGCCAATGCGCTCGCCAACCTGACCGGCGTGTCCGCATCGCTTGATGGTCAAAACCGGATAGTTGCGGCATTGTCATCGGGCAGTTCGGTTGAAGTCACCGTTTCCGCGGGACTGGATAGTGTTCTGGGGCTGGACACGCAATCCTTCGTCGAAGGTGATTTGCTGGCCATCGGCATTGTGGAAGGGTCCACACTCTCATTTCGGGTTGGGGATGATGGGGAACAGCTGATTACATTTGGATCAGGTGAGGGTCAGGTGCGGACCCTTGGCGGTCTGAACGCAGCACTGGGGGCACTGGAAGGCGTGACAGCCGGTATTGACGCATCCAACCGCCTGACCCTCCTCGCGGAAGATGAAACCGCAGTGATCGTGATCGCTGGCACGGCTGATATCGAAGGCGTATTTGGATTGACGCCCCAGATCTATCAGCCGAAAGGCTCAGCACAAGCGTCAAATGAACCATCTGGCACAGATCTGGAGCAACAATTCGCGACTTTTCTGGATGGCCTCGCCAAGATCGATTCCATTATTGAGCGCGCCAGCCAGACGGGTATCGAGAATCTCATCGGCGGATTTTCCATTCAAATTAATCGTTCCGGGCGAAGTGGGAAATCGATTTCACTCGGTGGCCACAACCTGACGCTCAAGGGGCTGGGTCTGGATAAGTTGGGCCTGGCATCTGGAATTGACAATGCCGAACGCGTTAAGAAAATTGAAGCCGCGCTGGCGACCGCAGATTATGTCGTTGGCAGACTGGGAGCCGACAAAGCCACCTTGAAGGGAATAGAAAAATTTTTTGGCAACCAGGTGGGTCGGCTCAACAAGGGCGCAAAAGCGGCCAAAAAACCAGCACTAAATCTGAAAACTGCACGGCAAACGGCAATTTCCACTCGCAAGCAACTAGCCCTGCTGTCGATGTCAAAGCAGTTTAGTGGTCTGGGTGTGCCAAATGGCGTGAATGAAGATATTTACCGGCAACTTCTCGAGGCATCCAGTTCAAGAGGCGGGCGGATCTTCCACGCCGGAAATCTCTCGACCAGAGCAAAACTAGCCGCCTATTTGGCACTTACCTAGAGCGCAGGACTCATTGAGTTGCCATTTGGATAGTTGCAGCGATGATGATGGCAGGCAATGACGGGTTCAGCTTGCATGGAAGCGCCAAATGGGCGGTTATTGTATGAACCGGAACCCTGTCACCCGCCCGTTAGGCGATCTCGCTTAGCATTGTCAGGTGCCGGCAATTTTGGCCTGGGCAAAATCGCGGCCGAACTTCTCTCTGCCGGTTACAACCGTCGACCTCGGTCAGGAGGTGACGCTAGTCTTGCAAAAGAAGGCTCTGTGATAAGGATAGCCTGGTTAACACCCCTTTCAACAGGGTAAGGTTGTCGCTCGCACCACAATCACGACCTTGCGGGAGCGCCCCTGCCTGGATTGGGTCGCGCTGCCTGGCGTGATGGTGAATCGATCAAATGTCATTGAAAGCTATCAGTCGATCTGGCGAAAACCCGCGTCACGCGACATTTTGCTCGGGCTCGACCTTTTACAATCGATATGAATTGAAATTTGCCTCGACAGTGTTTCTACCCTGTCCGGCCGCCAAGCACCAAGCTCTATCTGGCAATGTGTTCGCTGACATATTTCATGAATTTGCGCACCCGCAAATCCTGATAGGATTCCCGGGAGGCCACCAGCCAGAGCCCGCTGACCAGTTTTTCGTGCGAAAAGCACTTCACCAGATCGGCTATCGGATCGGCCTCGACACAGGGCAGCACGCCAACGGCGCTTTCCGTGCGCAGGGATGCCGACATGGTGACAATGGAATCCGCTGTGCTGACAATTTTTTCGGGATCCAGTTGCGGCTCCAGCCACTTCAGCAACCCGACGCTCTGCATCATCGGCTTGGGATAGCTGAGAATACAATGACTATTCATATCTTCGACGCATCCCGGCATACCGTGCGAGGCAAGATAGGCCTTGCTGCAATATACCGCCCAATGCACGGTCAGCAGCTTTTTCGCAATCAGCGTATCACCCTCGATGATGTCAGCCGCACGCACGGCAATATCGGCCTCGCCATTTTCCAGCGACACGTAATGCTCGGCGGCATTGGTTTCAAAAAAGATGTCGGGGTTGAGTTGCCGGAAGCCGGACACAAGCGGCAGCACCCAGATGTTCATCACTGAATGTGCTGCCGACACGCGGATTTTCCCAGCCGACGCCCTGACCAGATGCTCCGCCCGCAGCGACACATTCCCGGCGGCCGCGGCCATATGGCCGGCCACATCAATCAGGGCAGACCCCTGGGCGGTCAGGGCATAACCGCGGGTATCGCGTTCAAACAGCGTCACCCCCAGCGCCTCCTCCAGCGCCGTGATCCGTCTGCTGACCGTTGTCTGGTTCATGTCCAGTTTCCTGGACGCAGCCAGCGTTGAACCCGCGCCAGCGACGGCCAGAAAAATCCGAATATCGTTCCAGTCATACATGAAATTCACCCTTGTCCAACTCTGCACCATGGCCGAACTGTTCTGCAAGCGGCCATATTGCCAAAGCCGTGGCGCAAGCGCATCATTATGAGGCAAGACCGGGGGACTCCAATCGCAGCGGTTGGCTGCTTGGCCATCATATGCCGGTTCCCATGAGGCTTGCTCAACGAACTATCAGCAGGGAGAGAACTATGAGTCGTTCGTTTAAAATGCTCATCATGGCATCTGTTTGTGCCGCGTTTGTTTCACCAGTTTGGGCACAAAGTGACCCGGCCGAAATCGCCGCTGTCGCTGCGGCGACCGAGAAATACAAGGATGTCAAAGTCGCGCTTGCGGATGGATTTGTTCCAGACCCGTCAGGCCTATGCATATCAGCTGCCGGGGAAGACCTTCCCGCTGAAATGGGTGCTATGGGCATCCACTATCTGAATATGGCCAATCTGAAGATTACCGCTGGCGATCCGCGTATCGACGGCATGAGCACCCACACCGATTTCATGAAACCCGCCATCTTGCTCTATGAACCGCAGGAAGACGGATCGCTGGAGTTGATCGGGGTCGAAAATCTGGTATTCCAGAAGGCTTGGGCAGATGCTGGCAATACGCAGCCGCCCTCATTTGGCGGCTCGCCATGGGATACGATGGCTGACGACCCGGCCACCGAAGGCGATGAAGCCCACGGATTTGCCCCGCATTACGACCGCCATGTCTGGACCGTTCGCAGCAATCCCGCTGGAGTTCTGGCCCCGTTCAATCCAGATGCGACATGCGCCAATCAAAAAATGGCCAACTAGTAAACAGAACCACCGGGAGCCGGGTTCTGCCCGGCTTCCGACCAAATGTATCCGCCTGATCTGCGGCCCCGCCCCTGCAAACCTGCTGAACCGTTCTGCATCCAGCGCCATTCCCGCAAAACCTGACCCGGCCCAATATGGCGCTGCAATTCAGCTCAACAAGGAGAACCGTCATGACGGCCCTGCCCACAAAAACCCGCGAGATGCACAATCATCACATCGACAGCACGATGTGGAACGATTTCAAATTCCGTGACGATGATATTGTCATATCGACCTATGCCAAATCCGGCACCACCTGGATGCAGCAGATTATCAGCCAGTTGCTATTTGAAGGGCGCACCGATCTGCCCGTCGCCGAAATGTCACCCTGGGTTGATCTGCGCATTCCGCCAAAGGAAGTCAAACTGCCCGAAATTGAAAAGCAGCAGCATCGCCGCTTTCTGAAAACCCATCTGCCGGTCGATGCGCTGGTTTTTTCCGATACTGCCAAATATATCTATATCGGACGGGACGGCCGCGATGTGATGTGGTCATTGTACAACCATCACGCCACTGCCAATGAAATGTGGTATGATGCGCTCAACAACACGCCTGGCCGCGTCGGCCCGGAAATCGGCAAACCGCCTGCCACAGCCGCCGCCTATTTTGAGCACTGGCTCGACAATGAAGGCGCGCCATTCTGGCCCTATTGGGAGAATATCCGCAGCTGGTGGGAGATCCGAAACCTGCCCAATGTGAAGCTGGTCCACTTTGCCGATATGAAGCGCGATCTGCCAGGGCAGATCAAGGCAATCGCCGATTTTCTGGATATCAAGATCGCTCCGGAAACCATGGACGACATCCTGCAGCATTGCTCGTTTGACTATATGAAGGCACATGCCTCAGCCTCGGTGCCTCTGGGAGGCGCGTTCTGGGACGGCGGCGCCAGTACCTTCATTCACAAGGGGCAGAATGGCCGCTGGGTTGACGAGTTGAGCCCTGATGTCAGTGACCGGTATACCGCCCGCGCCGAACAGGAACTGGGCCAGGAATGCGCCCGATGGCTGGCCGATGGCACTTTGCGCTGAGCCTGATCGCAAGCCGGGCAATTCATTGCTCACCTCTGCGGGCCGGATCGGCGATGATCCGGCCCGCTGGATTAGGTTGCTGGCCGCGCCGGGTCATCACAGTATAGATCCGCTTCTCGATCTCCAGAATGATCAAAACCAAAATCCCCGCCGCAATGATCTGGGCGCCTTGCGCAAAACTCAGCGGACTTGTGTCGAAAAATGTTTTCATGAACGGGACATAGGTAAACACGAGTTGCAGCGCGCTCACCGCGCCAACCGCCATCAGCACGGCCGGCGTTCCCAGAACGCCGCGCCAGGTGATCGATGGCGCTTTCAGGTAGCGCACACTGAACAGGTAAAATATCTCAAGCACCACAAGCGTGTTGACGACGACAGTACGGGCTTCCTCAATGTCGGCACCCTGCGCCTGCACCAGCGCGAACATGCCGGATAGAACACCAAGAAACAGGGTTGAGACGAACCCGACACGCCAGATCAGAAATCCTGAAAGCATGGCTTCTCCGGCAGCCCGGGGCGGCCGGCGCATGATGTCAGGCTCGGCCGGCTCAAAGGCAAATGCCAGTGCCAGTGTGACCGCCGTGACCATATTCACCCACAGAATCTGCACCGGTGTGATCGGCAGGGTGGTGCCGAGCAGAATGGCCGCCATCATGACAAGCGCCTCGCCGCCATTCGTCGGCAGAATAAACAGAATAGCCTTTTTCAGATTGTCATAGACGGTTCGGCCGGTGCGGACAGCCTCTGCAATCGTCGCGAAATTATCGTCGGCAAGCACAATCTCCGCCGCCTCTTTCGCCGCTTCACTGCCATTGCGTCCCATTGCAATACCGACATCGGCGCGTTTCAGTGCCGGTGCATCATTGACGCCATCACCTGTCATGGCGACGACTTCACCATTGGCTTGCAAGGCCATCACCAGCCGTAATTTGTGCTCCGGGCTGGTGCGTGCAAACACGGCTGTGTCCTTGACCCGGCGCCGCAGAGTGTCATCATCCAGCGCGTCAACATCGTGGCCCGTCAGGACTGCATCCGGATTTTCCAGGCCAAGCTGCCGGGCGATTGCCCTGGCGGTTCCGGCATGATCGCCGGTGATCATTTTCACATCTATCCCGGCCGTACGGCACTCGGCGACGGCCGCAATCGCCTCTTCGCGCGGCGGATCGGCCAGGCCAAACAGACCGAGAAAAGTCAGCCCGGTTTCAACATCATCGAAGGACAGCACCGCCGGCATACGCCCGGTGGTCTTCACTGCAATGGCGAGGACCCGCTGGCCCCTGGCGGCAATCTCCTCGATCCGGGTCTGCCAGAAATGGCTGTCGAGCGCATGGTCGCCATTCGGGCCACGCTGCTGCCCGCACATCTGCAGAATACGCTCAGGCGCGCCTTTGACATAAATGACGCCGCCGCCGGCCCTGCTGTGGTGAAGCACCGCCATAAAGCGATGCCGGGCATCAAATGGGATGACGTCAAGGCGCGGAACTGCAGTGGTTTCGCTGTCCTGATCAAGCCCGGCCCTGGCGGCAAGCGCAACCAGCGCGCCTTCCATCGGATCGCCCTCGATGACCCACTGGCCATCCGCCTGATTGAGGCGGGCATCATTGCAAAGCAAAGCGGCCCGCGCCATGTCCTGCAACAGCGGGTGATCGTTGACCGCAACCGCCTGCCCATCCAGGGCAAATTTGCCATGTGGTGCATAGCCAGCACCACTCACCGTGAAGTGCTCTCCGGCCACCACGATTGAAACAACCGCCATTTCATTGCGCGTCAGCGTGCCTGTCTTGTCGGAGCAGATGACCGAGACCGATCCAAGCGTCTCGATGGCCGGCAGGCGCCGGACAATGGCGTTGCGCCGCGCCATGACCTGCACCCCGATGGCAAGGGTGATAGTCAGGATCGCCGGAAGCCCTTCTGGAATTGCGGCAACTGTCAGCCCGACCACGGCGATGAAAATCTCGGAAAAGCTGTAGTTGCGGACCAGCAGGCCGAACACCAGCACAAGTGCGGCAATGCCGAGGATGGACCCTGTCAGCCATCTGGCAAACACGCCCATCTGCCGTGTCAACGGCGTCTGCAGTGTTGTTACTTCCGACAGCATGGAACTGATCCGGCCAATCGCCGTATCGGCCCCAATGGCAACGACAACGCCTTTTCCCTGGCCATAGCTCACCAGCGTGCCGCTATACGCCATCGAACTGCGGTCGCCGAGCGGCACGGTTTCGCCGACCGGCAGAGTGGATTTCTCCACCGCAACGGACTCCCCGGTCAACACCGCCTCTTCAATTCTCAGGCTGTTGGCTTCGATCAGTCTGAGATCAGCAGGCACCCGCGCGCCCGCTTCAAACAGTACAATATCGCCTGGAACCAGCTCGCTGCCCGGCACGCTGCGGCGCTGGCCCTGGCGGATGATGCTGGCCTTCGGTGCCAGCATATTGCGGATCGCATTCAACGCATTTTCCGCTTTGCCTTCCTGCACAAAGCCGATCACGGCATTGACCACAACGACGGCGAAAATCACCAGCGCGTCGAGTTGGTGGCCCAGCAATGCGGTGATCACGCCGGCACCGATCAGCACATAGATCATGACATCATGGAATTGCGCAAAAAACCTCAGAAACGCGCCACGCCGTTTTACCGGCGGCAACCGGTTAGGACCGAACCGGGCCATCCGTTGACGCACCTGCTCTTCCCCAAGACCGTTTGCACCGGTCCGCTGAAAGGCCAGGGCTTCATCAACTGAAATGGCGTGCCAGAACCGCTCACCTTCCGGTGCAGCGGAGATTTCGTCCGTTGCATGACTACGCTGTATCACCGACATGAAGTTATCCGTTCTGAACCGGCCCGCAGCGCGCGCAATCTCGCCCGGCGGCCGAATCTGCCGTGCTGTTTCAGCTGCTATTCCGCAGCCTGCGCCGCAACATCGCCGATTGATGCCGCATCATCCTTGACGCAGATCAAAGCCTGTAGGGCTGCCGGTCATGGCGACTGTGTCACAGGCAAAATTTGCAGGGCAATAGGGAGTCGAGCTGGCTCGTTGGCATTTTATCGCATTATCGCGGTCTCAAGTCTGCCAGCTCTCTCAGGGGTAAATTGAACCTTGCCGGCGTTCAGCATGTGCTAGTCTTTTCAGATACCACAGCACCACCAGCGGCACGATGATCCATTGCAGGATCGGCGACAGACCGGTTCCGAAAAACGGCAATGTCGGCATATCGGCACCGTAGGTCCAGCGCCGCAGAATTTCGGTGTTGAGATATTCCAGGAAGACAGTGATCACCAGTCCTGCAGCCAGGAACGCAATCACATTGCGCCAGTTGAGTGCGGCAATCCATTGCCGCCCGGACAACAGAGCCACTGCCCAGAACGCAACAAGCCCGATCACCACATCGCCCAGCGCCGCCTGAAGGCAGACCCGGATTGCTGCCAGATGTGACACATCATCCAGGCTGGAGAACAGCGGCGACTGAAGAATTTCCCAGGCAAAATGCAGCAGGAAGCTCAAGATCACCAAATCGATTTCCGGATATCTGGACACCAGATTTTTCACAGATTTTACCTCGTTCCAATGCGCTGTATCGTTCTAACATCTTCGTCAGGCAAAGAGAACGGGACATTCGCGAGCGCATTTGTTGCGCAATATGATATAGATCAGATGCAGTGTGCCGAGCCCTGCCAGCAGGCAGAAGAACGAGATATAAGCATAGCGCAGCAGCATCACGTCGACGATGACCACGGCAATGATTGTCAGACCGAAATAACGCACATGCAGATAGCGTGACATCAGCGGTGGCACAATAATCAGAAACAGATAGATAAAATAGGTCACCCAGCGCGGCATCAGATAGTCGAGTAGCATCGTGCCCTCATAGGCCAGCGAATCCTGATTGACCTGAACCTCGACCCATTCCGGGTTGATCACATGCGGCACATACAGCAGAAGACCCAACAGGATACCGATTGCCGAGAATGCCAGAAACAGCTTTTTGCGCGGGCTATCCGGCGGCTCCAGCACATAGATCGAGATCGGAATCCAGATCGGCCACATGAACCATGTGAAGAAGATAAAGCCCATCGCCCCCCATAAGATGGTAACGGGATCACCGCCATTTACACCCAGCCAGACATTGCCCTCCATGAATTGCTGAAGCCCGGCGAATAACGGCATCAGCGCAACCGGCAGGTAACGCTTGTTGATCTGCCACGCTTTCCAGCTGGCAAATACGCCGCCCCCGATCAGAAAAACACTGGCGCTAAAACTGACTTCCGCAGACAGACACATATACCAACCCCATGTCCCTGTCAGGATTCATCGGCCATGCGCAGACCAGAGCTGAACCGCTCCGGTCTGTCAAGTGCAGGATTATCAGAGGCCCCAGGCATAGTCGGGAATCCGGCTCAGATTGACCGAGACATGGCCAAGCCCTTCGATGTTGTCGAGCGCAATCCGGGCAGCTTTTTCTTCTGCATCCGATCCGGCAATGCCCCATACATCCACGTGATCACCACTAACAACCACATTCAATTGTGCCGGGTTCAGACCAGGCACGTTTGCCAGAACTCCCAGCACGATGTCCCGTTTCTCGCGGTCGCTGCTCTGTGCGTCAATCATGATCACAGGCACTGCTGCAAGGGCTTGCAGCAGATTGGCACGGCTGACGATGCCCACCAGATTACCATTGTCGACAACCGGCACGCGTTTGATCCGCTTTTCTTCCAGCAGCCGCGCAATCGCTCCCGCGGGGGTATCCGGCGTTACAACCTCCACATCCTTCGTCATAATATCCGCGGCGTGGCGGCCTCGCATCGCGACGAAATCGGCGGCCGATTCCGCAGGATCGGAAAACAGCGACAGCCACCACGATTTATGCCGTTTGACTGTGCCCTCAACCCGCCGCATCAGATCACCCTCACTGATCAGTCCGACCAGCGCGCCACTCTCATCGATAATCGGAACCGCACTGATGTGATGTTGCATCATCAGAGCGGTGATCTGTTCGACAGTCGAGTCCGGCGCGGCTGACACGACTTTTTTGGTCATGATGTCCTGAGCCTGCATGTTCTGTATCCTTCCGGGTTAACGGCACCGCGGCATTGCGCCGTCTGCGTGCGGGGGCCTTCATATCAAGACGCTCCGGGCGGTGATTTGTTACAGCCGGCGCAAGAAGATGCGGCCATGATCCGCGACCGGAGATCTTGCGATTGTCGGACTGCACTGCTGGATGCCTGTCCGGCGTCACGGCGGTGAGGGTTGAATGCGCACACTTGCGGCAAGGGTTACGTCTTGAACAGCAATTGCTGCAATGAACAGTCCGATTGTGAAGCCGCCGCCTGGTTCGAATTCAGGCGTTCGGCCATCACCGCCAGCCGGAAGATGCATATCAGCAATTGTCAGGGCGTTGTTGTGGCAAGAGGCATGTGAAAACAGAACGGCACCAGCAGGGGCGGCCATTCTGTGCCAAACTTTTCGACAGAGAAAAAGCCGCCCCGTTGTCAGTGCCTATCTATTCCATCGCAGGCAGAGTGCCGTTTTCGATCGCGGCAGCGAGCTCTGCGGGATCCACCGCTTCATCTGCGTTGGTATCAATTTCGGCGTATTGTTCTGCGGTCAGATCGGCATATTCGGTCCGCATTTCAGCCAGTGAATAGAGGCCATCCTCATCGGTATCCATCTCATGCGCCAGTGCGGTTCCGGCAAAACCGGCAGCGCCAATGGCAGCAGCGACAATCAATACTTTGGCGTTCATGACAATTCTCCTTGTTTATCACAAATGCGGGCAACACTTCCGCCCACTGTTACTAAAGACGCCCGGTCGCGTCGGGCATTACACAATTTCGGAAATGGCAGGGCAGTCGTTGGTTGTTTTTCGCAAAGCGCAGGCCCCTAGCGCTCGGAGAGGCGGTTTTCGGGCCTATAAACGCTCGGCGACAACGACCTGATAGAGCCCTGCGAAACGAGTTTCCCGCCGCCAGGAAAATTCCTGCGGACGCGATGCCAGCGCAACTATCGGCGTGCGCCAATAGTGATGTAACCGCGATAGCGGCTGAACTTCGGCACTGAACCGTCGTCGATCATCATTGCGACCCGGTCCTCGGTCAGGAATTCGGGGTTTGGCCCCAACGCCTCGTCTCCGCGTTCTTCCCACTCACCGTCCTGATAGACCAGCACGTCGTTGAACAGGCTCGGCCGGTCCACTAGCCAGCGGTAGCGAAACCAGATTCGGTCGCCGTCATAGGCCGCCTTGACCTGAAGCTGCGATGTCAGTTCCTCAGGAATGACGATGTTGCGTTCAGGATCATTTTTGACAATCCCGGTGCCATGCGTTGCCCAGCCAAGCACCAAAAGCCCGGCAAAAGTGCCACCGAGACGGCGAGATATGTTGTTCGTTGGGTCATGTCGTATCCATTCTTTCTTTCGTCCGCCGGTCGGTGCTCCCTCCGAGTATCACTGGTGCCGGTATTCGAAGGTTTTCTCGATCACGCGCCCGCGCTCAGGCAATACCACCCGCACCCGGATCTCATAAAGTTCGCGTTTCTGGAATTCGACGTAGCCGCCATAGGTCAGAGCGTCGCTGACCTGAAAGGGCTCAAGCGTCTTTTCCGTGCCGCCAAGGCCGATCTCGGCGACCATGGCGGTAACGCGGGCGTCATCGATGCGCATGTTGGTTCCGGCGTCAAAGAGGGCGATTTGCAGATGGTGAATGTGTTTGCCGTCCGGGACGCCGCCATGCATCCGAGCATCTTCCGAACCCGGCGGATAGGTTCGCAGCATCTCTGCCGGCAGGATCGCATAATAGATCATCACGCCGTCAACGACCGCGTAATCGCTAGACGTCTGCCCATAGGCAGTGCCGGAAAAGACCAGAAGAAATGCGGCTAGGACCTCACGCAGGCCGCGCGCCGATCCGAATGGCCGTGACAGAACATTGATCATCACCCTTCCTCCTCCTTGTATATCACGAATGCGGGCAGCACTTCTGCCCACTGTCAAAAAGACGCCCGATAGCGTCGGGCATTACACAATTCCGGAAGTGGCCGGGCAGTCGTTGGCGGTTTTTCGCAAAGCGCAGGCCCGTGGTGCCGGACAGGCGGTTTTCGGGCCTATATGCGCTCGGCAACGACCACCTGATAGAGCCCCGCGAAACGGGTTTCCCGCCGCCAGGAAAAATCCTGCGGACGCGATGCCAGCGCAACTATCGGCATGTGCCACATCGCCTTGGCATAGGGTTCCAGCAGCGCGAAAACCGCTGCCATCACCGGCCGCATCGGATGCCAGGGCGTCGGACGGGCGTAATCGACAAACACTGCCCGCCCGCCAGACACCACTGCCGCCAGCGCGGCATCGACGACGCGGCGTTTTAGCGGGTCCGGCAGTTCGTGCAGCAGAAAGAAGCTCAGCACGCAGTCGAAACGGTCGGCGCGGGTGGTTGCGGCGTCGGCGACGCTCGTTCGAGCCCAGTCCATCCCGGCAAGTTTGCGGCGGGCATTGGCAATCTGGATTGGCGCAACATCGACAATATCGAGCCCACCTGCCGGCCCGACTTGTACGGCAAGGCGCTGCGACAGGTCGCCATAGACGCAGGCGAGTTGCAGCACCCGGTCGCCGCGCGCAATCCGGGTCAGCACCAAATCCGACAAGCGCCGATACTGACCCCAGAGGATCGCCGAAACCATTGCCCTGCGGTCAAAAATGCG
>TARA_R110002049_G_scaffold273474_1_pt1 | contig 15056 bp, 9 predicted proteins | sample TARA_R110002049 | Tara Oceans TARA_R110002049 (sample SAMEA4396941) | marine metagenome | biome: Polar Biome; feature: [SRF] surface water layer (ENVO:00010504); material: water (ENVO:00002006), including particulate matter (ENVO:01000060) such as... | depth 5 m | reverse complement strand
GAAATGCAGTCTGTATCGATTCCACCCAGGGTAACTTCCGCTGTTTTCCGAACACATAACCAAAAGTTGTCAAAAATTTTAATTTCATCAATTTTCAAAAACAGCAATAGTATTAATTTTATCGGCTGGTTAATTGAATGCAATTGGTCAACCAATATCGATAACTATATATGTACATGAGCGCATATTCACTAGAATCATATATTAAACATTTTAGTATTTGCTACAATGCACGCTTTTAGTGTTGATATATTAGCCCATGCTTAAAGAATTTGATGTAATTGTAGTTGGTGCTGGAGCCTCTGGCCTTATGTGTGCAATAACTGCCGGCCAACGAGGTAAAAGTGTTTTAGTGCTCGATAGCAGTAATAAAGTGGGTAAAAAGATACTGATGTCTGGCGGCGGTCGCTGCAATTTCACAAACTATTATGTTGAAGCAAGCAACTATATTTGCAGCAATCCACACTTTGTAAAATCAGCTCTTGCCCAATATACACAATGGGACTTTATCTCTTTGGTGGATAAACATGGCATTGCCTATCACGAACGTTCTCATGGTGAGCTATTTTGCGATAAGTCAGCAAAAGATATTCTAAAAATGCTACTCGATGAATGCAGTAATGTAAGCGTCGATATCAAAACTAAATGCCAAGTTGAGTATATTGAAACTCAACCAGAAGAGCTTGAAACTCGCTATCTATTGAGAACAAATATCGGCGTATTTACGTGTCACTCTTTGGTTGTCGCTACAGGAGGTTTGTCTATTCCTACGTTGGGCTCAAGTGGATTTGGCTATGAAATTGCTGAACAGTTTCAGCTTCCTCTTAAAGAAAGATCTGCTGGGCTCGTTCCATTTATTTTTACCGATCAAACTAAAGGACTAACAGAGCGCCTATCAGGATTAGCTGTGGATGTTAGCATGGAAGTAAACGGTACAGTATTTCGTGAAAACATGCTTTTTACGCATCGAGGTATAAGTGGCCCGGTTGCTCTGCAATGTTCGAACTATTGGAAGCAAGGTGACACCATCCATATCAACCTGCTTCCCGATATAGGTATCGAAAATTTACTTCTAAAATTCAAATCATCAAAACCAAAGTCATTGCTTCGAAACCTCCTGTCCGATTATTTCTCCAAAGCTTTTTGCCTGGAGCTGCAAAACCTGTTTTGGAAGACTGAGTCTGAAAAACCACTGGGCGAGATTACTGATAGTTTGATCAAGAAAATTGCCAATAACTTAAGTCATTGGACTTTAAAGCCAGCTGGAACAGAGGGATACAGAACGGCAGAAGTAACTAGAGGAGGAGTGGATACAGAGAGCATTTCATCCAAAACAATGGAATGTAAAACCCAGCCGGGCTTGTATTTTATTGGTGAGACTTTGGATGTAACAGGCTGGCTAGGTGGTTTTAATTTCCAATGGGCATGGTCATCTGGATATGTTGCAGGTCTATACTGTTAACTTGTATCGAAGGAATTAAAACGAAGACAAACAAATAGACCTAAATATTACTACCAAAACTTAACCACTTGAAATAATTAAAAAAACATACAAGAATAGTTGTATTCGTTTTAATTAAATAGCCACTCTAATGTTATTATCAATATTTATACAGGTACCACTGAAGTTACCGCAGTTATCAGCTATTAAGTCTGCTAAAGATAGATCATAACAAAAGAACACAAGGATCCCATTTAGGGGTAAGAATAGTTGTTCTTGATTTTGCCCTTGTGACACTGACTCTAAAATTCTGCTTACTTTGGTCATTAATATTTTCATGAGAATTAGACCAAACTATCCTTCCAGAATTACCAACAATTTGACCTCTTTTTCGTTTTGGCCAATCTTCAAAAATTATGACCTCATCAAATTGCTTTCCCTTAGCCTTATGCATATTCATCAGAAGAACCCCTTGTTCAAGTTTCGACTTGTTAGCAAAGTGCTGTTGAACAAAGGCTAATCTTGTTATAGCAAGCGCATTTAAATAAGCTCCGTGCTGTCGCCAATCCAAACCAAAGTCTTGCCGAATCTTTTCTCCTCTTTTCAAAAGACGAATATTTTTGGCGTCTTCAGATAACTGTTTTAACCTATCACAGCGGCCATTACGCATAACCAATGAAATAGATTTCCAATCAGCTTCAGGATTACCTGACATCTTAACCTGATTAATCTGTTTATACGTTTCTATAGTGTTCACTAAAATGCTATTCCGTCTAACCGACTTTCCTTTTGACAGATTAAAGTGATATTCATCTAAAGCCTTTTCATAAGCAAAGGCTTGAGTCATATCTTTCTTACTAGGCTTCTCGCCACCTCGCCCTCTAAAATAATTCACCATCAGACTTATAAACACATCTAAATCTTCTCTATTCTCTTGAGGCTGCATAAGAAATGAAATTACTTCTGCAGAAAGCATAGCCGCTTCAACTTCAATATAAGGCTCATGTGAAATTGCAGGAAGAGGATTTGGGGGATTGTCTAAAACCTCTGATATTAATCTTGTCATTTTCTTTGTTGGAACTAATACAGCAACAGACCAACCTTTTGAATTAGATTTTTTAACTCTTTTTATTGCCGCTAAAACTCTGGAGACCAGCTCTGTGTAAGCCTGAATCTTATTTGGCTCATATGCTTTAATTGAAACTCCTGCATAGCTTGTTTTAGTGAATTTACCGCTTAGTATCTCATTACCAAAATCAGCTATTTCTGTACCAACTGATCTATGATTATTTTGTTCAAAATCAATCTCATCAGCCTGAAATTGATCCCTAAACTGTTGTAATCTCTTAGGGTTTGCACCGATCCAGTCATATATTCTTTGTTCGGGGTCTGCCAGAGAAATCATTCTTGAAGCCACCCCAAGACCTTTAACCGCTAGCCATTGCCCTTCACTAGTGTCTTGAAACTCATCAAATATGATTACAGGGTATTTTGTTGCAATTAAATTTCTAATTTTTTGGCTTTTATTCAAAATTTCAGAAACACCTATTGCGAAATAATCAAACCCGACAAACCCTTCCTGATATAGCAGCCTATACCTTTCATTATTCTCTTGCTGTTTCTTATCTTTAAGCTCCTTATCAGTAATTAACTTTGCTGAAGGGAATGAGCTACGGATACCTGATAAAGCAATAGCTTCTCTTTGTGGTGTGAGGACGCTTATTAGCCGTGGCAAGCCAATTAAATACCCATGAGTTTTTAGTATTCTCCAAAAAAAAGAATGGTAAGTATCAACATCTATACGCTTTTTAATTAGAGGATCTATATTGTGTTCATGTTCAATCGCCTCTACAACTCTCGAAACAGAGGCTCTAGCAAAGCTTAAGAAAAGAACTTTCTGGTAACTTTCTAGTTCACTCTCTAACAAGCTAGCAGCCTTAAATATTGAGACAGTAGTTTTCCCTGATCCAGGCCCACCCGTAACTAGTAAATGGTTATTACTAGCAAGCACATCCTGCTGCTTCTTTGTTAACTTCATTACACCCCGAACTCATCTAAAGCTTGGTCAGCTTGATCTACTACATTTTGTGGTTCATCAAAAAGTTTTTTTATTGAAATACAAGAGTCTTTAAGCCATTCAGGTATTTCATCTTCTTGACATTGAACTAGAAACTCAGCTGCAACTTTCTCAGCCTTCATATCTTTGAAATACATTCTTAACGCTTTAAATAATTCATCATCAGGTTTTGGGTATTTATTAGTAATCTTATCTGGCCACACTAAACCTTCTGCATAACGAGTCATTGCTTGAGTTGTTGTATTTTTAAGCACCAAATCCTCAAACCCTTTCTCTTCATGCATGAAGAGATGATTCACCACTGATTCAATCTCGTCTTTATCAGCATCATCTTGTTTATCACAAAAGGCATAAACCTCTTTTCCCAAAGATGAATATAGAATTGCCAAGTCTTTTATTTGACTATCGGAACCAGCATCTATAGTACAAATACCCAATGACTCTAAAGAAGAGTATTTTCCTGGGTCAATTTCTTCTAGTCGCCTAAAAACAGCAGAAATCGAGTCGGCTTCCGTTGCGCCTTCAGCTAACATAACCCTTCTGGAAAGCAATCCCTCACAAAACCTAGTTCTGAACTCTTGGTGAAAGCGCTTAACTTTTACGCTCTTTGGAAGATTAATAAAGTGTTGATTAAGAACAAAATCGCTACCTCTATTGAGAACAACAATATTCTCAATATTGAACTCTTCTAGGACATACGGGGAATGAGATGTAAACAATGACTGCGAAGAAAGTTTTAAAACTTCATGTACTATTCGCTTTTGAGCATATGGTGGGATTGCAGTTTCTGGTTCTTCCATAGCGAAAATAACATTCTGCTTTTCTTTCGCTATGATTGAAAGCATAGCTAAAACAAGCATATTAATTGTTCCAGTTCCTTGCCTATAGAAAGGCGCTGCATGAGAACCGTTGCCTGTGGCAATGAATGCAGTAACAATTTTTCTCAAATGCTCTCTAGTTAAATTAGATACTTTTAGGTGTGGCTCAACCCCCCATTCCTTCGGGACATATTTTTTTAAAGCCTCATTAATGCTGCCTAAAACTCCAGTTATTCCTAACTCTGACTCACTAGCAACATCGAACGCACCGAGCGTGGATATTGTACTTTCCCACATTTGCGGACGTAATTCTTTTAGTCTAAGGATTATATCAAGCAAACTTCCGCGCTCTAAACTAACAGCTCTTGATGCAGTTCTTATTGAACGAAGATAAAGAAATCCACATAATCTTTTATCTACTTTACCGAATGGGTCCGGTTTATCGTCAATTTCATAGCTTCTTGAAAAATAGGTTCTTCCTTCAAAATCATCTTCATCCTTTTCATACCTACCAACAAAACATAACCTTAATGCTTCTTGAATATGCTCGGCATCAACTCCCTGAGGATTGGCCTCTCCGTAAACCTGATTATCCGTTGAATCCCAGAACTCTATATAGTCATTAAAATGCGCCTTTTGCTCTAGAGATAAACCCGTAACTACAACTTCTATAAATATTTCTGCTCCAGCTTCTGTTTCTGTTTCTGTTTCTGTTTCTGTTTGAGTAGTATTTTCCCCTTCAAGCGGCTCTTCAAATTTCAAGTGAGATGCTAGGTATTGCCCTTGAAAAAAATCATGCTCATCTATAGGAGGAAAACGGTTCAATCTATCTGGACCAAGAACTAAGTCTATCGCCTCAAATGTTGTAGTTTTACCCGTATTATTATCACCAATAAAAACAGAGTGCTTCTGTAGAAAAATTTCAGCAGATTTAATACCTCTGAAGTTTTTAATTATTAGTCGCGAAATTTGCATATATCATCCTTATCTATGCTGCATTACGTTTAAAGTTCTCAGCCTGCTCAAAAATCTCTTTATACACTTCATCACGATCGATTGGTGGATAGCCCCATTCATCCAGCAATATGATCAGATCAAAATGCAGTTCAGCCTTAATATCATCTCGTTTGTTCCAATCGGTATATTTGGCTTTATCATCAATGACCTTTTTAACCTCTTTGGCTAGATCTACAAGCTTATCTTCGGGATAAGTGAAGTCATATTTCTGTGCCAAAGATATCAATATGTCGTAAAAAGCTTTTTCCTCGAAGTCGATTCCCATCTCACCGAACGATTCCATCTCTTCACGCAACTCGTTATATAGATTGATAATCTCATCAGAGAAGTCATTAATTACTTCAGAGCGCAAAACATCTTTTTCATCACGCTCATTGTACTTCTCAACCAACATGTTCATTTTTTTAGAGAAGTCTACGCCTTTCACTTTATTTGTTTTCTTTAACTCTCCAATCGCTTTGGCAAGCATTTGCTGAAGTAATTGAAGCTTGGTGTTTGGCTGTTTAATCACTTCTAGCTTGGCTAAATAGTCTTCATCGAAAATATCTATTTCACCACCACTGTTATCACCCAACTTAAAGATTTCTTCTACACCATCACTGATCAGCGCATCCTTAACTAGGTCTCGCACTTTACGATTCATCTGCTCAACGTCAGGAGCGCCGCCTGTGGTGATTTTAAATACAATCGTACGAACCGCTAAGTAGTAATGAATTTTGTCTTTATGGGCTTGTGTTAACTCACTGCTACCTACACAAATATCGTAAGCCGACTTAAGGCGCTTGGTTAAATCCATATAGGTTTTTTCAAACTTCTTAGTTCTCAGGGCATAATCGGCAGACGCATTTAAGCAATGCAATTGATCTAAAGGTGTCCCGTTGAAATAAGGCTTTGAATCAAACTTATGATATAAGCCATCCAGCAGACTCAAGTGATCTTTCACTAAAATCACTGACTGCTTAATATCTTCTATGTCTTGTTTTTGGCCGCCAGTGTATTGCGAAAGAGCAAGATTCATTTGCTTTTTAATGCCGATATAATCGACCACTAAACCATTCTCTTTTCCTTCAAATTTACGGTTTACCCTTGAAATGGTTTGAATCAGATTGTGCTTTTGTAGCGGCTTATCAATGTAGATAGTATCGAGGAATGGCACATCAAAGCCTGTTAGCCACATATCTACAACAATAGCGATCTTGAAATTTGATTTACCATTTTTAAACTGACGGTCGAGTTCTTTGCGATATTCTTTATTGCCGAGTTTATGCCAAAGATCTTTTTTATCGTCTTTGTCGCGAGTCATGATCATTTTGACTCGTTCCATTGGTTTGATCTTTTTCTTATCACTTTCAGATAAAGTCGCACCGTCTTCACAAGCTTTCACTTCCTCCCAATCTGGACGTAGCTTTATAAGCTCTAGATAGAATTGATAAGCGATTTCACGGCTACTGCAAACAAACATTGCTTTGCCTTTTTGAGTCGTGCCTTCTTCAACACGTGTCTCATAATGTTCAACAAAGTCTTTCGCTATGGCTTTAATTCGGTCTGGGTCGCCCAGTATGGTAGACATACTCGCCATTGCAGTTTTACTTTTATCAATTTGGTATTCGTTCGTGCCAGCTTCTTCACATTCTTTATAATATTTTTCTACTTCATCAAGTTGGCGGCTATCCAACAACACTTTTGCCGCTCGACCTTCATAAACAATACGAACGGTAATTTCATCAAAGACAGATTCCGTCATGGTATAACTATCGACCACTGGACCAAACACATCTAACGTGGCGTCAATGGGTGTACCCGTAAAGCCAACGTAAGTGGCATTAGGTAAAGAATCGTGCAGATACTTAGCAAAACCGTAAGTCTTTTTCACACCATCTTCCGTGACAGTTATTTTTTGCTCTAAATTAACCTGACTACGGTGAGCTTCATCAGAAATACAAATGACGTTGGTGCGCTCGGTGAGTAGCGCTAAATCTTCAGTAAATTTATGTATGGTGGTAAGAAATACACCGCCACTTTTACGCCCCTTTAGCTGATCTCGAAGCTCGGCACGACTCTCTACACTAATGATATTTTGGTCGCCAACATAAGCTTTCGCATTGGTAAATTGCCCAGCAAGTTGATCATCTAAATCAGTCCGATCTGTGATTAGAATAATAGTTGGGCTACCTAGCTCTACATCTTTCATCAACAAGCGAGTTAAGAACAACATTGTGTAGCTTTTACCGCAACCTGTTGCTCCAAAGTAAGTACCGCCTTTACCATCACGCAATATATCGCTAACAACCAGCCTGCCATTGCCATCCAACACTTTCATGTGTCGCTTGATATTGTCAAAAAGCTTGCTTGCTGCGTAATACTGAGGGTAGCGACAAACAATTTTTTCCTGCTTGCTCGAAGTATCAGGTACATAGATAAAATTTCGAACTACATCCGCTAAACGCTGTTTATTAAACAAACCGCTGATCATCGTAAACAGTGAGTCGATGCCGTCTTTATCCAGCTTCTCTTCCCCCGTAATTTTGCGCCAAGAGTAAAAGAATTCGTATGGAGCAAAGTAAGACCCCATTTTATTATTCACACCATCACTGATGACACATAGAGCGTTATACTTGAACAGCTCAGGGATATCTCGATCATAACGAGTGGTTAGCTGAATATACGCATCATAGATGGTTGCCTCTTCTCGAATGGCACTCTTAAATTCAAACACCACAAGTGGCAAGCCGTTGATGTAGAGAATGCCATCAGGGATGCGCAGCTCAAAGCCTTGTATCTCCATCTGATTGACGATGCGGTAAATATTAGAGTCTTGTTTAGGCAAATAGCTCAAACTTGGTTCAGCAATTTTTAGCTGATCTTGCGTCGCTGCGTTTAGGTCAGCGACAACACTGTCATAATCGATAAGCTGAATGTACAAGTCTTTTTGGCTGGCATCTTCTCGTTTGAGCAAGAAGCCATCAGAGACAAGCGTCATAATTGCTTTGTTGGTATCGTAGAGGTCCGAAGCAGGAAGGTACTCAAGCTTATGGATAATTTGCTCTATCTCATAAGCTGTAATGCCTTCTGCTTGGTAACGTTTCGTTAGAAATTCACGAAGATCAGACCTAATCAGCACATCTCCAGGCGCTCGCTCAATCGACTCACCACTAATATGTGGATAGCCTTCTTTCCCTAACAGTTCAATAATGGCCTTCTCCAACCTACCTTCGGTAAACTTCACTTACAGACCTCCAGCCAACTTAGAGCGAATTAAACTAACTAACTCCTTAAGCACTTTGTTTTTACGTTCATTTTCAAGCTGAATAGAAAATAGCTTTCTGGTTATCAAAGAAAAACTATTCAATGTTAAATCTCCAGGAATCAACGCCTTACACTGTTTCATAACTGCACCAGAAACTTCAGTGAATGTAGTACCTGAACCTTGACCTGAAATATAGTCAGTGTTATTTTTTAGATAAAAATAAAGATACTCAAGGTAAAAATCCGATCTAGGTATAACAGATTTAAAACCCTGATTAGTACATAATTCGATAGTATTTATTGCAATAAGACCTACTGGTGCTCTTGATGTAAATAATACTGAGTGCTTTGGTAACATAACCGTACTACTCTTTGAAAAACCTAATTCTGTTATGGATTTTTCGGTATTATTTACGAACTTCTCACCATTTTTGGAAATATCTTTCGGTGATAGCCAAGAAATACTTCCTCCCCAATAATTTTCACTAAATGTTGATGGTGTAGCTCCTCCAACGACATTTCCTAAATCAGGAATGACTCCAGCAGACCAAATCGAAGGTATATCTTTCTCTAACAACTCAGAGTATTCAAATTTTCCACCAAAAGACTTATAAGGTTTTCCTTCTAATTCAGGCTTACCAATGGATTTTGCATACACTTTTGTCATTGGAAACTCAAAATCAACAAACCACTGCTTGTAAACGGCTTGAGCGGTATCTTCTAGCTTTTGGGTGAGTTGTTCATTGAGTGCAATACGGTCATTTACCACATTGTATTCACGTACGATTTCACGCTGCTTTTCAATAGATGGAACAGGGAGTTCAGTATCACACATTTCTTCCCAATCAAAAATCTCACGCACCGATCCATGAGACTTAAATCTAGCATAACGATCAAATTCAGTACGTCTAAACCACATCATCAAATACTCAGGATCTAGCTGTTCCTTATCAGACACTTCGAAGACTGTATAAGCTTGCGATACTAACGCTTGGTCTAGCGACTCAAGCATAGCAATACCAATTTTATCTCCTCTACGAGAGGTATCAGGTACGTAAGTAAACTGATTTTTTTTGACAATTTTATACTTTTTAAAATCAGTCCCAACAGTGTTAGCCACAGAATCAATGAAAACTTTCCGAGTTGATACGCCTAACAAGTTGTCTTCACGACCTTCTTTGTTTCTAACGTCAACGACACGAATAAACTGACCTAGTTTTTTATAGTTTGATCTCATAACCCAACTCTTTGAAAACGTTTAGTAGTTCATTTTTTGATTGCTCTTCTTGATTCAAGAGCTCGCTAAACTCCGCTTTGAGGTTGTTCATCTTGTCATCAAAATTAATATTTTCGTCTCGGTTAGTAAACTCAATGTATTTACTTGGAACAAGCGAGTAATCTTTGGCTGCAACTTCTGCTTTTTTCGCAGAGTAACAGTACTCAGCAATATCTTTGTACTTATCTTCCACTCCTACTTGCTGCCAAGTGTGAAGCGTATCGGCGAAGTCTTTAATGTCTTGTTCAGAGAACTGGATAAACTTCTTCTCGAACGGTTCACCACGCTGACGCAAATCCATAAACAATATTTCTTCTTCACGGTCACGGTAGTGGCGAGTGACATCATCATGAGGAACGGTATGCGCTTTTTTGTTTTTATTTAAAATCCACAAGGTGACGCTTATATCCGTGGTATAGAACATACTGCGAGGCAAGATAATAATCGCTTCAACAAGATTATTTTCAATCAGTTTTTTGCGAATGGCTTTTTCTGTTCCATCACCTGATAACGCCCCATTTGATAGAATAAAGCCAGCCACACCGTTTTCAGACAGCTTGGAGACCATATGTAGAATCCAGCCGTAGTTAGCATTGCCTGTTTGCGGTGTTTCGTAACCGTTCCAACGGTGATCATCAGTTAGCTCATCGGAAGCCCGCCATTCTTTCTGGTTAAAGGGTGGGTTTGCCATAATGAAATCAGCTTTAAGTGTTTCGTGCTGATCGTTAGCAAAAGTATCCTTCGCAGCTGCGCCAAGGTTGGCAGAGATACCACGAATAGCGAGGTTCATTTTCGCTAGTTTGTAAGTTGCCCCAGTGTATTCTTGACCGTAAACAGAGATATCTTTGGTATTGCCCTTATGGTTCTCAATGAATCTCATTGACTGAACGAACATGCCGCCTGAACCGCAACACGGGTCATAAATCTTCCCTTTGTATGGTTCAATAAGCTCCGCTATTAGATTTACTATGCTTTTTGGCGTGTAGAATTCTCCCTTACCTTTACCCTCTGCAATGGCAAATTTTGCTAGGAAGTATTCATAAACTCTTCCCACAATATCCTGATGCGCATGATTTAAGGTATCGATATTATTAACGACATCAATTAGGGCTGAAAGTTTACTAACATCCAAACCAAGTCGAGAGAAGTAGTTATCTGGCAACGCACCTTGTAGGGCTTTGTTGGTCTTTTCAATCGTACTAAGAGCGGTATCGATCTTAAGTGCAATATCTTCTTGTTTTGAGTTTTGTTGAACAAAGCTCCAACGGCTTTCAGGTGGTAAGTAGAAAACATTATCTTTGGTGTATGCTGGCACCATATCAATGTGCTTTTCTAACCCAGCATCAATCAGATTTTGTCTTTGTTTTTCAAATGTATCACTGATGAACTTGAGGAAGATCAGGCTTAAAACAATGTGTTTGTATTCAGATGATTCAACACTACCTCGTAATTTATTAGCCGCATCCCAGAGTGTTTCTTCAAATGATTTTTCTTTTTTCTTTGTTGTTGGTTTCTTAGCCATTAACATCTGTTCCTAATGATTAGCTCTAATATATGTCAAAGAGTTTTATTCAAAAACTCCTCATCGATTTTGTCTCGTTTGTAGGTTTGTTCGTCATAGATCCGACGTTATCACCCAACATATTTTCTGTTAGATAATTTTAGTTCTGAAACTTACTTCAATTAGAACTTCTAATAATAAGTAGACTATAGCAAACACTCATTTTTAAAAACGTTTAAATAGATTCAGAAAACAAACTATTTTTAATAAATTCAGTAACATTTAGCTGTGTGTTCGATCTTAGAAACTTTCAAATATATCCGACCGTTTTTATGGATAAATAAGTTACTGCATCAATTCAATCAACAGAAGCACACAACCAGGTTATATTTTTAAAACGTCACTAATAACTTCAAGCTTTAGGTCTCTAACCAACACACTAAATCATTGAAACTTTTCAAGTAATGCTCTTAGTTTTTCTTGCGATTGCTTAAAAGCATCATGATAGCTACTCAACTTTTTAAACTCTTCCACCACATTCAGGGTTTCAACCTCAATGCTCTTAATAATGTACCGGGATATGCTCAGTTCATTATTTTGATCTCTAATTTCTGGAATAAGCACTGCTTTGTAACGTGCATCTTCAGGTAGATTTCCTAATGCTAAGTCGGCTATCAACTTTGCCTCAGCTTCCGAGATTTCTATACCTCCTCTACAAGGCTTACCTATATCACTAGCGTCTACAAAAATGACAGGAGAACCGGTAGCTTTGTTTTTATTTAGAACTAGCAAAACAGGTGGAATTCCAGTTCTGTCTAATATTGAAGCGGGTAAGCCAATGACTGCTTCAAGCAATTCATTTTCAAGTAAGTATTCTCTAACTTTGGCATCGTAACCACCTCTGAATAAAAGACCTTGCGGTAACAAGATATAACCTTTGCCAGTGTCATTCAGCTTACTTAATGCTTGTTGTATCCATAAACTATCACTAGCGTTTGCCGATGCAATATTACCTGTAGACACGACAACAAAAGATGCTTCGGCTAACATACGTCGCTCTTCAGCTCCGATTTTTAACGCTAGAGGTGGCTCCATGACCGCCAAATCAAATTTAGAATCATCACCGTAGGCTGAGTTTAAAAGTGAATCACCTAGTGTAAGTTTAAACGCCTTATCTTCTAGCGTTAATAAACGATATGCAGTCACCCAGGTACTGTAATTTTTTTCTTCTAGGTATAGCTTTTCAGCATTTAAGTTTGAAGCAATTCTAGCTAAGCCACAGGTGCCATCGTAAAGTGTCTTACCACTACAATCTCCGACCAAAGCACTAAAGATCCTTTCCATATTGAGGTTAGATGCAAGATCGGCCCCCATTTTTCCTGCTTCTTTAGTCAGTTCCCGTAGCTGTTGGGCTAATAATTTAAAGTCAGTTACTTCCGCTATAATTTGAGTAGCGACATTTATTACTCTAACGTCTACCTTGTGTTGGTTAGGTGCTTCACAGACTTCATGCGGATGCATGCCTTCTAGCAGTTTTCCTGCGGATATCAATGCATCCATTTGTTTTACTTGGCCAGCATTTTTAATCACCTGAAATGATTCAGGCGCTTCCTTTGCAATAAAAGCAACATAAGTGAAAAGCTCAATCAAGTGAGTCATTTCCATTGAACCACGAAAGTGATCTATTGCACTCCAGAGCTGTCGTTGGAAGTTTTCCATTATGCTGCACCTTTCATTAACTGACTGATACAAGCCGAAGCCACTTTCTTTTGCTGTTCTGCAAAGTTCAATATTGACTGATAAGCTTCATTTCTTGCGTGGAATAGTTCTGCTATTTCCTGCTGTTTTTCCATTTCAGGCAATTCAATCTCTAGCTTTTTGATATTTGAGATACTTATATTTTTAATCACAGCTCCTGTACTAATAAGATCTAGCGCGTTTTGACCCGTAAGGGAGTTAAAGTGGGAGACTAGTACTTCACCAAGCAATTTGTCACGATTTGGTCTCAGTAGGATAAAGTTGGCAGAAGCGATTACGTTCAGGCTTGCCACTTTAGAGGTGACATACCCTGCTCGTATTGAGTTTCCTTTTGCAAGAAGCACTACGTCACCTTCTTGTAATTGAAAACGCTGAATCTCTTTACCTTCTTTGATATTAACGGTTGAAAGCTGTTGCTCTAAAATTTCGCCATTCAGACTTAAAGAGCTTCCACTTAATAAATGAACAGCTTTTTCATGCTGTTGATCGTTTTTTTCATAAAGTGCATTTGTTGCACCTGTTGTTAACTCCATACACAATATTTCAACCGTTTTCATAATTACCTCTATTCGTTTTATAAGTACGATTCGATTTGTTGGGGTAATAGTAGACTTTCTATCAAGCAAAAATCAAGAGTTTTCTGAATTAATTTTAATCGTACTATGAATACGATTCTATTGTTCATATTAGAAGGCTGCATAACCACCTGATTTTTAGGTGTTTATGTTAATAATCGATTAAATGTAAGGAGCTATAGCAGGCAGAAGGAGTTTCAATTAACGATATGTGATTGGTGCGACTGTTTATTCGATTTACAGGAAAATTAGGTAAAAGCTGATTTCTTGTAAAGGAGAGTTCCTTTCTTTTACAGTTATTGCTACTTCATGAACTATGGAGCATTTTCATTCCGGGTCACTCAAGAATAAAGAACATTAACATTTTTTTGTTGCTGCGCAAGCGTCTTTGTTTTCAGGTCAGGTGCATCCTTCAATCAATGGGACCTGCCCAAGATTACTTTTTATCACTTCAACCCAGATCATCACACCAAAATACATCCATAGGGGATATTGTTTAATGGGGGAGGGCTGAATCGATATGAGATTGTCTTCTAATTTAAAGCTTATTTTCTGGAAGATCCTTTTTTGGATTCTACTTCTGCAATAATAATATCCAATCCCTCGTGAGGATCTACTTCTAACATTCGGCAGTATTCCACAAATTCTACGATATCTACTTTCCTTCGACTTTGTTCTATTTTTCCGACAATAGAGTGATGTATCCCAAGCTTTTCAGCTAGAGCCCTTAAAGATAGACCCTTTTCATCCCGCTTAGTTTTAAGCCAAAGACGAAGAGCGTCATAGTGATGCGAATATAGTGATCTGTTCATTGTCTCGATCATAGAGACAATGTACAATGGCGCGAAATTCGAGACATAAAATGCCACTTAAGAAAATACAAAATTTATAAAAAGGGATTCATGATTGGTGAATTCCTCATATTTTATTTTCTAGCTAGGAAAAATCCTTATGACAATGAATATCAAATTAGATAGTGATTTGCTTTCAATCTTTCTGACAGAGAATTTTAATAATTTCACAGTATTGGAGTTACGAAGTGCTTATCTTGCAATCATTAAAAATCATCAACTAGGAAAAGTAGAAGCTAGAAAATATGTTTATAGACATATTCTCCGTTTAGAAAGTAAAGGCTTACTTGAGCGTAAGTACTCTGAAAAAAGAGATCGCACTTTTTATTCTAAAACCAAGCAGTTTTCGCCTGATTGTTTTCAGGTTTCAGAAGAGCGCCTTGAAACCTCTCAGCCGCCCTTAAAGAAAGAGGAAAACTTAGGTGTTAAAAAGGATCTTATCTCAAAGATAAATAAATACAGATTAGAATTGTTAACGTCGATCGGCGAAACAGAG
>TARA_R110002049_G_scaffold80046_1_pt1 | contig 15057 bp, 13 predicted proteins | sample TARA_R110002049 | Tara Oceans TARA_R110002049 (sample SAMEA4396941) | marine metagenome | biome: Polar Biome; feature: [SRF] surface water layer (ENVO:00010504); material: water (ENVO:00002006), including particulate matter (ENVO:01000060) such as... | depth 5 m | reverse complement strand
CGCTCTAGCCAACTGAGCTACATCCCCAAAATTATATAATTTTATTTTAATCCGCTCAATACTAAAACAGGAATTGTAGTGCTGTGAAAGTCTTTCTTTAAGATTGTATTCTTTTCCCATAGCTTTTTAAAGAAACCTCTTTTACGTCTTACAACACATAACAAATCTGGATTATTCTCTTTATGATGTTCTAAAAATGCCATAAAAGTTGTTGGGCTATCAGCCTTTTTAGTTGTAGAAATAAGCGACTGTAGTTCTTCATTAACATCAAAATCGTGCTTTTTATGATGTGGCGTCTTCACTAAAAGCAAAGTAACTGCAGCATTAAATTGTGTTTTTATAGACTGTAAAGGATATAATACATTCTCTTTTTTAATTGTTGCAGATTTTAAAGCTAATAAAAGCTTTTCTAAGGGCTTAAAAGTATAATCTTCTGGTACAATTAAAGCCGGAATCTGAGTTTGCTTTATAATCTTACCAGATGTTTTTCCTAAATACACTTCGTCTTTAATAGAGTTGGTACGTGGTTCTAAAATTATTAAATCAACATCTAAAGCATCACATACTTTCTCTAACGTATTAATCAATTTTCCTTTAAACGTTCTAGCCACAACATCAACACCTTTTGTGTCAATTGATGCAATATGATTTTCTAAAAACGATTTAGATTCAGCCTCCAAAATATGGTCAATCTTTATCATTGTTCCTGCTTTGGTATAAACATTATATATTTGAATCACATAAACTTTAGCACCAAATGCTTTTGCGAAATCAACAGCATATTGTAAATGAGATTGCGCGTTTTTTGAGGATCCAACAGGAACTAATATTGTCTTCATAATTAGAAAATTGTAATTTATATTACCACAAAAATAAACATTATTAATGATTCGTATAGCAGAAGAAAAAGATATTGACTGTATTATTAGCATTACAAAAGCTTGTGCTAAGGCAATGATTGCTAATAAGATTTATCAATGGAACGAGCACTATCCAAACGTTGCGGCCTTTAAAAATGATGTAAAACACAATGAACTTTATGCTTTAGAAATTGATTCAAAAATAATAGGCAGTGTTGTCATATCCACCTTTATGGATTCAGAATACAAACCTATAAAATGGTTAACTTCAACTAACAATGCAATTTATATTCATCGCTTAGCTGTTCACCCAAATATGCAAGGCAAAGGTTATGCGCAACAGCTAATGAATTTTGCAGAACAATTTACTATAGATAATAATTATAGCTCTATTAGATTAGACACCTTCTCTAAGAACAAAAGAAACCAAAAGTTTTACGAACTTCGCGGTTATAAAAAATTAGGCGATATTCATTTTCCAAAACAAAGTGAATTCCCCTTTCATTGTTACGAATTAGTATTTTGAGTATAACTTTAAAACAAATTAATAAATTAGCAATTCCAGCATTAATTTCTGGTGTGTCTGAACCCATATTGTCTTTAACTGATGCTGCAATTATTGGTAATATGGAACATAATGCCACAACATCTTTGGCTGCTGTTGGTATTGTAACTACATTTTTGTCTATGCTCATATGGGTGTTGGGACAAACTCGAAGTGCTATTTCATCTATAATTTCGCAATACTTAGGTGCCGGAAATATTGAAGCCGTTAAAAACTTACCTGCTCAGGCCATTTTTGTCATTACAGCCTTGAGCTTAATAATTATAGCAGTTACCTATCCTTTAGCTTCGCAGATTTTTAAGCTTTATAATGCTTCCGATAGTATTCTAAATTATAGTGTAGACTATTACCGTATTCGTGTTTTTGGTTTTCCGTTTACCTTATTTACCATTGCTGTTTTTGGTACTTTTAGAGGGCTTCAAAACACATATTTCCCCATGCTTATTGCTATTTCGGGTGCATTAGCAAATATTATTCTCGACTTTATTTTTGTTTATGGCATTGAAGGTTACATTCCTGCAATGCATATAAAAGGTGCTGCTTATGCAAGTGTTATTGCTCAAGTTATTATGGCCGTACTCTCTGCTTATTATTTACTTAAAAAAACAGACATTCCGTTATTAGTAAAATTGCCTTTTAATCCGGAAATGAAACGTTTCACATTAATGATTCTCAATTTATTTATTAGAACCATTGCTTTAAATATTGCTTTATATTTTGGTACTAGTTTTGCCACTAAATATGGTGAAAGCTATATTGCAGCTTATACTATCGCGATTAATTTGTGGTTTTTAGGTGCTTTTCTAATTGATGGTTATGCAAGTGCTGGTAATATTTTATCAGGAAAATTATTTGGAGCAAAAGATTATAAAAATCTCGTTGAATTAAGCAATAAACTTATTAAATATGGCATTTTCATCGGAATTGTTATTGGTCTAATAGGAACCTTATTTTACTATTCCATTGGCAACTTATTCAGTAATGATGAAAAGGTACTTAGTGAGTTTTACAACGTGTTTTGGATTGTGTTAGCTATGCAACCCTTATGTGCTTTAGCTTTCATTTTTGATGGTGTTTTTAAAGGGCTTGGTAAAATGAAATATCTTAGAAACGTATTGTTGTTTTCTACACTTGTAATATTTGTTCCAGTTATTTTTTGGACAGATGCGCAAAACTACAAATTGTATGGTATTTTTATTGCGTTTACCCTTTGGATGATTGCACGTGGATTACCATTAATTATAAAATTCAGGAAAACATTTATTCCTCTTGCTCAAAAGACTTAAATTTGGTCGAGAAATAAAATTTCTATAAATGAGCTTACTTATTACCTTACTTCAAGACGTTAAAATAGACGAAAAACTAAAGAATGCACCAGACGACAGCTATGGCATTGGTATCTTTATTGGTACACTTTTACCTTTTGTGGTTTTGGTTATAATAGCATTTGTAATTTATAGATATAATAAAAACAGATATAAAGACAATTAATATGGATATTCTTGGCTTTTTAGGCGGAAACGGTTTATTCCTAATCTTAGGATTGGTACTTATTATTGTATATTTCTATAACCGAAACAAAAGACGATAATGAGCAACATTCGCATTACAAAACAATTTTCATTTGAAACAGGTCATGCCCTTTACGGCTACGACGGCAAGTGTAAAAACGTACATGGTCACAGTTATCATTTAAATGTAACTGTAATTGGTAAACCTATCTCAGATTCTAACAATGTAAAATTTGGTATGGTTATCGATTTCGGTGACCTTAAGAAAATAGTAAAGGAAGAAATTGTTGATGTTTTTGACCACGCTACTGTTTTCAATAAAAACACACCACATGTTGAGCTAGCGAAAGAATTAGCAGATAGAGACCATAATGTTTTATTAGTAGATTACCAACCAACGAGTGAAATGATGGTGATTGATTTTGCCGAAAAAATAAAACAACGCTTACCAGAAAACATAGCATTACATTCTTTAAGACTTTCTGAAACAACATCTAGTTTTGCTGAGTGGTACGCTTCTGATAATGGATAAACAAAACCACATAACACTTACTGAAGGAAAAAAAATCTATTTCTCATCAGACAATCATTTAGGCGCACCAACTGGTGAAGCATCTCGTCCTCGTGAAAAAAAATTCGTGGCTTGGTTGGATGAAATAAAAAATGATGCTGCTGCCATTTTTCTATTAGGTGATTTGTTCGATTTTTGGTTTGAGTATAAAACCGTGGTTCCTAAAGGATTCACTAGAACTTTAGGTAAATTAGCAGAAATTGCCGATTCTGGAATCCCGATTTACTTCTTTGTTGGCAATCATGATCTATGGATGAATGATTATTTTGAAACCGAATTAGGAATTCCTGTTTTTCATAAACCACAAGAATTCACCTTTAATGATACGTCTTTTTTTATAGGCCATGGTGATGGTTTAGGTCCAAAAGACAAAGGCTACAAACGCATGAAAAAAGTGTTTACCAATCCTTTATTTAAGTGGTTGTTTAAATGGATGCATCCAGATATTGGGTTAAAAATTGGTCAATATATGTCTGTAAAAAACAAAATGATTTCAGGCGATGATGATGCTACATTTTTAGGTAAAGAGAACGAATGGCTGGCCATTTACGCCAAACGTAAACTTGAAGAAAAACATAGAGATTTCTTTGTTTTTGGCCACAGGCATTTACCATTAGAAATTGAACTAAACAACAAATCGAAATACATCAATTTAGGAGACTGGATTCAGTATTATACGTACGGTGTTTTTGATGGTAGAACCTTAGAATTGAAGAAATATTAAACGACCTATTCCTCTTTTTCATGTTCTTCAACATCCTTTCTTAAATCTAATTTTCTAAAGGAAGGAGAAACTATTGCAGTTGTTACAACAGTAATTAACGTCATAGTACCTCCAAAAACAACTGCAGTTGCGGTTCCCATTAATTTTGCAGTTAAGCCACTTTCAAAAGCACCCAATTCGTTAGATGACCCAACAAACATAGAATTTACAGAAGATACACGTCCACGCATATGATCTGGTGTTTTTAGCTGCAGAATAGTTTGCCTAATTACCATTGAAACACCATCTGTAACTCCACTAAAAAAAAGTGCAACTACAGAAACCCAAAAGGCTGATGATAACCCGAATACGACAATACAAATCCCAAACCCAAAAATAGCAATGAGTAACTTCATACCAGCATTTTTACTAATTGGAATATAAGCTGTAACCAACATCGTTAAAAATGCACCAACAGAAGGTGCAGCTACTAAAATTCCGAAACCTCTTGGTCCCACTTTTAATATATCTTCAGCAAAAACAGCTAAAAGTGCTACTGCTCCTCCAAATAAAACAGAAACCATATCTAAAGTTAAAGCACCTAAAACCGCTTTGGTTTTAAATACAAAATTGACACCTTCTTTTAAACTTTGCAGCATAGGTTCTCCTATATTCGGATTTAATATTGGTTTCTTTTTTACCTGAAATAAAACCAAAAATGCAAATATTATTAATCCAAAAATGATACATAACGACCAATGTACACCTATCCAACTAATAGAGAAACCTGCAAAACCAACACCTAAAACTCGTGCCATTTGCCATGTTGAGCTATTCCAAGTTGCAGCATTTGGATAGATTTTTTTAGGAACAATTAATGCCACTAATGAAAATATTGAAGGACCAAAAAAGGAACGTAAAAAGCCACCAAAAAACACTAATCCATATATGGAATATAGAATCATTTTAGTAGACCATGATGCTGTAATCTGTGGTGAAGTCAACCAAAATAAACCGAAACTAATCAATGAAAAAGCAGCAATACAAAGTGCTAAAAGGTTTCTTTTTTCACGTTGATCCACAATATGACCTGCAAATAAAGCCATACTTAACGCTGGTATTATTTCCATTAAACCAATAATACCAAGTGATAAAGGGTCTTTTGTTAAAGCATAAACCTGCCATTCAATTACGACAAATTGCATAGACCAGCCAAAAACTAGGGCAAATCTCACTAATAAAAAGATATTGAATTCTTTAATTCTTAATGCTGCGTATGGATCATTTTTTGCCAATTTTTATTCCTTTATATCTTTCAACTTCAACTGTAAGCTTACATTACCATTCCAATGATTTTCATCTATAGCGTAAGCCGCACTAAAAGGCCTTTTACTTTTAATTATATTAATTTTATCACCAAGCCCAAAGCCTATACAAACTATCTTATCATTAAAAGATTGTGTCGCTGTAAATCGTAAATGTTTATCATCTTCTCCAACACATTTACCATAACCAGTATCTTTAATATTTTGCGTCATGAAGGTTGGTGACATATTACCTGGACCAAATGGCGCGAACTGTTTTAAGATTCGCATAAGTTTATCGTTGATTTCTCCTAATTCTATTTCTAAATCTATTTTAAGTTCTCGTGTTAGGAGTTTTGGGTCTATGGTTCCTTTAACAACACTTTCAAACTTAGCTTTAAAGGCTTCATAATTTTCTGGTAGTAACGTTAATCCTGCTGCATATTTATGACCTCCAAATTGTTCTATATGTTCTGAACATGCCTCTAATGCATTATAAACATCGAAACCAGAAACTGATCTTGCTGATGCTGCTAGTTTATCGCCACTTTTTGTAAAAACTAAGGTTGGTCTGTAGTAAGTTTCTATTAAGCGAGAAGCCACAATACCGATAACACCTTTGTGCCAAGTTTCATCATAAACTACAGTTGTAAAACCTTCTTGTTCGTTATTTTCTTCTATTTGAATTAAAGCTTCTTTAGTAATCCGCTTATCAGTTTCGCGACGATCCGTATTAAATTCGTCAATATCTACACCATATTTTGCCGCTAAATTAAAATCGGTTTCAGTTAATAGGGTCACTGCGTGATTTCCGTGTTTCATTCGACCTGCAGCATTGATTCTTGGTGCAATAATAAAAACAACATCTGTAATAGTAAGAATATCTTTTTTTACCTCAGCAATAATTGCTTTCATTCCTGGTCTTGGATTGGTATTTATAACATGTAAGCCAATATAAGCCAAAGCTCTGTTTTCATCTACAATAGGTACTATATCTGCTCCAATTGCGGTAGCTACCAAATCGAGATATTCTATTAAATCTTCAACGCCTTGCCCTTGGTTTGCAGCTAACGCAGTTATTAATTTAAAACCTACACCACAACCACATAATTCTTTAAAAGGATAATTACAATCGTCTCGTTTTGGGTCTAAAACGGCAACTGCATCTGGAATTTCATTACCTGGTCTGTGGTGATCACAGATAATAAAATCTATACCTTTTTCTTTTGCATAAGCGACTTTATCTATCGCCTTCACACCACAATCTAAAGCAATAATTAATGAGAAATCATTATCGTGAGCAAAGTCTATCCCTTTATAAGAAACACCATAACCTTCGTCATAGCGATCAGGTATGTAAGTTGCAACAGAATCAATTCTTGTTTTTAAATACGATGACATTAACGCAACAGACGTTGTTCCATCCACATCATAATCACCATAAACCATTATGTTTTCGCCATTCTGAATTGCCTTTTCGATTCTAGCAACTGCAATATCCATATCTTTCATTAAGTATGGATCGTGAAGTTCACTAAAACTAGGTCTAAAAAATGTTTTGGCATCTTCAAAAGTATCAATGCCACGTTGCAATAATAAGGTTGCAACGATATCATCAACGCCAAGCGCTTTTTTCATTGATGCTACTTGTGTTGCATCTGGTTTTGGTTTTAATGTCCAACGCATTATTATAACAATAGATTTAGCTTATTAATTGGTGTCATCAGTTTCAAACATAAATGTAGTGTAACCAAGAGTTAAATTTTCTGTATGAGTGGTAGCTGCGTTATACAAGCCTGCTTTTAGGTAAAAACCATTGGCAATACCAGTATCGTTTGCCCAATCTGTGGTTGTATCTGCCTGAAAATCTTCATCAACAATAACAATATCATCTTGCATAACTTTTACACTTACAAATCCGTTATTCTTTTCTAAAGTAACTTTAAGCGGAAATAAAGTATAATTACCGTTATTAACAAAAGGGAAATCCATTTTAATAAACGAGGTTTGACTAGAGCTTACTTCTGGATCTTTACGGATTACAGTTTCTAATTTATCTGAATGAAGTTCTAATCTAAAAAATGGTTTATTAGAATTACCTCCTCTATTATGTACCTGAGCAATGGTCATACCACCATCTGGAATGCTATAATACACACCTTCAAATTCCATCTTTGAATACGATGTTAGAGGTCCTTCTGTAGTCTGCTTAAACTCTACTCGTCTTCCCTTTTCTAATTGACATACTAGGTTTAATTCTATCTCATCATCATCCATATAAAAATATGGGTCGTTTGGTAATGTGTTTTCAAAAACAGCATTTAGATTGTCTTGATTAGTGCTACAAGGAGGACTATCGCAACCATCTGTATCCCAACTATGCTCTATCACCAAATTCTCACCAAAAACATAACGCTCTTCAAGATCTGAAGGCTCATCATCTATTATGGGATCATCATCCGAAATATCTTGCTCGTCTTCACTATCTGATGTTGTATCGTCCGAAGAACAACCAACAAAAAGAAAGATGAAAAGACCACACAACAGTATTTGACTTAATCTAATAGTCTTTACTTTATTAAAATTCATAGCTTTTTTTTCATAAAAAAATTCATAATTCCGAATCTAACAAATCACTTATTATGAAAGTGAATTGCCGTTTTAACGGTTGCAAATTTCCTAAACATTTCCATTACACCACAATATTTTTCAACGGATAAGTTTACAGCACGTTCGCATTTTTTTTCATTTAAATCTGAACCATAAAAATGATAATCTACAGTTACTGTATGGTAGTATTTAGGGTGTTCCTCTGTTAATTCGCCAGAAACTTCAATTTTAAAATCATCTATTTCTACTTTCATTTTGTCCAAAGTAGACACTACATCTAAACCAGAACAACCAGCTAAAGATGAAAGCATCATTGATTTTGGTGCCATACCAGACCCTGTTCCTCCAAACTCTTCAGAAGCATCCATCATTATAGACGGCCATCGTGGATTATCAGATTCAAAGGTCATGTTACCTCTCCAGTGTGTTGTTATTTTATCAGCCATTTTATTTTAGTTTAAAAATTAGAACTCCTATCTTGTTCAATCAAAAATACTACTTAAAAAAATAACTATGGCACTTGTAACACCTTTGTCTTCAGAACACGATTTAGAAACTAAAGAATTAGCAGAATTCTTTAATGAAACCCTAGGCTTTTGTCCAAATTCGGTATTAACCATGCAACGCAGACCTGCAATATCAAAAGCATTTATAAACTTAAATAAAGCCGTAATGGCAAATGAAGGTAAAGTAACCTCAGCATTAAAACGAATGATTGCTTGGGTAAGCAGCAACGCAACAGGCTGTAGATATTGCCAAGCACATGCTATTAGAGCTGCAGAACGTTATGGTGCAGAACAAGAACAATTAGATAACATTTGGGAATACCGAACACATGCTGCTTTTTCTGAAGCAGAACGTGCTGCACTAGATTTTAGTTTGGCTGCTAGCCAAGTACCAAATGCTGTAAATGTTGAAATAAAAGAACGTTTATACCAACATTGGGATGAAGGCGAAATTGTAGAAATGCTTGGTGTAATTTCTCTCTTTGGCTATTTAAATCGTTGGAATGATTCTATGGGAACTTCTATTGAAGAAGGCGCTGTAGAAAGTGGTAACAAATATTTAGGTAAGCATGGTTATGAAGTTGGTAAGCATGATGGGTCGCAGTATTAGTAGTAATTAATCAGAATGAAAAAAATTAAACAAATTATAATTCTAACCGTTACGTCATTATTTTTCTTATGCTGTAATTCTTCAGGAAAAGACAAAAAAGATGAAAGCTTTACGTTTATTGAAAAAGGCTCTTACACTATTAACACCTATAATGGTTTAGCCTACTACAGACTCAATAAAACCAAAGAGTTTATGGATGGCTATTATGTCGTTGGCAATGAAATGTCTAAATGGGAAGAGTTTGAATTTAAAGAAGGTTTATTAAATGGCGATTATATTATTTTTCATCCAAATGGTGAAATGTTTTCTCACACTCAATATAGTAATGGCAAAAAGCATGGTGAAGAATCAATGTATTTTCCTGATGGTGTTTTAAATAGTAAAAGCACGTTTAATAATGATATACTTACAGGAAGTAAATTCACTTATTATGAAACTGGAAAAATACAATCTGAATCTAAAATTGAAGATGGCGAATCTGTAGAAACACAGCATTTTGATTTATTAGGCAACATCATTTCTCAAAGCTTTATTAGAGATGGACGAACCATAACTCAAAAAATTGTTGAAGGAAAAATCTACTCAGAAATGGTGTCTTCAAATTACGACAGTTATGAAACTATGAAGTTTTTTAACGAAGATGGAAGTACTAAAATTTACTTACAACAAGTTGTAGAAAATGAGACCATGTATGTTTTAGAATTAGACGAAAATGGAAATGAAATTAAACGTATAGATTTAAAAGCTAATCCGCAAGAGGCATTTAAATATGCTTCGTATTTTCAATAAAATTTAGTGTTCAGTAAACTCTTCTTCTAGTATTCTGCAATACATAAAATTATAATTAAAAACCAATCTTATCTAAAATCGTAGATGTGATTGGTTTTCCATTTTATATACTTTACTCACTCATTTGGCGCATTCACTCATTATACGTTTTTAATCCACTTCTTCACACATACATTTGAGTAAACCAACAACTTTTACTCATGGACAAAGTACCATTAAAAACCATTTTATTTCTCCTCCTCTTACCTTTATTAAGTCTTGCACAACAAGGTATTGTTAAAGGTGTTTTAACCACGGAAACTGACGGCTTACCATTACCTGGAGCATCTATTGTAATTAAAGGAACATCAAAAGGCGTGCAAACAGACTTTGATGGCAACTATAGTATTACTTGCAATGTTGGTGATGTTTTAGTTGTTAACTATGTAGGCATGGCACCAAGAGAAATCAAAGTAACTCCAGCAATGTTTGGTGTAGAACAACGTCTTTTTGTTGAGCGTATTCCTGTAAAAACCATTGAAAGTGACGCGTACAGCAAGGCATTAAAATCGGTAAAAAAGACAAGCTTTAATATTCCTGATATAGAAAATTCTAAACACACATTTAACGACAATGGAACTTATAATCAATTCCAGCGTATTAAAGCTATTGCTATTAAACCAGAAAATGTAAATCTCACTTATTTCGACCCAGATATTTATTTTGAAGTTGGCGTAAACTCCACTTTAAGTTTTCAATTTGTAAAGGATAACAATCTACCAGAATTACAAAATAAATTTAGCCAAGGTGCTACTCAAAATAGCGAATTAACTTTTCTTGGTCCAGAAACAAGTAACGTATTTTCTTATGGTCCTAACTTAACTATTTTAGAATTCGATGGCACTAATTACAGCTTCGATTCTAATGGACAATTAGTTCCTTTAGGAGACGGAAATGGCAAACAAGCATACGCTTATAATAACACGCTTTTTAATACAGCAATTAACACGTCTAACAATATATATTTCAATGTTGAAACTAACAAATGGATAGCCAACATAGATTATATCACTAAAAATTCTGAAGACATTTTTGGCCATAATCGTAGTAAAACCAATGATGTAATGTTGAGTTACAAAACGACAAAGCATGCAGAAAAAAAATTGAATTGGAACACCTTTATTAAATACGGCAAACGAAATAACAACCAACCCAACATTAATGGTTTTACTAATAATTTACTCTTAAATTCTTGGGTGACGCCAACCACTTTCTCTAATTCTCAAGGCAGTATTCTTGCGGATAATACGCAACGAAGTTTTAGTCCTTCAAACTATAACAATCCAGAATGGCTTTTAAATAATAACAGAAATTATGATGCTAATGATTTACTTGTGGTTAGCCTTCAAAATGATATAGAGCCTTTTGATGAGTTCAAAATTAAATCTCATATAAACTTTAAAACGACCGAAAATGAACAAAATTTCGGATTGATTGCCAATACTATTGGGTTTGAAGATGGTTATCTAAGCAACAAAACCATTAAAAAAAACACTTTTAATGGTACGTTAGTTTTTGATTACGAAAAGCAATTTGGTGACATTGAATTGAAATTAAATTCCGTTACCAATTATAGCCACGACAACTTAAATTATACGTTTAAGGAATCTGAAGGTTTTGGTGATTTTTCATTTTCAAATCCAGCTATTTCAACTACTATAGAAAATCAGCTTCACAAAAATTCAGTAAGCTTAAAACAATACTTATCTCTTTCTTATTCAAAAGGATTGGAAGTCAGTTTTAATACGGATTCTTACTTGTCATCTATCCAAGGAAACAAATGGTTTTTACCAACATCTAGATTAACTTTTGAACTTTTAGATGTCTTAGATATCTATGATTTTAGATACATTACATTTTTTGTAAGTAGTGCTTCTGGTATCAATGAAATGCCTTTATTCTATGCTAATCAAAGTCATAATAGTTTAACATTATCACCTTTAGAAAGTTTAAACTACACTAGTAATATTGATTTGTTCGCCAATGAAAGTATAGAATTCGAAGAAAAACAAGACTATAACTTTGGTACTCAAATTGGGTTCAGCGTATTTAATATCAATTGGAATTTTGAAGCCAATTATTTCAATTCTAAAACTGAAGGAAGCGTATTTCCTGTTTTAGAAAATAATGCGTTTCAACTTCAAAATATAGCAGATATCAGTAACAAAGGTTTTGAATTTGAATTAGAAGCCTCAAATTATTATAATGAATTAAACTGGAATGCTAGCATTAACTTTTTCACCAATAACACCGAAGTTTTAAAACTTTACAATTCCGAAGAACGCATTGCTATTGCTGGTTTTAATTCAGTTTCTAAAAATCTTATTGTTGACCAACCTGCAGGAATTCTAGTTGGTTCTGCTTATGCAAGAGATGAGCAAAATAATATAATTATTGATTCTAACGGTTACCCAATGGTTGATGCTCAGCAACAAATTATTGGCGACCCTACACCAGATTTTACGTTTGGTTTCTATAATTCTTTAGAATGGAACAATTTCAAATTTAATTTTACACTTAACTATCAAAAAGGAGGTGATGTTTGGAATGGCACACAAAACGTTCTTAACTATTTTGGAACCTCACAACAATCAGCTGACCAAAGACGTATTACCAATTATGTGTTTAACGGTTTAACCCAACAAGGCAATCCCAATACAACTATTGTAGATTTTTACAATCCTGAAAATGGTATTGAAAACAACCGATTTGTGCGTTACGGATTTGAAGGTGTTGCTGAAGATGCCATTGAAGATGCTAGCTTTTTTAACTTAAAAACCATTCAAGTTTCTTATGATTTTGGTAAGGACAACGATTCATTTTTTAGACAATTTGAAATCGGTTTCTATGCCAATAATCTTTTCACATTTACAAAATATAGAGGTGCATCGCCTCAGTCTTCTCTTTTTGATACAAACTCTGGCAATAACCTCAACTTTTTTAACACACCTCTAATCACAGAAGTTGGTTTTAAAGCTCAACTTAAAATATAAATCTTATGAAACGTATACTAAAACATACCAAAATTTTGATACTTGTAGCTATTAGTGTTTTGTCTTTATTATCATTTAAAGCCTACAAATCGTTACAGAATCCCTTAGAAAAAATCTATACCCAAACGGATAGACCATTTTATTTTCCTAGTGAAACCATCTGGTTTAAATCTTATGTGGTTGGGACAGACAATACCATTTCTACATTAAGTGACATAATGCATGCCGAATTAATCTCGCCAAAAGGTGCCGTTGTAAAATCCCTAACACTCAGTATAAAACAAGGTTATGCTTATGGCGATTTTATAATTGACAAAAATTGGGTTGGTGGTATTTACACGCTAAAATGCTATACCAATTGGCAGAATAATTTTGGAGATGAAGTCTTTTTTACTAAAAAAATTACAGTTCAAAAAGTGGTAAAACCAAACCTACTTTTAAACTTAAAATTTGAAAAAGAAGGTTACGGAAAATCATCTCAAGTCATCTCTAATTTTGAAGCGAAAGATTTAAAAAACAATCCACTTTCTAATACCAAAATCGATTTTACAGTAAGTGTAAAAGGCAACATTATTTTAACCGAATCTGCAATCACAGATGAGGAAGGAAAATTTAAACCCACTTTTAATCTTCCAGATACTTTAGAATCTTCTGATGTGGTTTTAAACGTTTTGGTAGATTATAAAGGCACAACAGAATCTATTTCTAGAGCGGTTCCTGTCGTTTTAAATACTATTGATTTACAATTTTTACCAGAAAGCGGAAAAATAGTCGCAGGTACTATAAACAAAATAGCTATTAAAGCTATAAATGAATTTGGGAAACCAGTCGATGTAAAAGGTGATATTTTAGATGAGAATAATGCTGTGGTTTCAACGTTAGAAAGTTTTCACGATGGCATGGGAAGCTTCAATCTTAATGCACTAAATAACAAAACATATTACGCAAAACTAACAGAACCATTTGTGTCAGATGAATTAATACCACTTCCAAAAGTTTATGAAAATGGTGTTTGTTTTTCAGTGGTAAGTGATAGTTTAAAAACATATATCAATCTGTTTTCAACCTATTCAACAGATTTGTTTCTAGAAGTTTCAAACGCAAGTGGCTTACTTCTTAAAAAACCGATTTCTAACCAAAAAAATATGGTTTTAGATACTAAAGATTTTCCAATCGGAATTTCAAAATTCAGCATAAAAAATGCTTACGACAGTACTTTTGCAGAACGTTTGGTATTTCTAAATCCTCACAAACAACTCAATATAGATTTGAGTTTAGAAAAGGAAAACTTCAATACCAGAGAAAAGGTAAAACTAGTGATTAAGACTTATGATAATGCTAACAATCCAATACCTGCAAACTTATCTATTGCTATTGCAGATAACAAATTACTGTCTTTTGCAGACGATAAACAAGACCATATTTTATCGTATTTATTACTCTCATCAGAACTCAAAGGAAAGATTCATAAACCCGATTTTTACCTAAACTCTAAAGAACCAAAATCTAAAGAAGCATTAGATTATTTAATGCTAACGCAAGGTTGGAGAACCTATATTGATAAGCCAACGGTTACCAAGGAGAATGCGCAATTTATTCCCGAACAAAGTGCCATCCAAACTGGTGTAGTTTTAGATAAAAAAGGAAAGCCAACACAAGCACACCTTTTACTATTTGATAGTTTTGGTACCAAAGTTTTAGTTTTTGATACGGCTGAAGATGGTTCGTTTTTATTCAAATACGATAAAAACATTCATCTTACATTAATGGCTTATAAAGATAATGGCGAAAGCTTAACCATTGAAAAAACTGAATTTAAAAAGGGAAATTATAACAATCAAACACAAAACAATACTGTAGAAAATAAGGATGGCTTTAAAGAATTCTCAAAAAACGAAAGACTTTTAAAACAACCTATTAAAGAAAAAGCAGTCGTGGCAATCAATTTGGAAGAAGATAGTAGTAACCTAGATGAAGTCGTTGTTGTTGGTTATGG
>TARA_R110002049_G_scaffold25972_8_pt1 | contig 15071 bp, 11 predicted proteins | sample TARA_R110002049 | Tara Oceans TARA_R110002049 (sample SAMEA4396941) | marine metagenome | biome: Polar Biome; feature: [SRF] surface water layer (ENVO:00010504); material: water (ENVO:00002006), including particulate matter (ENVO:01000060) such as... | depth 5 m | reverse complement strand
AGCTTCATTATTTCTAGCCCAACTTCGGCGAGCGATTCCATTATTCACATCATAAAAAAGCATACTTTTTAATCGTCTTTCGGCTTCTTTTGTGCCATCTAAGAACATACCAAATCCGCCATTTATAACCTCTCCCCAGCCAACACCACCGCCATTATGAATGGATACCCAAGTAGCGCCTCTAAAACTATCTCCTATTACATTGTGAATGGCCATATCTGCAGTAAATTTACTGCCATCATAAATATTGGATGTTTCTCTGTAGGGCGAATCTGTTCCGCTTACATCGTGATGGTCTCGTCCTAAAACTACAGGTCCTATTTCGCCTTTAGCAATCGCATTGTTAAATGCTTCTGCTATTTTAACACGTCCTTCAGCATCAGCGTACAAAATTCGTGCTTGCGAACCCACAACCATCTTGTTCTTTTTGGCTTCTTCAATCCAAGTCATGTTATCCTGAAGTTGCAATTTAATTTCATCTGGTGCATTTAGCAAAATCTCTTGAAGCACTTTTGCCGCTATCTCGTCGGTTGCGTCTAAATCTTCAGGTTTTCCTGAGGTACAAACCCAACGAAAAGGGCCAAAACCGTAATCGAAACACATAGGTCCCAAAATATCTTGAACGTAAGATGAATACTTAAAATCAATCCCATTTTCTGCCATAACATCCGCTCCCGCCCTTGAAGATTCCAATAGAAATGCATTTCCATAATCAAAGAAGTAAGTTCCCTTTTTTGTATGATTATTAATCGCCGACACATGTCTTTTTAAGGATTCTTGAACTTTCTGCTTGAATAATTCTGGTTCTTCACGAATTAACCGATTCGATTCTTCATAGGAAATCCCAACAGGATAATACCCACCTGTCCATGGAATATGCAATGAGGTTTGGTCAGATCCTACATCTATAAATATATTTTCTTCATAAAAACGTTCCCAAACGTCAACCACATTACCAATGTAAGCCATTGAAACAATTTCTTTTGATGCTTGTGCTTGCTTCACTCTAAGTATTAATTCTTCAATAGTATCAATCAAAACATCTACCCAACCTTGTTTATATCGTTTTGTCGCTGCTTTCGCATTTATCTCAGCGCAAACCGTTATACATCCTGCAATATTTCCAGCTTTAGGTTGTGCGCCACTCATACCGCCTAACCCAGCTGTTAAAAATATTTTTCCACTTGGATTATCTCCTTTTGGCAGTATTTTACGGAACGCATTCATAACTGTAATGGTAGTACCATGCACTATGCCTTGTGGACCGATATACATAAACGAACCTGCCGTCATTTGTCCGTATTGGGTAACCCCTAAAGCATTAAACTTCTCCCAATCGTCTGGTTTTGAATAATTAGGAATCATCATACCGTTAGTAACAACAACTCTTGGGGCTTCTTTTGAAGAAGGAAACAAACCCATTGGATGACCAGAATACAAATGCAACGTTTGCTCATCAGTCATAGTTGCTAAATAGTGCATGACCAACAGGTATTGTGCCCAATTTTGAAAAACAGCACCATTACCACCATAAGTTATTAATTCTTCTGGGTGTTGTGCCACATTGGGATCTAAATTATTCTGAATCATGAGCATAATAGCAGCAGCTTGGGATGACTTTGCTGGGTATTCTGAAATGGATCGCGCATGTATTTTATAATCTGGCTTGAATCTATACATATAAATTCTACCAAATTCTTTCAATTCTGATGCAAATTCAGTGGCTAATTCTTGGTGCCATTCTTTTGGAAAATAGCGTAAAGCATTTCTAATAGCTAATTGCTTTTCTTCCACAGATAAAATATCTTTCCGTTTTGGTGCCCTATTTGCATGTTTTGGATAGTCCTTTTTAATTGGTAATGTATTTGGAATACCTTGTAATACCTGTTCTTTAAACCTCATCATTCTCTTTACTTTAAATTGAAAGCTTGGGTTTTAACCAATTTAATCATATTATTAATATCATCTTTTAAAAGTCTGTCCTCTTCTAGTTTTGGCACTTTTTTTCTGATGATTTTAAAGTTTTTTTCAATAATATCTGAAAATGTATTGGGTCTTCTAAATTCTAAGGCTTGTGCGGCATACATTAATTCGATGGCTAATATTTTTTCAAGATTTCCTAAAATTTGATTGAATTTTCGTCCTGAAATACTTCCCATCGATACATGGTCCTCTTGACCTAAAGATGTCGGAATACTATCTGCTGATGGTGGAAAGCACAACGATTTATTTTCGGTAACTAGAGCTGCGGTGGTGTATTGCGGTATCATAAAGCCAGAATTCAACCCACCTCCTGTTGTTAGTAATCTTGGTAAACCGAACTTTCCTTCAAGTAATAAATAACACCTTCTATCGGAAATATTACCTAATTCTGAAGCCGCTATAGATGCGTAATCTAAGGCCATAGCCAAAGGTTGTCCGTGAAAATTCCCCCCAGAAATGGCTTCGGTGTCACTTAACACGATGGGGTTATCTGTTACAGAATTCATTTCAATTTTAGCCAACTTATTTAAATGGTAATAGGCATTTCTTGAGGCGCCATGAACTTGTGGGATACACCGCATGGAATACGGATCTTGCACGCGACCGCAATTTTCATGTGAATCTACATTCTGGGATTTATAAAGCAACATAAACATACGTTCGGCAACCTCAATAGTGCCTCGAAAAGGACGAATTTTATGAAGCTCCTCCCTAAAAGGTGAAAAACTGCCTTGGTAACCTTCAATACTCATAGCTCCAGAAACATCAGCTAAATCCAATAAGTATTGCATTTTTTGTAAACCAATAATAGCATGTGCCAATATAAACTGCGTGCCATTAATTAGTGCAAGTCCCTCTTTAGCGACTAATGTGATTGGTGTTAGTTTATGATTTTCCAAAACCTTTTTTGCATGAACTATTCTATCATTTATAAAAAACTCACCCTCGCCTATTAAAGGTAAAAACAAATGCGCCAGTGGTGCTAAATCGCCCGAAGCTCCGACAGACCCCTGCTCTGGCACAACAGGAAGTAAATCGTTTTCTATAAAATAGATAATGCGCTCAATAACTTTTAAGCGAATCCCTGAAAACCCCTGACTTAAAGCATGTACTTTACAAATCATCATAATTTTTGATAGCATTTTATCAATAGGGTTCCCAACACCCACTGCATGTGTTATTAACAAATTATGCTGTAATTTGTTAGTTTCCTTTGGGGTAATTTGCACATCGCACAAAGGCCCGAAACCCGTATTTATACCATATACCGGGGTATTGGAATTGGCAAGTGTTTCTACTTTTTTTCTACAATCATTAATTGCTTCAATAGCTTTTTCTGTTAAAATAGCTTCCATATTGCCATTTGCAATTGCTATTACCTTTTTTACCGTCAGCTTATTAATTCCGTATTTAAAAATCATCATCAAAACATATTAACTTTTTCAAAGTTATTCTTATTTTTGATGCTATACAATACCATTATTAGTTAATATTGATACTCATAAGTAATCAATTAGAATTAAACTACTACCAGCTACAAGCTGATAGCACTGTGCACGCCAGTTCTATTTACACGTTAGTTGAAAATAAATTTGGGATATCCATTGTCCCAAAATCATTACGAACGGTAAATAATAAAAAGATAAAATTTATTGAGCTGAACAACATATCGCAAAAAACAACCTTGTCTTTAATATGGAATGCATCTAACCGAAACCCTATACTGGATAAGGTCGTTACTTTATTGTGAGACTAATTGATTAGCAGATTATCGCTTTTGGAACGGATTGAGGATTTGATGAAATAGATTTGTCTTGCAAAGACGCTAAACCGAAAAAAAAGTTGACTCATTTACTATTCTTTATGCGATGTCTCAATCGTACCTCATTTCGACATGACAACACCCTTTTAGTCATTTCGACGATAGGAGAAATCTCATAATTTATGTAAAGCGAACATATAGTAAACTTTTTTTTTGTTTTTGATTGAAACTTGACTTTGTAGAAATTTTGACTACTTTCGTTTAACGTCGGATATGAACAATATCGATACAATTTATATCCTTAAGCTGTAAACAATTTAACCCAAAAATATGAGAACAAAGATTACACTACTTTTTTGCCTTTTGACAATTTCATTTACTTATGGTCAATATGACTGGACTAAAGGAGAATTAGTTTTAAAAAATGGCGACACTTTGAGAGGACAGATTAAACTTCCAATGATTTCCAAAAATTTAATAGCCTTTAACGGAGAAGAAAAAGTCAAATACCGAAAAGACAGAAAATCTAAAAAAGTTAAATATGATGAAACTCGAGTGGAAAAAGTGATTTTTAGAAACTCTGATACTGAAATTGCTTTTTTTGAATATATACAAACATCAAAAAATAAAAAAGGTCTTTTTAAAGTTATAAGTTCTGGAAAAGCCACTTTATATGCAAGAAGCGTAAGTATTACATCTTCAACACCAATGTATATGGCAGGACCTAATGGAGGAACTTGGAATCAATGGAATTATTCTTTTAGTGATTTTAATGAGTTTTATGTTTCAAGAGAAAAAGAAAAAATAGCAAGTCCATTGATTACTGCAAGAATATCAAGTTCATTTAAGAAAAGAGCGATGGAATATTTTTCTGATTGTCCCAAGTTAATTTCTAAATTAGAGAAAAAGATTTATGTAAAGGATGACATAAAAGATGTTGTGGACAAATATAACGAATGTAATTAAAAACTGCTTACCCCCGCTCCCGCTAAGCTCTGCTTAGTGGTGATATAATTCAAGCCATTAATATTTTTACAACAAACATAGCCCTTTCTCAAGAGTCAAAGCGAAATCCAACGATGACATTTCGTTAGATGAAATAACTAAAGAAGTTGAGCAAGTGAGAAAATCACGATATGAAAAATAAGAAGGTAATCCTAGATACAAATCTTTGGATTAGCTTTCTGATTTCCAAAAAATTCAGTCAAATTGACAAACTGATTGAAAACAAGAGAATTATTTTGCTTTTTTCCAACGAATTACTCGAAGAATTTATTGATGTTGTAAGTCGTCCGAAATTTGAAAAGTACTTCTCGAAAAAAGATATTGAAAAATCCTTGAGTATTTTGACCAATTTGGAGAACTAGTAAAGGTAAAGTCTGACATTAAAATTTGTCGAGATGAAAAAGACAACTTTTTACTAAATTTATCCTAAGTACATGACAAAAATTTAAAAATAAATGTTATATAATTAATTTTCAGATGTTTAATAATCTCAGATGTTCCAGACCTGTCAGGTTTTAAAAACCTGACAGGTCTCAATTTCAGTAGGATTAGTACCATTTACAGAAGGTCAATCTAATTTTTTGTCATGTATTGAAAAATTTATCAGTAGATTCGAAAGCAGATTATTTAATTACTGGAGATAAGGACTTACTGATTTTAAAAAAGGTTAAGAACACAATAATTTTGACTTTTTCGGAATTTATTGAACACACGAAATAAAAAGTACTTGGTACAACAAAGCTGTATAAAATTAATTGCCAGCACATGCAACCATCCTTACACACAAACGTTAAACGAACCTCTGCAAAAAATAAAAAACCTTTTAATAAGAATATAAGCTAGCGGATAAGTGCGTTAACGATTGATGCGGCATCCTTTTTTGTGCTCAACTATGTAGTTCGTTTAAACCTACTTCCAAGATATTAGAATACACTTGATGAGATACTGAAACAAGTTCAGCACAAGAAAGATATAGCGAAACATTTATGTTCATGAATTCATTAATTTTAAATAGAAAACAATGAATAAAAGCGTGTTAAAACGCCCAAAAAAATCAAATTCCAAAAACTAAATTCCAAATCTCAAATCGTTAATTGTCAATCAAAAATAATAGTGTATCTTTGCCGCTTGAAACTAATAGGTGGAGACCTCGTAATGAATACGAGGTTAGTTCAACTAACAAATTTGAAGTCGCTTTTTAAGCTTTTCAAATCTGAGTTTCACTAAGATTCCTCAGAGTGAGGATGTGTTACTGGAAGTTTAAGGTTAAGTATGTCGATTCGCTTCTTTATGTAACACCACATAACATAATCGAATACTTATACAAGAATGAACACATTCAAGGATTTAGGTCTTAATGACGACCTATTGCAAGCTATTACGGATTTAGGTTTTGAAACACCTAGCGAAGTACAAGACAAAGCCATCCCTATTTTATTAGAATCTGAAACCGATTTAGTGGCTTTGGCCCAAACGGGAACTGGTAAAACTGCTGCTTTTGGTTTTCCGATGCTACAAAAAATTGATATTGCCAGCAGAACTACCCAAGGTCTTATTTTATCGCCAACTCGTGAACTTTGTTTACAGATTACCAATGAAATGAAACAATACGGAAAGTATTGTAAAGGTTTAAACGTTGTGGCTATTTATGGTGGATCGAGCATTACAGACCAAGCGCGTGAGGTAAAACGTGGCGCACAAATAATTGTAGCGACACCTGGGCGTATGAAAGATATGATTAAGAGACGTTTGGTTGATATTTCCAAAATCCAATATGCGGTTTTAGATGAGGCTGACGAGATGCTAAATATGGGCTTTAAAGAAGATATTACTGATATTTTATCGCATACTCCTGACGACAAAAACACCTGGTTATTTTCTGCAACGATGCCTCGCGAGGTGGCTACTATTGCTAAAAAATTCATGAAAAATCCGCAGGAAATTACTGTTGGAACTAAGAATGAGAGCACAAGCAACGTATCTCACGAATATTATTTGGTAAATGCTAGAGACCGTTACCAAGCGTTGAAACGCTTATCGGATGCTAATCCTGATATATTTTCTGTTATTTTTTGTAGAACAAAACGCGATACCCAAAAAGTTGCTGAGAACTTAATTGAGGATGGTTATAGCGCAGGTGCTTTGCATGGCGATTTAAGTCAGAACCAACGTGATTTGGTAATGAAATCGTTTAGAAATCAACAAATACAAATGCTTGTAGCTACTGATGTTGCTGCACGCGGTATTGATGTGGATGATATTACACACGTTATAAACTACCAATTACCAGACGAACCTGAAATTTATACGCACCGTTCTGGAAGAACAGGACGCGCAGGTAAAACGGGAATCTCTATGGTTATTGTTTCTAAAAGTGAAGTGCGTAAAATAAGAGGTATTGAGCGTATTATTAATAAAAAATTCGAGAAAAAAGAAATTCCTGATGGCGCAGATATTTGCGAAGTGCAATTGATGTCGCTTGCCAATAAAATTCATAATACAGAAATTAATCATGAGATTGACAAACACCTAACGAGTATTAACGAATTGTTTGTTGATACTGATAAAGATGAATTAATTAAAAAATTCTTTTCTGTTGAGTTTACGCGTTTCTATAATTATTATAATAAATCTAAAAACTTAAATGTAGCTGAAGGCTCTAGAGATAGAGAAGGTGGACGTGAAGGCGGTAGGGATTTTGGAGGTAAAAATGATTCTACACGTTATTTTATAAACGTAGGTAGTAAAGATGGTTTTGATTGGATGAAATTGAAAGATTTCTTAAAAGAACAATTAGTCCTTGGTAGAGATGATGTTTTTAAAGTTGAAGTAAAAGACAGTTTCTCATTCTTTAATACAGAGAATGAAATTAAAGAAAAAGTTTTGGCATTTTTTACGGACTTTAAACATGAAGGTCGTTTTGTAAATGTTGAAGTTTCTGAAAACCGTGGTGGTGGAAGAAGACGCGATGATAAACGTGGCGGCGGAAGACGTGATGGCCGAAGTAGCGGTGGCGGAAGACGCGATGACAGAAAAGGAGGTTTTGGAAACCGAAGTGAAAGACGTGGCGGTGGAGATTCGTACTCTAAATCCAGACGTTCTGGGAGTGATTCAAACTCTAGTTCGGACAGACCAATACGTTCAGATTCTGGTTCAGGGCCTTCAAGACCAAGACGTTCTAGAAGATAATTTTAAAAAGAGACTGTCTGAAAAAGTCAATTTTAAACAAAAATGTCATATTGAGCATTATCGAATTCAAAATATATTTTGAATGAAGATAGCAAGCGTAGCTTAACGAAATACTTTGATAATCAAATTCTATGGTTTTCGACTGCGCTCAAACTGACACCATTTTTGACTTTTGAGAAAGCCACATTTAATAAATTTTGCCATACAGTTGATAGGTTGATTTTAAACTATTCTGTTAATATTTAGTCAAAATAAAAGGCATTACGCCAAGGTTTTGGCTTTTGTTTAGTACTTTTATATCAAAATTGACGTTGACACGGATAAACCCTATGAAAAACCACCTACTGCTTTTTACTTTTTTATTAGTTTCTACTTTTTGTTTTTCTCAAGAAGCTGATAAGGTATTGGGTGTTGTTGTTGATTCTTCAAATGATAAGCCTTTAGAAAGTGTAAATATTGTTAACCTCAATCAGGTTATTGGTACCACCACAAATAAAGACGGTGAATTTAAAATTTCAGCAAAAGTTAATGATACACTTCATTTTTCGTTTTTAGGTTTCAAGTCTATTAAAGTTAGAGTAACTAATGACTGGTTAAAGTTTGGGAGTTCTAAAATAGAATTAACAGAGTTAGCTTTAGCTCTGGAAGAAGTTGTAGTAAACCAATTAAAGCTTACTGGATATTTAGAAGTTGACATTAAGCAAGTACCAATGGTTAACAACAATTATAGATACAGTATTTCTGGTTTACCTAATGCGGGTTACGAAGCAGATTCTCCAGGAACCGTTAGTAAAATTATTGGTTCTATTTTTAATCCTGCCGATTTTCTCCATCGTATGTTTGGTAAAAAACCGAATGAATTGCGAAAGCTAAAAAAGATGAAGGAAGATGATGAAATTAGAAATTTGTTAGCGGCACGTTTTGATAGGGAAATGCTAACCGTTTTATTGCAGGTTGATCGGGTTGATTTAGATGAAATTGTAAGCCAATGTAATTACTCCAAAGGATTTATACAAACTGCAAACGACCTACAAATACTTGATGCCATTAGTGAATGCTATGAAGAATATAAAGTATTGAGCCGCGGAAGAAGTCGGAAAATTTAAAAACACAAAAAAATAATATTACAATTAAGAGGCTTTTATAGCCTCTTTTTTTGTGTTTTGCATTAACTGTTAATTATTTACCAATAAGGCTGTTAAAGTCTCTTAAATAGAATTGTTTTTTCTCATATATTATATTAATTTGACTAAAACAAAACCATATTAATGAACTTAAATGCATATTAATGAACTTAAATGATAAAACATTTACTTTTTAAAATCTTACTATTTCAAGTTATAAGCTTTCAAGTTTTCCCCCAAGATATTCAAATGACAGGAGTTATCATTAACTCTAAAACAAATGAAACTGTTGAATTTGTAAATATTGGAATACTAAATAAAAATACAGGAACAATTTCAAATTTAAAAGGTTTATTTAGTATTAATATTTCTAAAAAGCTCTCAAATGATAGCCTAATAATTAGTCATATAAATTATCACTCTGTTAAAGTTCCAATTAAAACCCTTGAAAACCAAACCATTTATCTTCAACCAAAAAATAACGAGCTTTCGGAAATAGTAATCTCAAACAAAAAGAAGAAAAATCGAAAAATTGGGGTAAAAAGCTATAATCCTTTATTATGGCTAAGGGCAATAGCCAAAAACAATGATATTATAGAAAATGCACAAAGAATAAATATTCCAGATAAAAAAGTTAGAGTAAAACTTGTAAATATATATTTAAGAAAAGGTTTTAAATCTGATAGCAGTTTTATTAGAATTAACTTTTATAAAAATGAAAACAATGCACCAGGTGAACCTATCGTTTTTGAAAACATAATAGAGAAAAAGCACATCGAACCTGGTTGGCTAAAAATTGATTTAACAAAACATTACATTTATTTAGAACAAGATTTTTTTGTTGGTGTTGAATTTATACCAAATTTCAAAAGTCCAATTGAAGTTTATATAGGAGCTATTTTAACCAAAGGGAAAGGCTATTCTAGAACAAATAGTCAAGGATCTTGGAATAAATTACAGGGTGGTTCTACCGTAAATGTTGAAATTGAATACTAAAAATTTATTCTTCATTATGTATAAATTTAAAGTCTTTGTCCTCTTATTATTTCCATTTACAATGGTTTCTCAGAATATTACTGGTAAAGTTTATGATGCAGAAACAACCGTAAAAGGTGCTAAAATTTTCAATAAAAATAAAAACACTACCACTCATACAGATGAAACTGGCACTTTTAAAATAATTGCATCTATTGCTGACACGCTAGTATTTACATCTTTATTTCATGAAGAAAAAGCATTAAAAATTACGAATAGTCATTTTGGAAATACAATTGTGATTGAAATAAAAAAGATAATAAATACCCTTGATGAAGTTCTTTTAGCAAATGAAAAACTAAAAGAATTTAATGAAGAAATTTATACTAATAATTTGGGTTCACAAATACAAAATGATATTAAAAACAACCCACACTTATATAGTGCTTCTCAAAGTGGGAATCTTGATTTTGTGAAAATCATATCTCTTATTAGCAAACTTTTTAAAAATAAAAAAGTTAAAGATGTTCCAATAAAAGCAATTACTCATAAAGCTTTTGACTCTTTATTTTCTAAAGACAAACTTTTCAATGATAAGTTATTAGCTGATGATTTAAAAATACCTGAAGCCTATAATCCTTTATTTTTCGATTATTGCGAAGCACAGAATATAGATAGTAAATTACTCTTAGAAGAAAACAAATTTATACTTTTAGATGAATTATTTAAGTGTAGCCATGATTTTTTAGTGATACTTGATGATTACAAAAGTAATTATTTGAAAGATTGATTATCATAAAACCGTTCAACAATCTCATCATAACTTTTAATGGTTTTCTTAACCCAATCCAATCTTTTTTCGAGTTTTTCTTCGTTAGTTAATTCCCAATTTATATCTGTTTGTTTGAGTTTAGTTGTAACGTGCTGCAAAATGATAGCCGCAGAAACCGATATATTTAAACTCTCAGTAAAACCAACCATAGGTATTTTCAAATAACAGTCTGCAGCATCTAAAACTTCCTGTGATAATCCTTCCGTTTCCCTACCGAAGAAAAAACACGCCTTTTTAGTGACATCAAATTCATGTAATTCACAATTATTTGTATGTGGTGTAGTGGCAACAATTTGATACCCTTTTTGTTTTAAATCTGAAATACAATCATTGACGCTTTGATATCTATTTAAATCCACCCATTTTTGAGCACCCATAGCAATTTCACGATCAATAGTTTTCGAGTTACGCTCTTCAATAATATTAACCTCTTTTATCCCAAAAGCATCACAGCTTCTAATTACTGCACTAGTGTTATGTAATTGATAAACATCTTCTGTTGCAACCGTAAAATGTTTGGTGCGTTGTGGCAATACTTTCGCAAATTTTTCTCGTCTTAACTCTGTAAGGTAGGTTTCTAGATATTCTAAAAGGTTTAAATCAATCATAATTCAAAATTAAGAAAGTTTAAGTCATTCCAAGAAACAAAGTCATGCGGTAATCTTTTTATATGAAGTTCAATTTAAAAGATTGCAACATCACACAAAAGTGTAATTTGCAATGACAAAAAGTTATTATATTTATAATATGAAACACATCGTTGTACTTACAGGAGCAGGCATAAGTGCTGAAAGTGGTATTAAAACCTTTAGGGATGCTGATGGTTTATGGGAAGGACATGACGTTATGGAAGTTGCTACACCAGAAGGTTTTGCTGCAAATCCAGAATTGGTTTTGGATTTTTATAATAAGCGGAGAAAACAACTTTTTGAGGTAGAACCCAATCAAGCGCACTATGATTTAGCTGACTTAGAAAAAAACCACAAAGTTACTATCGTTACCCAAAATGTTGATGATTTACATGAACGTGCTGGAAGCACAAATGTGATTCATTTACATGGTGAATTATTAAAAGTCCGAAGTACACTTGATACCAATGATATTCAACATTGGACCAACGATTTAGTTTTAGGGGACACCTGTAAAAAAGGACACCAACTACGCCCCCATATTGTATGGTTTGGTGAAGACGTACCTATGATTGAAAAAGCTGTTGAAATTTGTGAAACTGCCAATATTTTAATCATCATCGGCACGTCAATGCAAGTATATCCTGCGGCAAGTTTAATAGATTATGTTCCAGAAAATACACCTACGTATTTCATAGATCCTAAGCCAAATATTGAAAGTAAAAACCATTTAACGGTTATTGCTGAAACTGCTACAGTAGGTGTGAAACAGTTTTTAAAATTGATAAAACTGTACTCATAAAAACTAATGTCATATAAATAATAATTCTAATCATTTTCATTGAGTTTAAAGAAATCATTTACTGGTTTACCAAACAACCCAGATAGTTTTAATGCCAAAACTGTTGACGGTACATACCTATTAGCCTCAATAGAGTTAATGGTTTGACGCGATACTCCAATTTTACTGGCTAATTCATCTTGAGTTAAATTTAAAATGGCACGTTCTACTTTAATTGTATTTTCCATATTATCTATTGCGTTTTAAAACTTCAAAAAATAACACTTGAATTAACAGCATAAATAATAGAACTTCAAAATAATAAATATTACCTACCTCCTCTTGTTTGCCTAAAATTAAATCGACAACATAATTAACAACGGGTTGTAACATGGTATAAATAACACCAATTATAAATGCCAATGCATAAGATTTAGAACGTAAACTTTCTATCAACTCGTCTTCTATTTTTTCTCTGGAAATAGACATAATTAATAATCCAACAATCATAGCGTGCTTTAAAAAAGGTCGCATCCACAATGGTTCGTTATTTGTAAACTTTATAACGGTCAATAGGATAAAACTTAATATAACAACACCAAAACCAACTTTTTTAAAAAGATGTGGTAACTGAAATTTATTTAAAAAACGCTCTAATTTGGTACGTTCACACTCTTGTATACTTTTTAAACTCATGACAAATATATTTTATATTATGGAAAATTATTTTTCCTTAATGGCAAATATACTTTACATTTTGAAGAAAAACAAATTTTTTTAATAACTATAATTGTAATCCATTTGAGATAATGGCGGAACATAAGAATGATATTACTGAGACTTTGAGGTTAAAAACTTTCAATTAATCATCAAAGTTAATCAACTCGACTTAAATCTAAATCGTGAAAATCAAAACTAAAATCGATATTAGGCGAGATACCTTTCATCTTTATGCTTTGTGCTTTACCCTCTTCATTTAATGAAAACATGGCAAAAGCATCAGCATTCATATCTTGGTATTCCCATTTAACCGCAAATGTATTCGCTTTATAAAAAAACATTTCACCATTAAGTTTGGGCGACCTATGTGATTTCATCCACAACTTATCCCCTTTCGTAAAAACCTCAATGTTACCAAACCAATTATCTTTATAAACACCAATGTAATCGTTAATATTTACCAGAGAATTATCAGTAGCTTTAACTACGTCCCAAACTTCTTTTGTAACAGCATCTCCTTTTTCTTTCCTATTTTCAAAATAGTCAGCATATTTATCAATCCATCCAAAATCATCTAAACCAAAATAACTATCAACTATGGTGTTTGATACAGCTCCAAAAACACCAGCACCATCATCACTGGTATTCGTTAAAATAACAACACCCAAATTAATACCTGGAATCATAATGGTTTTTGATAACATGCCTGGTAATCCTCCTGTATGTGAAACGCTCATATTCCCCTTCATATCTGATAAATCCCAACCTAATCCGTAACCAGAAAAATGCGAGTTATAGCGTGGGTTTCTATTAGCATCGGTTACTGTGTGTATTTTCCACATTTCCCGTTGAGATTCAAGTGAAAACAATTGCTTTTTTAAACTATCACCGTATTTCCCATGATTTAAATGCATTAACATCCAATTTGAAATATCATCAACATTTGAATAAATACCTCCTGCTGCGCCATTAATCATTTCTTTATAATCGGGAAGCACTTTTAAAGTTCCTGAATTTGAATCGTGTGGTTTTGCCAAGTTACTTTTATCCTTTATTCTATCTAAAGAGGCATATGAATTATCCATATTCAAAGGTTCAAAAATGTGCTTTGAAATAAAATCTTCCCATGACATTCCTGAAACTCGGGCAATAATTTCACCTGCCACTAAGTATAATAGATTGTCATAATCAAATTGTGTTCTAAATGCTGAAACAGGTTTAAAATGCTGAAAACTTGATAGTAAATCATCCATTGTAAAATCGGATCCATCAGGGAAAATCATCAAATCGCCTATTCCCAATCCCAAACCACTTCGATGCGTCAACAAATCCTGAATGTTGAAATTTTCAGTTACATACGGATTGTACATTTTAAACTCTGGAATATAATCTCTAACCTTATCGTCCCATTTTAATTTCCCTTCCTCAACCAAAAGAGCCAAAGCAGCAGTTGTAAATGCTTTACTGTTAGAAGCAATGGCGAAATTAGTGTGCTTATTTACTGGACTTTGAGTACTTGCAGATTTTACACCAAACCCTTTACTATATATAACGTCTCCATCTTTTACAATTGAAATGGCACACCCCGCAACATTAAACTTACTTAAAGCATGGTTTACGATCGAATCAACTTGTTTCTCTGAAAATTGTGCTGATACTAGATTTGAAATAAAACAAGTAAAAATAAAAGCTATGAGGAATTTAAAAAACGATTTCATAATGGATAAGAATTAATTTTATATATAGAACTGGTTTAAACTTTTATGATTGACTAAATCCCGAGGCTTCGGGAGCTCCTTTGCACCCATTTTTCGCCTTTTTTTAGTTCCGTAGCCCCGAAGCGTCGGGGCTATGCAACAAATAAAAGCCTTCAACTGGTCACAAAATGTCTATCCCGAGCTATCGGGACGCTATAATCCAAAACGTTTAAACCAGTTCATAAATATAATACTTTAAGGGTATCAAAAAACGATTTTTTAACTATCAGAAGTGATTTTAATATAAAATACTTTAGTACATGACAAAAATTAGTTTAGCGTTCATTAGATTATAGTAATCTTACTGAAAATTG
>TARA_R110002049_G_scaffold198543_1_pt1 | contig 15076 bp, 8 predicted proteins | sample TARA_R110002049 | Tara Oceans TARA_R110002049 (sample SAMEA4396941) | marine metagenome | biome: Polar Biome; feature: [SRF] surface water layer (ENVO:00010504); material: water (ENVO:00002006), including particulate matter (ENVO:01000060) such as... | depth 5 m | reverse complement strand
GAATGGCTACATCACTGATCATCCTGAACATCTATTTTATGACAAGAGCGCTCGGACATATGTGATCGGCAAGAAGTTTGAACCACATTACCTCACGATCGATCCTGCTGAGTATCTCGCCGATCTTGACGCGGTCGCTCAGGGTGCCGAAGTCCCCAAATCAGACTGGATTGTAAGTCTTCCCGACATTCTGAGTCCCGCAATTCCAGCACGGGGGCTTAATCCGCAAACTGTTCGCGACGTTCTGATGGCCTGCAGTCAACGGCGCTGCCTGTCCATCACTTATCAATCCACGTCATCATCGAAACCTTCCGTCCGCGAAGTCGCTCCACATGGTCTCGTCCATGACGGGCTTCGTTGGCACACACGGGCCTATTGCTTTCGGGATGACGTCTTCAAGGATTTCGTCCTGGGTCGCATTCTGGAAAGCAGTTTGGCGGGAGAGGCCAACATAGACCCGCATAGTGATACGGACTGGACCGAAACCGTCACCTTGCGCATTGCGGCGCATCCGGGCCTATCTGATAATCAAAGGCGCGTAATTGAGCTTGATTATGGAATGAACAATGGCTCGGCCGAAATTAGCGTCAGGAAGTGCGTTCTGTATTACAATCTTAAAAGGCTGGGTCTGGATACCGATCCCGATGCGCGCTCGCCCCAAGATCAGCATATCGTTTTGGTCAACAAGTCAGAAATTCAAACTGTCCTTGGAAGGCATGAATCATGAGTAGATCGCAGCCAAAAGACTATAAGATGTCTTTCACCACCGGCGGGCTTTTCTTGAACGAAACCGTGGAAGTGGCGCGGCTCCATGTCGAAGGCGAGCCTTGGGAGCAAACGATGCTACGTGCCATGGGCCAAGGTGCCACGAGCTTGCCGAAAACGGCTTCCAACCGTCGCACGCTGCGGGAGATTTCAAACCGGCTTCGGACATTATCGTCTGAGGAGCGCGAGTTTCTACAGCACGAGGCTGATCGCACAGACCAGCAAGCGCTGCTTTGGCTGGCAACCTGCCGCGCATATCGACTTGTTCGAGAGTTCGCCCTTGAAGTCGTTCGTGACCGTTATCTGTCCTACCAAGTCGACTTGCCTTTGGAAGCCTTTGATATTCTATTCGAGGCCAAAGCGGAGTGGGATGAGCAATTGGCCGACCTCAGCCCCTCGACGAGAAAAAAATTGCGGCAAGTGCTGTTTCGAATGATGCGCGAAGCAGGGGTGCTATCGGGCGAGAACCGCATTCAGTCAGCGCTCCTTTCACCGCAGTTGAAAGTAATGATCGAAAACAAGGATCCGGCAGAGCTCGCACTCTTTCCCGGTATTGCGATGGATGGAGTATAAGTGTGCAGACTGAGTTAAATCGCAAGGAACGCGCTGAGCACCTATATCGCGTCATCACCAGTGAACGTTTCTTGACGAAACAGGGGCTTGGCAATGAGGTGCCATTTTTCATCTGTCCCTTCCCTGCCAAGGAAGGACTCTCGATCGTGGAAGATCGCAAAGATCTGGTGACCCGTATTGCTCATACTGGAACCAAGGTTCTTGATATAAATCTTTATGATCTGTCGCTGGAAATCCTATCTGAGCGAGACATCCTCGAGCAAGTTCTCGAAGTCGAGGCCGAGACCGATAAGTCTGAAATCAAGGAGCTACTGCAGGGCATACTGGATCCCCACGCACACCTTATACCGAAAATTGCGGACGCCATCGCGGCCACGCCGCACGATGTAATCTTCCTGTCCGGGGTTGGCGAAGTTTATCCCTACATCCGGTCTCACAACGTGCTGAACAATTTGCAGAGCACTGCGAAAGAAGCGCCCACTGTGCTGTTCTTTCCGGGAAGCTACACACATGCATTGGCGACCGGCGCGTCGCTGGATCTCTTTGGTTTGCTGCATGACGACAAATATTACCGTGCCTTCAATATTTTGAACTACGAGGTTTGACCCTATGGTCCAGTTACTAAAAGACATTTTTGAAAAACCAGTCGACCGCGCCATTGATGGCGTCATCAAGGCGGACGACGAAGCCAGTCTGCGTATTGAATTGGACGAATACGTCATCACCGGAGAAATCGGACGCAAGCTCGAACACTTCCTCGATGCCTACAACAACTATGACACGTCGAATGGCGTCTGGATTTCTGGATTTTTTGGCTCTGGTAAATCGCACCTGCTGAAAATGCTGGCACTTGTTCTGGAAAACCGAGAGGTGGGTGGTGCCCATGCCCACGACATCTTCGCCGAAAAGCTCAAGGGCGAGCCGATGCTGGCGGGCGCGCTGAACAAGGCAGCCTCCATTCCGTCTAAATCCATTCTGTTCAACATTGACCAGAAAGCTGACGTAATTTCCAAGTCGGATGTGGATGCGCTCTTGGCAGTGTTTCAAAAGGTTTTTGACGAAACTTGCGGCTTTTACGGAAAACAGCCTCATATCGCCCAATTCGAGCGAGATTTGCATGGCCGTGGGCAGCTTGAGGCGTTCAAAGCTGCGTTTCAGGATGCCTCGGGCAAACCTTGGGAGCGCGGGCGTGAACAAGCCCTCTTGGAAGCCAAGAACATCTCTACAGCGTTTGCCGCCGCAACTGGTGGCGACCCTGCTGACGGGAAGGACATCCTAAGCCAATACCGCAAAGATACACGCGTCTCGATCGAGGATTTTGCCAGCACTGTCAAAGCTTGGATTGACGAACAGCCCAAGGGGTTTCGGCTGAACTTCTTCGTCGATGAGGTTGGTCAGTATATCGCTGACAACGTCAAACTTATGACGAACCTTCAGACGATCGCGGAAAGCTTGAACACAAAATGCAAGGGACAGGCTTGGATCATCGTAACTTCACAGCAAGATATGGAAGCGATCGTCGGAGACACCAAGGTGTTCCAAAGCCAGGATTTTTCGAAGATCATGGCCCGGTTTTCGATCCGTATGCCCTTGGACTCGCAAAACGTGGCCGAAGTGATCCAGAGACGTTTGCTATCAAAAACGCCAGAAGCCGAGATCACGCTGGGCAACTTACATGATCGCGAAGAGAATAACCTAAAGACGCTATTTGATTTTACGGACGGTTCGATAGCGTTGAAAAACTATGCCGACCGAAAACACTTCGTCTCCAGCTACCCGTTCCCTCCCTATCAATTCACCCTGTTCCAAATGGCCATCCAGTCGTTGTCTCAGCACAATGCATTCGAGGGCAAACACAGCTCGGTTGGCGAACGCTCAATGCTGGGCGTCTTTCAGGAGGTGTCGAAAAAGCTAATCAATGAGAGCGTCGGCGGATTGGCTACCTTCGATCTGATGTTTGAAGGTATTCGAACCGCTCTGAAGTCCAACGTTCAGCAGTCAATCCATCTTGCCGAACGTCAGATCGCCGACCTCGATGATTTTGCAGTGCGCGTTCTTAAGGCGCTGTTTTTGGTTAAATACGTTAAAGGCTTCAAGCCCTCGGTTCGCAACATCTCGATCCTGTTGCTCTCGGAATTTGATGCTGACCAATCCGCTCAGCGTCGAAAGATTGAGGAGGCGCTGAGCCTGCTGGAGCGCAACACGCTTATCCACCGCAACGGCGAAGTTTACGAGTTCCTTACCGATGAAGAAAAGGACGTCGAAGCTGAAATCAAGGCGCTCGACATCGATCCCTCGGAGCTTTCCAAGGAACTGGAAACGCTTGCGTTTGATACGGTCCTGCGTCATCGAAAGATACGGCATTTGGCAACGAACAACGAATACGCCTTCACTCGTAAACTCGATGACCAAGCTGTTGGTCGTGAATATGAGCTGGCAATCAATGTCATTTCGCCGTTCGGTGAGGACGCAGACAGCCCAGAAGCTGTCCGCATGAAGACCATGTCTCGCGAAGAGCTTGCCGTAGTCATGAAGGCGGATTCAACTTTTGTCCGCGATCTGATCCTATTCAAGCAGACAGACAAATTCATCCGGCAATCGCGAAGCGGCTCACCGCAACCTGGCCGTGACCGGATTGTCTCCGAAAAGGGCGAACAGAATGGTCGCCGCGCCAGAGATCTCGAGATGCGTCTGCGCAAGCTTATGGGTGAAGCGCGCCTGTTCGTGCGGGGTGATGAGCTCGACATCGGCGGTGAAGAGCCTCAGGATCGTATCGTCAAAGCATTCCAATCACTTGTGGACAAGGTCTACACTAACCTGCCGATGTTGCGTGGCGTCAGCTATTCTGAGGCTGACATCAACAAGGCCGTGCAAGCCGAAAGCAGTCTTTTCGGCCCTGAAGGCGCAGGGCTGGGCGAGGCCGAGCAAGATGTTCTAAGCTTTATCAACGCGCAGGCTCGCAACGGCGTAAAGGTATCAGTCAAATACCTCGTCGATAGGTTCACAGCTAAGCCCTACGGTTGGCCCACGACCGCCGTTCTGTGTCTGGCCGGCAGCCTCGTGGCAAAGGGCAAGACTGAAGCGCGGGTAGACAGCACAGTCATCGAAGGGCTTGATCTGGCGAAAGCGCTGAACAACAGCCATACCCTACCTAACATTCTACTCACCCCGCAGCAGGAATTCTCCGCAGCAGAAATCCGAAAAGCCAAGGTGCTCTACCAAGAGCTGTTCTCTAAGCCCACAGGCGGTAGCGACGCTCGTGGACTGGGTGCAGAATGGGCGATCAGCATCGCCGACTTGGAGACCGAGGTCGACGCCCTGACCCGGCAGGCACAAAACTACCCCTTCATGACTGTTCTCACGCCGTTTCAGGAGCAATTGCGCGCCATGAAAGGTAAGCCAGCTGCATGGTTCATCACTGACGCGTCCAAGCGTGAAGACGATTTGCTTAATGCAAAGGAAGACATCCTCGACAAGATCAAATCCTTCATGGGCGGTGCACAACGTGAGATCTACGACGATGCGCGCGATACCCTCGCCAGTCAATCGGCCAACATCGACTATGTTGATCCCGACGCCGGGCAAAAGTTGCGCACAGCGTTGGCTGATCAAGACTGCTACAAGGGCACCTCGATTCAAACGCTGAAGACCGACCTGTTCGAGCTTAAGAACAAGGTCGAACTTAAGGTTCTGGAGGAGCGCAAAGCCGTCAGTGCTGCGGTAGAAGAGGTAACAGCAAAGATTACGCAGATGCCTGACTATCAGAGCCTTGATGCCGATAAACAGGCGCGGATTACGGCCCGTCTCGACAGTCACAAGTCCGGTCTGGAAAGTGTGAATCTGATCCCTCTGCTTCAGAATAAGGCCAATAGCGCACGCACCCAAATGCTTGCCGATATCTTCAACGAGGTTGATCGTCTTGCGCGCGCTGCCGAGCAGAACACTAAAAGCGACCCTGAGGATGATGGACAACCAGAGCCCGCTCAAAAGGAGCCGATCACGGTTCTTGCATCCCAATTAAAAGTCACCTCGTCCAAAACCGTGTTGCAGAACGAGGACGACGTTGCCGGTTACCTCAGCGATTTGAAGAAGACCCTGCTGGAGCAAATCCACGCAGGTAAGAAAGTGATTGTTTAATATGGATACCAACGCGCTCAAGAAATTTGCCCAAGGTGCTCGCAACCTGCTGATAGATCAGGTTACGGCCAAGCTCGATCTGGTTTTGGAGGACTCTGCGCCTGCGCGGCGGGAACACCCCAAGACGGTCAGGGCGCTGGAAAGCGCCATTACCAAGGATGGTAAGTCTCAAGTTATCGAACAAGTGGCCTACACTTGGTTCAACCGCTTCACTGCGCTCCGGTTCATGGATGCGAATAGCTACACACAGGTGCGCGTCGTCTCCCCAGCCGAAGAAGCTACGCGGCCCGAGATCCTGTCGGAGGCTATGAACGGCAACCTTCCCGATGGTGCACCTGCCACAATCGCAGCCCTGCTGGAGGGCCGCACGCCCTCTAATGATCCACAGGCAGAAGCCTATCGCCTGCTGCTCGTCCATGCCTGCAATCAATGGCACGGCACGATGCCCTTCCTATTCGAGGAAATCGACGACTACACCGAACTGCTGATGCCCGAGGATCTGCTGTCGCAGACCTCCATACTCGCCGAACTGCGCAAGGTAATGACCGAGGACGCCTGTCAGGACGTTGAGATCATCGGCTGGCTCTACCAGTTCTACATCTCGGAGAAGAAGGATCAGGTCTTCGCGGGCCTCAAGAAGAACCAGAAGATCACGGCCGAGAACATCCCCGCCGCGACGCAGCTCTTCACCCCACACTGGATCGTCCGCTATCTGGTGGAAAACTCGCTGGGGCGGCTCTGGCTGCTGAACAATCCGCACAGCGGACTGGCGGCCAAGATGGACTACTACATCGCGCCAGAAGAGCCCGAGACGGATTTCCTCCGCATCACCAAGCCCGAAGATATCCGCATCTGCGATCCGGCGGCGGGCTCGGGGCACATGCTGACCTATGCCTTTGACCTGCTCTACGCCATCTACGAGGAAGAGGGCTATGACGCGACCGAGATCCCTGCGCTGATCCTGACCCACAACCTGACAGGGGTGGAGATTGACGACCGCGCGGGGGCGTTGGGGGCCTTTGCGTTGGCGATGAAGGCCGCGGCCAAGCTGGGGCGGCGGCGGTTCCTGCGGATGGAAGCAAAGCCCGACATCTGCGTGTTGCAGAACGTGAGCTTTACGGACGCCGAAATGCAAGACGTAGCCGCCGTGGTGGGCAAGGGTCTGTTCACGGATGAATTGCGCGAGACGCTGGGGCAATTCGAGCAGGCCAAGAACTTCGGCTCGCTGATCGTGCCGAAACTGCGCGATCCGGCAGAGGCGCTGCGGGTGGTCGAGGCGCGGGATTTTGCAGGTGATCTGCTGCTAAAAGAGCTGCAAGCGCGCGTCGTGGCCGTTCTGTGCATGGCCGAGGCGCTGTCGCCGAAGTATCATGTGGTGGTGGCCAACCCGCCGTATATGGGCACAAAGAGTATGAATGGGGCGCTTGGTCTGTTTGCGAAGTCCCAGTATCCAGAAAGCAAGTCCGATTTGTTTGCTATGTTCATGGAGCGAGCGTTGCGATTGCTTAAAAAGCAGGGGCTTTTAGCCATAATTAACATGCAGGCATGGATGTTTCTTTCATCCTATGAGAAGCTTCGCTCCAAATTTCTTTCAAATGCAACTATACTTTCAATGGCCCATCTTGGCGAACGGTCATTTGACTCAATCGGTGGGTCCGTTGTCTCAACGACAGCCTTTATTGCTCAAAATCACTTCCAAAAGAAATTCAAAGGAGACTACATTCGCCTCACTGTAGGGCGAAATGAAAGTGAAAAACGTTCGGCGCTTAAGAAGGCGGCGGATGGAGAGTTGACGTCGGATATGTATAGGTGCGGAGCCGACCAGTTTTCAAAAATACCCGGAGGACCAATAGCATATTGGGCATCAGAGGCAGTCAAAAATACGTTTGCCAAATTTCCATCAATCGAAGAACTTGCACCTGTTCGCCAAGGAATGGCTACAGGAGACAATGATAGTTTCTTAAGAAGCTGGCATGAGGTGAATGTGCCTGATTTCGAACCCTCATGCGCCTCGAAAGAGGCCGCTTTTGATAGTGAGGAAAAATGGTTTCCCTACAATAAGGGGGGGGACTTTAGAAAGTGGTATGGAAACAACGAACTTTTAATTCGCTTTGACAGATCCGCGTATGGGATACTGAAGCAGCAAGGAAATAGATGCCCGTCTGAAAACTTGTATTTCAAGCCCTCGATAACGTGGACATTCATTGGCTCGGGAAGTTTTGGTGCAAGGTCATGCCCAACCGGCTTTGTTTTTGATGTGCAAGGTTCTTCTGTTTTTCCGCCAGCATCCGAATATTGGCTTACAATGGGCTTTTTGGGCTCAAAACTTCCGAACGGCCTCCTTTCAATTACAAACCCGTCCGTCAGCTTTCAGGTTGGTAATATTCGAGCATTGCCCCTGCATAGACCAAAAGGCCTAATCGAAGACGCGATCAAGAACATTGTCTTACTGTCCAAGTCCGACTGGGACGGCTACGAAACCTCATGGGATTTCACCACGCTCCCGCTGCTCCAACCCGATCACCGGGCCGCGACGCTGGAGGCCACCTACACCAACCTTCGCACCCATTGGCAGGGCATGACGGACGAGATGCAGCGATTGGAGGAAGAGAACAACCGCATCTTCATCGACGCCTATGGCCTGCAAGACGAGCTGACCTCCGACGTGCCGCTCAACGAGATCACCCTCACCTGCAACCCCGCCTATCGCTATGGCATCAAGAACGACGCCGCCGCGAACGAGACCCGCCTGCGCGCCGACACCATGGCCGAGTTCCTCTCCTACGCCGTGGGTTGCATGTTCGGGCGCTACAGCCTTGACGCCCCCGGCCTGATCCTCGCCAATCAGGGCGAAACGCTGGCCGACTACCTCGCCCACATCCCCGAGCCGTGCTTCATGCCAGACGAGGACAACGTCATCCCCGTGCTCGACGCCGACTGGTTCCCCGACGACATCACCGAACGCTTCCGCCTGTTCCTTCGCACCGCCTTCGGCGAGGCGCATTTCCGCGAGAACCTTCGCTACATCGAGGACGCGCTTGGCAAGGACATCCGCAAATACTTCACCAAGGATTTCTACACCGACCACGTAAAGCGCTATAAAAAGCGCCCGATCTACTGGATGTTCTCCAGCCCCAAGGGCACGTTCAACGCACTGATCTACATGCACCGCTATCGCGGCGACACGGTGTCGGTCCTGCTCAACGATTACTTGCGCGAGTTCATCACCAAGCTGGAGGGCGAGCGCGCGCGGCTGGAGAAATTGGCGGATGACGCCACTGCAACACAGGGCCAACGGACCAAAGCGCTGAAGGATGCAGGCGTCGTGTCGAAACAGGTAGACGAACTTCATGAATGGGAACGCGAGGTGATCTTCCCCCTCGCCCAGCAGAAAATCGAGATCGATCTCGATGACGGCGTGAAAGCCAACTATCCAAAATTCGGCACCGCGCTGAAGAATATACCGGGACTTCGCTGATGTCAGGTCGGATTGAAGCGGGTTTACGACGGCTGTTTGACGGGCATCGAATTGTGTTCTGGTATGACACTGCACAGGATATGCGAAGTGAATACGAGGCGATGGCGCTGGACGGCGTCGAGAAGGTTGAGATCGCCAATAACGAATTTGGGTTGAAATATCGTCTTCTGCGCCAGGAACCGAAACAGAAATTCCTTCTGTTCAAAGAGGGACCAGAACCTGAAAATGCGGACAACTGGTTGCTTGACCTACAATTGGCCACCGCTGTGTTTAAGGCAGACCAAGCGGCTATCTGGCTGGCCGAGCTGGGTTTGCCTTCGCAGTTCGAGGAAGTGGTGCGCGACCATATGGAGTTCTACCGCTCGAAGGGGCGGATCGAACACCTAAAGCGACTACTCTCTCCGTCCGACACCAAAACAGACGTTATGCGCCGGATGCTCACCGTCTGTGTAGGCGCGGAAGGTGCGCTCGACACTGTCATCGAGGCGTTACTGGGCGAGTTGGCTTTGGGGCGCGACGACGCCCTGCGCCTCATGGATCGCTCAGGTCTGACGGATTTCTTCTGGTCGCAGATCAAAAATGCCTACGGTTATGCGTCCGAAGCGCCGGATTTCGAGGATTTCGCCATTACCCTGTTCCAGTCCTGTTACTGCAGAGCGCTGGACGAAGATGGTAAGCTAAACGCCGAATCGCTGCTGGTCTTCCGCCGTTGGAAGAACAACCGTCATGGAGCCGATGCCTTTGAAACCCTAAGCGGGAAGTATCAGGAAATTCTACAAATTCGCGAAGACCTTGAGGACCGAGCGATCAAACCTCTACGCAGCATCGACCATTTCGAAGAGATTGATCGCCAGATCATCCGTAAGCTGGTGCGCGAGATGTCGAGCCAGACCGTGTCGTCCGCTGAGGTGCTTAAAACCGTCAGAGAGCGTCGTCAGAGCCATTGGTATCCTGTCTACCGCGATGTCTACGAGGCCATTGGATACGCCACTGAATTCCAGCAGGCCTTGGCCGAGGCGACGTTATCGATGACCTCCCCTGCCGAAGGGGTTAAACACTATGTGTCGAGCTGGTTTAAGATCGACCAATTCTATCGCAAATTCATCTACCATATGCAGAAGAGTGGCCAGGCCTCGCTGCTTGGCGCTTTATTTGAGAGCGTGGAGAACCGCTACACCACCAACTTCCTGTTGGCGGTCAATGACGCCTGGCAGGACCAGATCGCGAAGATGTCCGACTGGTCGGTGACAGGGTATCCAAAACAGTCTGATTTCTACCGCGACCAGGCGGCTGAGTTTCGACGCCGGGATCAAAAGGTTGTCGTTATCATCTCGGATGCTCTGCGCTATGAGGTGGCCGAAGAATACCAGCGCGAGATCCGGAAATTGCCGCGCTTTGATGCGGATCTGAAGCCGATGATCGCGTGCTTACCCAGCTACACGCAGCTTGGCATGGCGGCTCTATTGCCGAATGAGACGCTAACCTTGTCCGGCGACGCCGGAGTGGTGTCATTTGGCGAGCCTACACAGGGCACGCAGAACCGTCAGAAAATTCTTGGCAAGGGCCGCGTCGGGGATAAAGCGAAGGCGATGAAAACCGAAGAGTTTATGAATATGAAGACGGATGAGGGCAAAGCGCTCTTTCGTGATCATGATATCCTGTATCTATACCACAATCGGATCGACATCATCGGCGACAAGCTGGCAACCGAAGATCGCGTTACGGAGGCTGCTGAAGATGCAGTCGAGGACCTGACGAAGCTTGTCCGCAAACTAACAACTGCAAATTTCTCGAACATATTGATCACTGCGGATCACGGTTTTCTTTATCAGCACCGACCCTTGGACGAGACCGATTTTTCTGTTGCCGACCCCACGGGTCAGGAAATCTTGGTCAAGAACCGTCGTTTCGTCATCGGTCGTGGACTGAATGAAACGGCAGGCATGAAGAAGTTTTCATCGGCGCAGCTTGGCCTGTCTGGAGAACTCGACGTGCTGATCCCGAATTCTATCAATAGGATGCGCGTGAAAGGCGCAGGAAGCCGTTTCGTGCATGGGGGCGCGTCGCTGCAAGAGATCGTAATTCCCGTCCTAAGGGTAGGGAAAAAGCGCGAGGCCGATGTGGGCAAAGTTGATGTCCAAATCATAGTATCAGGCCGCAGTCTAATTTCGTCTGGTCAAACGGCAGTCACACTCTACCAAGCGGAAGCCGTTTCGGAAAAGCAACAACAGCGTGACCTCTTGGCTGGGATCTATGCAACTGATGGCACGCTAATTTCTGATGAACATCAGCTAACCTTCGACTTCACTTCGCAAAGTGCACGAGAGCGAGAACTGCCGATCAAGTTTCTTTTGTCTCGCGAAGCAGACCAGTTCAACGAACAAGATGTCTTTCTGAAATTGCGCGAGCGGATCGGCAAAACCAGCCATTATGAAGATTATGCGAGCCACCGCTTTCAACTGCGCCGTGGCATTGCGACTGATTTCGACTTTTAAGGTGCAGACATGAGCTTACTCGACGAGAAAATTAACGAACACTTTGCAGGCTATGTGGTCCGAAAGGATCTGGTTAAGGCTGTCAAAGGCAATGCCATCGTCCCAACCTATGTGCTGGAATACCTTCTTGGACAATATTGTGCGACGGATGACGAAGCATCGATCGCAAGCGGAATTGAGACGGTAAAAGACATTCTGCGTAAGCACTATGTGCATCGCAACGAAGCGGGACTGATCCAATCTACCATCAAGGAGAAGGGACGTTATAAGGTCATCGACCAGATCAGCGTCTCTCTTAATGAAAAGACTGACAGCTACGAGGCCGTATTCGACAACCTCGGTATCAAAAAGGTAGCTGTTGATAGCGGCACGGTCAAAGCGCACCCAAAGCTTTTGGTGACCAGTGTCTGGTGTATCGCCGACGTCCAATACGAATTTTCCGATGACGCACGCACCTCGCCATGGGTAATTGAGACCATCAAGCCGATCCAAATCGCACGTGTCGATTACGACGGTTACAAAGAGGCCCGCACAAAATTCAGCAAAGATGAATGGATCGATTTACTCATGCAGTCCATCGGCTTCGATCCAGAAGCTTTCGGACGCCGCAGCAAGCTCTTGCAGCTTATGCGCCTTATCCCATTCGTGGAACGCAACTACAACATCATCGAGCTTGGCCCCAAGGGCACGGGTAAATCGCATATTTATTCCGAGTTTTCGCCGCATGGGCAGCTGATTTCTGGCGGTGAGGTTACCATCCCCAAGCTTTTCGTGAATAACTCAAACGGAAGGATTGGTCTTGTCGGCTACTGGGATGTAGTGGCGTTCGACGAATTTGCCGGGCGCGAGAAGACCGCGAACAAGGCTCTCGTCGACATTATGAAAAACTACATGGCCAACAAGACCTTCTCGCGCGGCGTGAACCCCATGGGGGCGGAGGCCAGCTTCGCTTTCGTCGGAAATACTGATCACAACGTCCCCTATATGCTGAAGAACAGCGATCTGTTCGAAGCACTGCCGCCCCAATTCCACGACTCTGCCTTCATAGACCGCTTGCACGCTTACCTGCCGGGCTGGGAGATTGATGTGATCCGTGGAGAAATGTTCACAAGCAGTTACGGATTCATCGTCGATTATCTTGCCGAGATACTACGACACCTGCGGCAGGAAGACTTCTCCAACCGGCCGGACCAACACTTCTCTGTTAGCGAAAAGATTTCGACGCGCGACCGTGATGCTGTCTACAAAACTATGTCAGGACTGCTGAAAGTCATCTTCCCCGCGGGCGGTGAAACTGCTGATGACGTAGAAGAGTTACTTCAGCTGGCCCTCGAGAGCCGCAAGCGCGTGAAGGACCAACTGTTCCGTATCGACGCAACCTACCCCGAAGTAGATTTCTTCTACACTGGGGTTGATGGTAACAAGCGGCGTATTAAAACGGTGGAAGAACAGGAATTCCCGCAGTTCTACCACAGGAAACCGGCTCAGGATCCCAACTTACAGTCCGGAGAAGAGGAGGACGATGACGCCGCTGTATTGGTTGAAGATGACGAAACGACCTCTGCGGTAACAGGGTCGCCCACCAGAAATATGCCTAAGCTTGCAGAGGGTCACCATGAGTTCGCTGAGAACCGTAAAGGTGTTAGCTACGACACCCTGTTCGGCCCCTACATTGGCGATGCCTCACGTATAATAGTGACAGACCCATACATCCGTTATTTTTATCAAATTAAGAATATGATGGAGTTCGTCGAAATGGTAATCCGTCGTAAAGCGCCGGAAGATCAAGTGGCTGTCCATCTCGTTACCGGCCCTGACGATGGGGAAATCCAAAAACAGCGCGATCTACTGGATAACATTACCAGTGCGTGTATCGGTTCCGGGGTCGAATTCACTTGGGCTTTCGACACCTCAGGCACAGCCCACGCCCGGGATATCGTGACAGATACCGGCTGGAAGATAGTTCTCGATCGCGGTCTCGATATATTTCAGGCCCCGATGCGTCGGGATAGCTTCAATCTCGGCGATCGCCTTCAAGAGCATCGCATGTTGAAAGCATTTTATGTGACCTATGTCCGACAATAGGGCCGTTTTGCCCTTTGCTCTTTAACTCGCGGCCGGAAGAATCAGGTTCTGCGACGGAATCTCAAAAGTTTTTTCCAGACAGTTTTGGTAAACCCCGGGCACCATTGTGCTCGGGATTTTCCGGTTCGCATTTAGTTATTCATGATAACGAGCATACTGCGGTGCGCCGCAATGTGATCCAGAACGCTGTTGCGGCTATCCAGGAACCGCTGGAATAGAGACTGCAGTTCGACGAGTTCTTTTCCACGTTTTGAATAGACCACAATCTTGCGGATTTCGACAAGGGGGCCAAATTCGTCGTAGCCAGTCTCCTCCAGCTGATCTTCGACACCGAGGCACTCAGATGCGATACAGCGATCAAGGATATCTTTAACAGCGTTAAAGCCTCCTTCATCTGCCTGATTGAACGGCTGACGCTCTTTCAGCCGTGAAAGGCAACGCGACACGAAAGCGACATCTTTGGCGTTATCACCGAGGTAGACTGACCGGGCGCGATCGGCAACTTGCCGGCCTAACTCTATGGCCTCTACAGCCAGGTCATCCATGTCCAATTTCTGGTAAAGTTTTTGCATCGTTGTGAATCTCCAACGTTGATCACAGGGCTGCCCGGGATGGTCGCCCTTTCAAGAAAGCCACCCCTGTCAGGACCGGCTTTGATTGGAACGTCACGATACTTGCGTGACTTTCTGCAATGCGTTGCATTCGTAGTCCCTGGTTTTCTCACCCTCTAAAATCAGCTTCAGTAGCGCTGCGAGCTTTTCAGAAAGTAAACAGCAATGCTCTACAAACTCGGAGGAGGTATCAATCTGCAAGAACTGACTGCACTCTATCTGATTTGAAGCACCAATTTGCTGAAGTGTCAGAAGCCGGTGAAAGTCGACAAGCTGGCTGTTTTGCGCCCGCGTCAGACGCCGTGAGTGGAGAACAGACTCGCAAAGAAGAAACACACGCGCACTGGCTGCTGGTCCATTGAGCTTGTTCGCCGCTTTCGCCAAGGCCGTCCCATGTTCGCATAGAAACTCACAAACTTTCTCAAGGTTGGAGGAGTGTTTCTGGGTAAATTTTTGGTGGTAGGTCATGGGTTTCATCCCGGAGTAGCGCTGCACCAATTTGGCAGCTTCAAAATACCAGTTTCCTCCTTTCTTACAGGCATTGTGGGCGGACTCGCTGTAGCAGCAGCTGGGCCTATGGGTCCGGCTTGGATCAATATTTACAATAGTCCGACGTCACCGGAACTTTCGGTTCTTCACAGCTTCATCAAACGGCCGATGCGGAAACCGGGAAGTAAATGAAGCCCCCCCGTTTCATAGCGATAGATTTTGGACACTTCTTCAAACGTCGCTTGGCCGGATCTCAATATTGCAGCGCGACGCGCCACGCGTGGGCAAGCCGAGCACTATCCGGCCCCGCCCGATGTGGGGCAGGACGCCTCTCAAGCGTTTCATAGAGCATATCAAGCGCCAAACCCGAGAACCTCGCAAAGGAAGTTCCATGGTAGTCTGCAATCTTGAGGTTCTCGGCGTGACCACAGGATTGTAATAGT
>TARA_R110002049_G_scaffold309271_1_pt1 | contig 15079 bp, 9 predicted proteins | sample TARA_R110002049 | Tara Oceans TARA_R110002049 (sample SAMEA4396941) | marine metagenome | biome: Polar Biome; feature: [SRF] surface water layer (ENVO:00010504); material: water (ENVO:00002006), including particulate matter (ENVO:01000060) such as... | depth 5 m | reverse complement strand
AATTACAAGCGAGTAACTTTAGCCGCCTTATAGGCGGAAATCAAACCTACCAGCTTACAGCTGGTAGTAGTTTAATATATAGAAAACCTAAGCAATTTGCTTAGGTTTTTTTGTTTAGTTTTACTTCATCAAAACCTATAACCAATTGATGAAATATATTAAAATTACTATCTTAAGTTTTTTTTGCTTTTTGCCTTTTTTAAGCTTTGCACAAATAAATGTTTCAGAACCTCAGGATTCAGCATATTCATTTGATGGGAATGCTCTACTTCAATATATTAAAACATTGTCTTCTGATACTTTTGAAGGCCGCCGTACAGGAACCAAAGGCGCTGAAAAAACCCAAAATTATATCATCCATCAGTTTGATTCTTTAAATGTTTTACCTTTAGGAAAACATTATAAGCAATCTTTTACATTTACTGAAAAGCGACAAGCATACCAAGGCATCAATATTTTAGGGTACATAAAAGGTGCAGAATTTCCAGAAAAATACATCGTGTTGAGTGCGCATTATGACCATGAAGGCGTTAAAGATGGGGATACATATAATGGTGCAGATGATAACGCTTCGGGTACATCTGCTTTATTCAGTTTTGCCGAATATTTCAAAAATCATCCACCAAAACATTCCGTTATTTTAGCGGCATTTGATGCAGAAGAATTGGGCTTACAAGGGGCTAAATATTTTGTGGAAAATCCCATTATACCGCTTGAAGATGTTATTGTCAATTTTAATATGGATATGATAAGCCGAAACGATAAAAATGAATTGTTTGCGGTTGGTGCCAGATTTAACAACGCACTTCAGCAAATTGTTTTAAACACGCCCACACCTAAAAATATAAAACTCCGTACAGGTCACGATGGTGCTGATGGTCAAGAAAATTGGACATATTCTTCTGACCATGCGGCTTTTCATAGAAAAAATATCCCGTTTTTATATTTTGGAGTTGAAGACCATGAAGATTACCACCAGCCTACAGACGATTATGAAAATATCCAGCCTCAGTTTTACATAAATGCGGTAAAAACCATTATTTCAGTTTTTAAACAGGTAGATACATTATCATTATAATTGGCAGCAATACCATTTGAAACCTAACTATTAATGACTGTGTCCTTCACTTTCGTTCAATAATAAACTTGTTCCCTTTACTATAATTTGCCGCTGTTTTAACACATCTGGATTCAAGATTTCAACAAAATCCTCGGTTTCATTTCCTATATCTAGCTTGGTTTTTTCCAAGAGGAAACCTGTTTCGTTTTTTTCTTCCAGTATTAGGGCGTAATGCCCATCGTTTGTCGCTATTACAGCGTCTTTTGGTAAACTTATACTTTTATATTGTCCTGTTATAATTTCGGCATCAACAAACATCCCAACAATAAAATTGGCTTTATCCATAGCTACATGACCATGCACTTTTACGCGTCTGCTTTGCTCATCAATCGTGGTGCCTACCAAATGCACTTCTGCATCATACGTTTCGTTGGAGGCTTCGGGAATGGTAAATATGATTTTTTGGTCCTTTTTAACCTTTAAAATGTCTTTTTCAAAAACCGATAGTTCCAAATGAATATGGTCTGTATCCACAATTTCCAGAATTACATCACTTGTCGACACATACGTGCCGTTGCTTACGTTCACTTTGGTCACATACCCGTCAATGGTGGCGTAAATATTGATAGTTGACGAAATGTTCCCTTCTTCAATTTTGGTAGGGTTGAGGTTCATCATCTGTAATTTTTTGCGCAATCCGTTGTAATGCGCCAAGTTGCTTTTATAAACACTTTCCGCTTTAAGATAGTTTTTTTCAGAAGTTATTTTTTCATCAAACAAGGTTTTTTGTCTGTTGTATTCAGATTTTAGGTAATTGAGCTGTTCTGAAATTTCTAAATAGTTTTGCTGGATTTCCACATATTCCGTGTTTTTAAGCGTGACCAAAAGCTGTCCTTTTTTCACTTTATCGCCAATCAATAGTGGCGTTTTTGAAATATAACCACCAACCATCGTGGTAATGCTGGATTTGTTGTGCGGTGGTACGTCAATAGAGCCGTTTGCCTTTATGGTTTCGTTAAAATCAAATGTTCTTAAAGAGCCAAAAGCCATGTTTTCGCCTTCAAACTGGGCTTGGGTAATGAAGATTTCATCAGAATGTGTTTCAGCATCTAAAGCAGTGTTTTTATTTTTTTCTGAATTTCCACAGGAAAAAAACATGATGGTTACTAATAGGGTATATACGTTTTTCATCTTTATAAAATTAAATAATTGATAGTGATAACCGTTTGGTTGTAATGATTGAGTTGGTCTAAATAATTAAGTTGGATTTCCTTGGCGGTTTCCATACTTTGGATGTATTGAAAAAAGTCAATTTCGCCTTCTTTAAAACTGCGCTCGGCTGTTTTTATGATTTCTTCGGAAAGTGATTTCCCTTCCATTTCATAGTACCCGATAGCTTCTTCATATTGTTTGAGTTTTGCCAAAAGCATTTGATGTTCTGCATTTAGCTTCACTTTATAATCTTGTTTTTCTGTTTCTGCAACTTCTTGGGCAATTTTTGAAGCTTTCATTTTTGAGGCATTTCCACTAAAAAACAAAGGGATTTTTAAGCCTAATTGGTAGCCTTTTATAGGTGTGTTCAAGGTGCTGTTTGTGCCTTGAAAATATTCAACGCTCAAATCAGGTAACAGATTTTGTTTTTGTTGCTGGTTTAAAGCCTGGTAATAGGTTTTAGAATTTTCATAATAGGATAAACCAACATTGGTTTCGGTTGAAATTGTTTGAAGTTCCAGTTTTGTTAAGGGTTCTTTTATTGTGGAAATAAGGTCTGTTTGTACCAGTTTTTTTAATTGCTCTGTTGCTAAAACCACGTCTTGCTGCGCTTGTTTATAGGCAGTTTCCAACTGTTTTTGTTTGGATTTGGCATGAAGCATTTCTAGGTAATTGGTTTCGCCCAATTCAAAACGCCGAGTGGAAGCACTCGCAAAATTTTGGTACAAACTATCTAAGTACCGAAAGGTTTCCGCTTTGTTTTTTGCATAACTTAGCTTGTAATATGCCAAATGGACATCGCGTTTTAAAAGCTGAAGCTCATATTTGGCTGTGTTCACATGCTTATTGGCAAAATAAACCGTTGGGAACTTGAAGTCTTGCGACACTCCAAAAACCTTTAAGGGCAGGCCGTTTATAGCTAAATTGCTTTCGTCATAATTATAATATACGGCGGTTTTATCAAAATTAAAGGCGCTACCAATCAGGGTGTTGCTTTCATCCGTTTTTAAACGATTTGCTTTAAGGCTGGCATTGTTTGCTTTGGCCAATTCAAAAATTTCATCAACATTCAAAGGCTTTTTTTGGGCATGTATATTTAAAGAAACCAAAATAATAACTATTGAAATAATGGCTTTTTTATTTAGTTTCATGGCTTTTTTTTCTTCAAACCAAGCGTACAAAACGGGCAGTACAATAAGTGTTAAAACAGTTGCAGAAACCAGACCGCCAATAACCACAGTAGCCAAAGGACGTTGCACCTCGGCACCTGCATTGGTAGAAATAGCCATGGGCAAAAAGCCCAATGCGGCGGCGGCGGCAGTTAGCAAAACAGGGCGTAAGCGTTCTGAAGTGCCTTTTTTTATGCGTTCCTCAATATCTGTAATACCTTCTGCTTTTAATTCTTTAAAATGCTCGATAAGCACAATACCGTTAAGTACGGCAATACCAAAAAGGGCGATAAAGCCCACACCTGCGGAAATGCTAAAAGGCATATCCCGAATCCATAAGAGCATAATGCCGCCTACCGCAGAAAGTGGAATGGCAGAATACACCATGAGCGCTTCTTTAACCGAGCCAAAGGCAAAATAGAGCAGTATAAAAATAAGGACAAGTGCTACGGGTACTGCCACCATTAAACGGTTTTTGGCACTTTGAAGGTTTTCAAACTGGCCACCATAGGTAATGGTATAGCCTGGCGGTAGATTTAGGTTACTTTTGATAATGCTTTGTACATCATTTACAACCGATTGCAAATCCCGATCCCTAACATTGATACCCACTACAATTCTGCGTTTGGTGTCATCTCTAGAAATTTTAGAAGGGCCTGTACTGTATTTTATTTCTGCCAATTCGCTTAATGGGATTTTTGGCCCGTTGGGGGCATCCACATACAGGTTGCGCAGGTTTTCAATGTTTTTTCTATGGGCTTTATCTAAACGGACGACCATATCAAAACGTTTTTCGCCCTCAAAAACAGTGCCCACGGTAGTTCCGGCAAAGCCCATTGAAATCAAGTGGTTTATGTCTGAAATATTCAGTCCGTAACGTGCTATTTTGCTTCGGTTGTAGGTTACGTTCATTTGTGGTAAGCCTTCCACTTTTTCAATAATAATATCAGAAGCGCCTTCCACATTTTGAATGAGGCCTTTTATCTCGTTGGCCTTATTGGCTAAAACAGACAAATCCTCACCAAAAACCTTGATGGCAACATCTGCCCGAACCCCGGTTATCAATTCATTAAAACGCATTTCAATGGGTTGGGTAAATTCTACGTCCATGCCCGGAATAACGGTAAGCGCCTCTTTAAATTTATCGGCCAGTTCATCTTTGTTTTCGGCAGAAACCCATTCGTTTTTAGGTTTTAGTTTAATGATGATATCACTATCTTCCATGCTCATGGGGTCTGTGGGGACTTCGGCAGCTCCAATACGGCTTACCACTTGATCTACTTCAGGGAAATTTTCCAAAAGGATATTTTCGATTTTTGTTGTAATCTCTATGGTTTTTCCTAATGAGGTGCCTGTGGGCAAAACGGGTTGTATCACAAAATCGCCTTCATCTAAAGTGGGCACAAATTCGCCACCCATAGAGGTGAAAACCCAAATGCTTGCAGCGAGTAAAAATCCAGCAAGGGATACCACTATTTTTTTGTTTTCTAAAGCCCAATGTATGCTGGGTTTGTAGATTTTGTTTAAAAAACGCATCAACCGAACCGAGATGTTTTTATCACTTTGTTTGTCGGGTTTTAAAAATAAAGAGGAAATTACAGGAACGTATGTCAAACAGAAAATCATGGCACCTACTAAAGCAAAACTGAAAGTTAACGCCATAGGCTTAAACATTTTGCCTTCCACGCCGCTTAATGATAAAATAGGGATGAAAACAATAAGGATGATAAGCTGTCCAAAGATGGCTGAATTCATCATTTTTGATGCACTTTTTTGGGTAATGGCATCAATATGAAGTTGTTGTTCTGTTTTGTTGAGAGCTGTTATCCTTGAACTTTGCGACGTAATTTGAAAAGCAATAAACTCCACAATAATAACGCTGCCATCAATGATGATTCCAAAATCAATGGCGCCCAAACTCATCAGATTAGCATCGATTCCAAAAGCGTTCATTAATGAAATAGCAAATAGTAAACTCAGCGGAATGACTGAGGCCACTACCAATCCAGAGCGTAAATTTCCTAAAAGCAATACCACTACAAAAATTACAATGAGTGAGCCCAAAATCAAATTTTCGGACACGGTAAACGTTGTTTTTCCAATAAGCTCGCTACGCTCTAAAAAGCCATTGATGTAAACGCCTTCTGGTAAAGCGCCTTCAATGGCGGTTATCCGTTTTTTTACCGCATCAATCACTTGGTTGGAGTTGCCATCTTTCAGCATCATCACTTGGCCTAAAACTTTTTCGCCTTCGCCATTTCCTGTTATCGCACCAAAGCGTGTGGCACTTCCAAAGCCAACAGTTGCAATATCTTTAATATAAATGGGCAGACCGTCATTTTTTACAACAATATTTTCTATGTCTTTTAGTGAAGTAACCAAGCCTTCTCCTCTTATAAAAAAAGCTTTGTTGGTTTTTTCAATGTACCCACCGCCAGCAATGCTGTTGTTTTTTTCCAGAGCATCAAAAATATCAGCATAAGCAATAGACATAGCCTGAAGTTTTTGTGGATTGATGGCTATTTCATATTGCTTTAAATGGCCGCCCCAAGTATTGACTTCCACCACGCCGGGAATTCCAGATAGCTGCCTTTTTACAATCCAATCTTGAATGGTACGCAGGTCTGTAATGGAATACTCATCTTTAAACTCTGGTTTTACGTCCAAGACATATTGGTAGATCTCTCCCAAACCTGTGGTTATGGGCCCCATCTCTGGTGTCCCAAAACCTTGAGGGATTTTTTCTGAGGCTGATTTTATTTTTTCGGCAATCAATTGCCGTGGCAAATAGGTGCCAAGGTTGTCATTAAAAACAATGGTGACCACCGATAGGCCGAATTTTGAGACCGAACGTATTTCTTCAACGCCTGGAAGATTTGCCATTTCAAGCTCCACTGGATAAGTAATGAATTGCTCCACATCTTGTGTGGATAAATTTCTGGACGTGGTAATGACCTGAACTTGGTTATTTGTAATATCTGGAACCGCGCCAATGGAAATACGTGTTATTGATAGTATTCCGAAACCAATAACAAAGGCGATAAATAAGAGGATAATCAACTTATTTTTTAAGCTGAATTTTATGATATTTTCTAGCATAATTCATTTTAATAAACAATTAATCGAAACCATTCAAAATCGTTATTTGAATGCTTTAATAAGAAACTTATTGAAAAGAATCAGGCTAATTTTGGTGGCTGAAAAACGGATGGTTTTTCAAATAAAGAAAAGATGTTTTTGTAAAAAAAGTTTAAAGGAACCTCTGTGGATATCTGATTACAAGTTGTAAAATTAGTAGTAGAAAATAAGGTAAAAACTGTATTTATATGCGTGCACATGTGATGGCTGTCCTTAAATGGTAAGTTTTCATGTTCCTTATGATTGTTGTCATGCGACGCTTTTTGCTCACCATAATGCTCCGATAAAAACTCGAAAAAATTATCGCCGTACATGGCCTTATGGTATTGGGCATGTTCCAGCAATGCACTAAACTTGGGAATGTCTTCCAAATTGATATTGAAACTTTGAAGAAGAATCAAAAAAGAATAAAAGATGACGACTATTTTGCCCATACCAACTACGAAATTACAAAAATAAAGATGACGTCCTACTTATAAAATTGTTAAAAATAGGCTTTTAGCTGTACGGTACCTGTGTGTATGGTTTTACTGGTTTCTGTATTTCTGCCAAAGTAACTTAGGTTTAAATCTAAAAAAGTGGTTAGCTTCTTTTGAGCCAACAAACTCCACGTAAAGTTTTTCCCAGGCTGTAAACCTTCCAGCATTTGGTAGGCCACAGGCGTGTTTGGGTTGCCATTAAAAGCATTTGAAAAAAAGTTCAACTCCCCATTAATGGCACTATTTTGATTATTTGCCAAAGTGAATGATGCCCCGTATTTCTGTTGCTTTAATAACTCCAAATTACCTATGGTGTTTTCTTTCGTGGTGTATTGGTAAAAAATATCAAAGCGTGTATTGTCATTCAATAAATAAGATAATTTCGGATTTAAACGCGTTTCATCAAAATTATAATTCTTGCTTGTAAAATTTTCGCTGATGCTTTCATTGGTGTCAAAGGCAGATTCCAAAGTAATCAACCAACTTTCTTCAAACTTATGATTGAAATTAAATTGATGGCTTTGCAAATTGTTTTCTATAAAACCAATGGTTAAAATATTGCGGGTTTTATTGTTTAATATGGTGTAAGATGCTGTATAATGTTGTTTTCCGCGATTTAAGAACAGTACATTTTTAAAGTTCAATTGCAAGCCCAATTGGTTATCTATGTCTTTTTCAAAAGGGTTTAAGTTGAAATTATTGCCGTCTCGCCTTACTTTTCTATCCATCAAATAACTGGTTTGGTTATAAAAATGCGACCAGAATTTTTCCGATTTGCTTTCTGAAACAGACCATTGCGCAGGATTAATAGTTAAGATTTGGCTCAACCTATTTTGATGCGTTTTGATAAACACACGATTTGGCAACAATACTCGAATGTACTTGCCTTGATCTTGAAATTGTGCAATTTCAAATTCCTCCAATTCTTGAATGCCATTTTCATTGTAATCAATCCATGTGTAATTGCCTTGGCCGGCTTCCACTTCTACATACGAAAAATCCTGCTGTGGCAAGGTGCCGGAATTGGTTTCAAAAACCGTGTTCCATTGCACGATTTGTTTGAAAAATTTTTGTCTGTATTGAAGTCGGGAATTTATAGATTGTTCATCTTCAATAGCGATATCTTCACTTTTTAAGGTTCTATAATTCGCATAAAGTGATAGATTGGTGTTTTTATTTTGAATGATTCGGGAATCCAAATAGAAGGTATTGGAGGTATTTACTTTTTGTAATTGATTGTTGCGGATACTATCATTCACTCGGTGTTTATAACCAATTTCAGCAAATACCTGAGTGCTATCGCCAATACCTGTAAACACTTCATAAGATTTGAATTTCTGGCTCAATGGTGTTAATTCTTGTGTCGTCTTGATTTTTTGCTCATTATCCTCAACAGCCAGTTTTGCACCAACCCAGCTTTTTTTCATGCTGTAAGTGAATCTATTATAAGATCTTAAAAACGTAGAAGTATTTAAACTAGACTCCGCATTTAAAAAACTAGAATATGATGAAATGTTGAATTTATTAAGCAACAGGTCTACATTCGCCACATGTCTATTGCCATTGAAATTTTCAGAATAGCCCAAATGTTCAAATTGATAGGTCGCTGTCCCTTTTTCGGGATGATACAATTGCAAACCCGAATGCATCAAAATTTGATTGCCCAAATTATACCCAATGCCGTTGATGTTGGTTTGGTCCAAGTTCCAATCGCGATTAAATTCAGGATTATAAAGCCCTTGAATGTTCCTGAAATCGGTGCTGATATAATCCGTATCAATAAAGGCTTTTAAATTCCATAGGCTATCGGTTTTTATCAAAAATTGCTCAACGTTTAATTTGGTTGCAACTCCATCATTGTCATCATCATCAGTATTTGAAAATAAGTTTAAATCTTTTTTGCTTCCCGCGATTTCAAAATTGATTTGTGTTTTTTCAGTAGGTTTATAATCGCCATTAACCACCGCCATCTGGAGTTTTGTTGGAGCTACCAATTGCACAATAGGCGCATAATTTCCCTGCAAAATGCCCGCATATTCGTAAATATTATTGATGGCATTGTTGCTGCTCAATACATAATTACCTTGATTGTTGCCCACTTGACTAAACGTAACACGATACAGTTCATCATCGGGGTTGTTAGAAAACACAAACACGTCTTCGCTTCCAATGAGTTCTTTTTTGTATAAAATGCGGTTTTCACTATAAGAATCCAAAACAGCAGATGGTGCTACCATTTGGGATTTATCGTCGCCAGCATTTGATAGGGTATCGGCTTGTTCTTCAGAAAGATTTTGTTGTAAAGGTTGGTTTTTGGAGTCGTTTTCAGAATACACCGAAACACCGATGTTTAGTTTTTCGCTTTCAAATCGGCCACCGCCATAAGCGACGATACGAGAATAATTGCGCTCGCTAAACTGGTAATCTACCGTAATCCGCATTTCTGAAGTGATGGGAAACGTGGCGTTAAAGATAATTTCACCAGCATTGTAATCAATAATATAATCTTTGTCTTCTCCCCGTTGCACCACCACACCATTTACATACACGGTTTCACTTCCTGACACAATAAGTACAAACAATTCGCCATTGGGACCTTGCAATTTATAGGGCCCTTGATTGCCTTCTTGAGCCGTAAACTGGCTGGTGGTAAATTGGCCGCGCACAATAGCACCGGCAGCAAACAGATTGGTTTGTGAATCGTCATTGCCAAAAGTTGTGTTAATCGATAAGCCTTGCACCCGTTTGGAGAAATTGGCAAAATATGAATGGATGTTTTGCAAATCGATATCGCCCGCACGTATGTTCCATGTATCGCTGAACAATTCAATAAAAACTTGGTCAAATTCATCCAATCGTTGGCTATAACCGCTTTCTTGTAAAGGGATATTGGCATCTTGAATGGATGCCCTTAAGGATACTTTATCGTTTAATTTTCCCGTAATCTGCAAATCCAGTTCACTATTTAAAACTGAATTTTGATTGTTTCCCACGGTAACCCCTCTCGAAATACTTCCAGAAGTGGTCAAACCATCAAAAGGCATAGTGTTTTCGGCGTTGTTAGATTGTGATAATTTATATAAGTTTTGAAGATTATTGGTGTTTTCTACAATAATGCTTTCATCTAATTGTTGATAGGTTCTAGTTAAAAATTCAGGAAAGCGTAAATAATTTATGATGATGGAATCGGTTTCAACAGGTTTTTTAAAAGTTAAAATGGCTTTTGAAAAATCAATGTTATAAAACGTAGAATCAATAATGGATTGGTCTTTCTTTTCAATTTTAAAAAAACTGGAATTGATGCTTGTGTTTTCAATAATAATCGTGTCTTTTACCGCTACTTTCTTAATTCTATAATGAGATGTTTGCCCTTGTGCCAATGCGCAAAAGCAAATAAAAAACAGAAGAATGGTTAAGAGATGTTTCATCAGGTATTTAAACTAAAATTAGCCTAAAATATTTTGTTAATAGTTTTCGTTAAAACTCTTGCGGTAATTAATAGTGTAAAAGTAAGGCATTATTTAATTTTGTTTCTTGTTAGAAAATAAAATCAAAAAATGAAAATTATATCTTATAACGTAAACGGTATTCGAGCAGCCATAAATAAGGGCTTTTTAGATTGGTTGAAAAGCGCCAGTCCAGATGTAATTTGCCTGCAAGAAATAAAGGCGATGCAAGAGCAATTGGATTTAACTCTTTTTGAAGAAGCGGGTTATAAATATAACTATTGGTTTAGTGCACAGAAAAAAGGCTATAGTGGCGTGGCGATTCTGAGTAAAATAAAGCCCAACCATGTAGAGTATGGCACGGGAATTGCTTCGATGGACTTCGAAGGTAGAAACCTGTGTGCCGATTTTGATGGTATTTCGGTCATGAGTTTGTATTTGCCTTCGGGAACCAATGATGCACGATTAGACCACAAACTGGAATATATGGATATGTTTCAAGCTTATATTAACAATCTGAAAAAAGACATCCCGAATCTTGTTATTTGTGGCGATTATAATATTTGCCACGAAGAAATAGATATCCATAATCCCAAAGGGTTGAGCAATACTTCTGGGTTCTTACCTGTGGAGCGTGCTTGGATTGGGGCTTTTATAGATAACGGATTTATTGATTCTTTCCGATATTTAAACGCTGCAACACAACAATACAGCTGGTGGAGTTACCGAGCCAATGCCCGTGCCAATAACAAAGGTTGGCGATTGGATTATGCCATGGTTTCAAAACCATTACAAGAAAAGATCAAAAGAGCCGTTATATTGCAAGATGCCGTGCATAGCGACCATTGCCCTATTTTAGTAGAAGTTGAAAACTAATTATAATTTAATAAACCCTAATAGAACCCAAAAAAATGATTAAAAAAATCACGTTATCAGTTATGGTGTTGGTGCTTTTAGCATCCTGTGTGTCGCCGAAAGTCTATAAAGATTTAGAGAGTAAGTACATGAACTTAAAGGAAGAAAACAGAAAGCTTTCTGATGAAAATAGAGATTTATCTGCAGAGAAAAATAAACTTCAAAATGAGTTGGATAAACTTAAAGTAGCACATGAAGACGCTGTTGCCAATAGAAACAGATTGCAAGGCGAGTACGATGCGGCGGTGGCAAATTTAGAGAACTTAAAAGCTTCTTATAATGCTTTGGAAAAAAACAGTTCAGCATCCATTGCAGAAAATTCCAGAAAAAACCGGGAATTGTTAGCCGAACTGGAAGCCAAAGAAGCAGCCTTAGCGGCTGAAAACGCTCGTTTAGAAAAACTTAAAAAAGAATTGGAAAGCCGTTCCAATCGTGTGGCAGAATTGGAAGCTGTTATTGCCTCAAAAGATGCCGCCATGACGGCGCTTAAAAATGCCATATCAAGAGCCTTGACCGATTTTGAAGGTAAAGGATTGACGGTTGAGCAGCGTGATGGTAAAGTATATGTGTCTATGGAAAACAAATTACTTTTCAGTTCAGGAAGTTGGGCTGTAGGGCCAGAAGGACGCCGTGCCGTGAAACAATTGGGTGGTGTGCTAGGTGACAACCCAGACATTGCCGTTTTAATTGAAGGTCATACCGATAATGTGCCGTATCCAGGTAGTGGCCCATTAAGTGATAACTGGGATTTATCTACCAAACGAGCTACTTCCATTGTCAATATTTTAAGAGAAAACGATAAAATAAACCCCGAAAATTTAACAGCGGCCGGTCGTGGGGAGTTTGCACCTATTGCATCCAACGAAACCATACAAGGAAAGGCTAAAAACAGACGCATTGAAGTGATTTTAACGCCTAAGTTGGATGAGCTTTCTAAATTGCTGAACGAGCAATAAAATTTGGTTGATTTCTCAGAAATTGAATAGGCATCAAGCCTTAATTTATAAAAAGCCTCTAAAGGCCTTAAAACTTTTAGAGGTTTTTTATCTTTACGCCTTATTTAAAAAATTCAATCGATTTATCAAGAAGTCCATTAGCAAACTTTGAATTTCAATTAAAAAGATTTCTGCCTTTGCGGGAATGACAAAATATAATTTATGAAATACACAACTTTACCAAATACCAATACAAAAATCAGTAAAATATGTTTGGGCACCATGACATGGGGCAATCAAAATACCGAAGCCGAAGGCTATGCCCAATTGGATTATGCTCTAGACCAAGGTGTAAATTTTATTGACACCGCTGAAATGTATCCTGTTCCTGCAAGTCCCGAAACCCAAGGAAGCACCAGTACTATTTTAGGCAATTGGCTGAACAAAACTGGCAATAGGGATAAAGTTATTTTGGCAAGCAAGATTGTGGGCCGTCCAAGAGCTTACACTGCCCATGTGAGAACGGTAGGGCTTACCCCTGATGCCGTTAATGAGGCAATTGACAAGGAATTAAAACGCCTGCAAACCGATTATATTGATTTATATCAAATCCATTGGCCAGAGCGTGACACGAATACTTTTGGAATTCGTGATTACGTTCACAACCCAGAGGATGCTTGGAAAGACAATTTTAATGAAGTACTTCATTTATTGGATAAACAAATAAAAGCTGGCAAAATTGGAAATATTGGTATTTCCAATGAAAAAGCTTGGGGCATGATGCGTTTTGTGGAAGAATCCAATAAAAACAACCTGCCTAGAATTGCTACCATACAAAATGCTTATTCTTTGATAAATAGGGTTTTTGAAGGCGATATGGCCGAAATTTCCATACGTGAAAACATAGGTTTGCTAACGTATTCGCCTATGGCTTTTGGGGTTTTGTCTGGTAAATATATTAAAGGGACTGCCGCTGATGATGCCCGATTGAAGGTGTTCCCAACCTTTACGAGATACAGTAGTGAGCAAGCAACCGAGGCGGCCAAGCGTTATTTAAAAATAGCTGAAGATAACAATATGACCTTGGCTCAAATGAGTTTGGCGTTTGTTACCCAGCAGCCCTTTGTGACCAGTAATATTATTGGTGCTACCAATTTGGAGCAATTAAAAGAAAATATTGATAGTATCCATGTGACTTTAAGTGATGATATTTTAAAGCAGATTAATGCGGTGCATGCTGCGATTCCTAATCCAGCGCCTTAGTTTTATTTGTCCTTTTCGGATTTATATATCCCGAGGTAATTTATTTCGATAGAAAACACGAATTAGAGTGATACATCTCGAGAAAGACAGACCCTTTTTAGGTTAAAACCAAATTATAGAAAACAAGGCTTCAGATATTTATATATTATGTAAATTGAAGCAATAAAATATATTTGATAATATTATGAAATGGAAAGGCAGAAGGCAAAGTTCCAATGTGGACGACCGAAGAGGCCAAGGCAGTTCTGGACAAGGATTTGGAGGCTTTAACCCAACATTGTTAGGACCATTGGTTAAAATCCTTTTTTCAAAAGTTGGGCTATTTATAGTTGGTGTATTTTTGGTTATATCTTTCGTGATGGGTAAAAACCCACTCACTTTGATAAGTCAGTTTTTAAGTGGTGGATCGTTAACGGAATCTTCTGCGCCCTATGAACCTACGGCAAAAGATCAAGAATTAGCCGAATTCAGTGCTACTATTTTGGCCAATACAGAAGATGTTTGGAACAAACTTTTAAATAATTATAGAGAGCCTACATTGGTTCTTTTTACGGGTTCAGTATCTTCTGCTTGCGGTGCGGCTTCTAGTGCCACAGGGCCTTTTTATTGTCCAGGGGACGAAAAATTATATTTGGATTTAAGTTTTTTTGATGATATGGAGCGCCAATTGAATGCCCCCGGAGATTTTGCACAAGCGTATGTCATTGCCCATGAAGTAGGTCATCATATTCAAAAAATAATGGGGACTTCAGAAAAAATGCAACAGTTGAGAGGGCGGGTCAGTAAAACAGAATATAATAAATACTCGGTAAGATTGGAACTCCAAGCCGATTTTTTTGCAGGTGTTTGGGCACATCATTCACAACAAATGACACAGATGATGGAAACGGGTGATTTAGAAGAAGCCATGAATGCCGCCAACGCCATTGGTGATGACAGGTTACAAAAACAATCCAGTGGCAGGGTGGTTCCTGACTCTTTTACACATGGCACATCTGCACAACGTATGCGCTGGTTTAAAAAAGGATTTGATACAGGGGATTTATCTCAAGGTGATACTTTTAGTTCTGCTTCATTGTAAAAGTGTTTTCTTGTTATTTTTGCTATCTTAATAAACTGGCTCCGCAAAGTCTCTCGACTTGGAGGAGCGGGGGATTCACTATACGGGCTTTTTTGTTTACTGTTATTATCATTAAGCAGAGCTTACCGGTAGCGGGGAATTAATTGATTTATATTTTTTGAGATAGTGAAAAGTGGATATGTTGATTTATCTTTGAAAGAATTTTATTAATAATTTAATCATGACAAAATTTATCGAATTATTTAAGAAGCCGTTGGATAGTGTTTCAGATGAAATTACTACTAATTTTAAAACTTCTTTCTTTTCAGCATATTTAGTTGTTTGGTTAATTAGAAATAATTTATTTCACATTGAAAAACCACCGTCTTTGACGGTGGTCAT
>TARA_R110002049_G_scaffold113198_1_pt1 | contig 15096 bp, 20 predicted proteins | sample TARA_R110002049 | Tara Oceans TARA_R110002049 (sample SAMEA4396941) | marine metagenome | biome: Polar Biome; feature: [SRF] surface water layer (ENVO:00010504); material: water (ENVO:00002006), including particulate matter (ENVO:01000060) such as... | depth 5 m | reverse complement strand
TTGCTAAATTAGAAGTGCAAAAACAATAACTGATCAGTTACAAATTTCATATGTCTTTGTGTGTAGTCTTTTTTGTTTTTGTCAACATATGTGATAGTATTAAAAATAAGAATGCTATTCCAAAGCCTAAAATTCCAATATTAATTCCTAATACAGTCTTTTCACTTCCATCTAAATATTTCATAGAACCACCATATCCATCTTTTAAAAAGAATGCCAATAAAAAACCTCCTGTAACTATGAGGCTTAATAAAGTACTTAATCGGACTTCTTTTTTATACCAAACTAACCACAAGCATACTACGCCTATACTTGAGTTGGTAATCAATTGCCAAACTTCGTGGATTCGAGCATGAGGCGTCCAATCTGGATTCCAAACATGCGTTTCATTTATATCCAAATAAGGAACGACAAACGCATATAGAAATACACTAAAAGTTATTGCTATTTTTTTTATCATTACTATTTATTTTTAGATTATACACAACTAATATTATGTAGCACATTTCATTTCAAGCATACTCCAAGCTTGAAAAACCTTTTAGTCAAGAGAGCTGCCATTAGATGTTTTATGAATTTCGTCTCTAAATTCTTGATAATAGAGTAAAACACCGTTTGGGTCTTCAATTTGTGGCCAATGTCCAATGCATTGCCAAAGTAGCTTTACGTTAGGATTAGGAATCAGTTCTTTATATCGATTAGCCATATGAATACCAGAATTGGGATCGTATGGTCCATTTATAAAGCACATGGGAATCTTCGTGTTTTGCATGGCACGTATCCATCTTTCTTGATGGTTTAATTTGTCAAAAACCAGCCTCCCAATCAAATATGCGATTGATTTGCCGTCGTTATAGTTTAAAATATCCCAGAATTGATTTATGAGTTTGTCCGTGGGTAGGGTGTAGGGACCAAAAACTGATTGTATCGATTTTTCTAATTTCTTTTTAGTGAGAAGCTTGCTCAATAACTTCCCAATAGGCTTTGGAGATTGTGAAAGCAACCGCTGTATCATTCTAGGTTTGTAACTATCCATAAACAAACCGCCGTTCATAAATACCACCGATTGCATTTCAAAGCAGTTTTGTGAAGCTAAGTCCCTAGCTAATAATTCTTGCACAATACTGACTCCTAGATCATGTGACAGGATGTGGGTTTGTTTAATACCCCAAAACTCGATTAGAAAATTGACTATTTCGCAATGTTCATGAAAGCTATAGTTATGATCTTTGGGTTTATCTGAAAATCCCATACCCAAATAATCAAATGTAAAAACGGTGTAATCTTTTACTAAACTTTCCCAGACAGATTTCCACTCGAAGGTATTGAAAGGATACCCGTGAAGTATTAAAAGGTTAGGGCCGGTGCCTTCCTTTATGTAAAATACTTTATAACCGTTTATATCTATTGTTTGACCCTTGTTCTTCCAAGCAACCACTTCTTTGTCCATTACTAGTTTATTATAGTTAGTAATATCGCAAAGTTACTTTTTAGGTATGATAGAAATTTGTAAAAATCGGTCGTTTTCGTTATTTGATAGGTTTTTCGGAGTGTGGTTCGTATACTTTTTTATTTCTTTATTAAAATGGGATCTGTCGTAATAGTTTTGGTTAGACAATAAATCTCCTTTTTTGATGTCTTTGAATGCTGCCGAACATCGTAATATATTACAATAGCTTTTTAGTGAAAGCCCGAACATTTTATTAAAATATCTGTTGATTTGCCTACTAGACCAAAATACTTTATCGGTAAAATAACGCACACTTTGGTTGCCTTTAGTTTGACTCAATAACCTGAATAGATGAAGTTTTCGATCGTCTAGATTATTCTCTTTTTTGACTTCTTGATTTATTATTGAACTTAACCTATCAATCGTATCTGTATTTTCGGTAAAGTCAAATGAATTTAGATTCCAAAAAGCATCTGGCAACTTTTTTTCGGAGTTTAACAACGGAGCAATACTTTCGCAGAATAAATATTCTACAGCTGGTAATTTGAATTGTATTCCGAAAAGTTGATGATTTGGAGGAATTACCACTTCAATCTCTTTTGTATACAGTCCAGTCAGCACGGTATTTTGGAATTTGTAATTATCAAAGCGAACGACAATATCAAAAAAACCATCAGGTAAAATGGTGTAATTAAGATTTTTTGAAGAATCGTTGTCGAACCACCAAAAACATCTGATGTACTGTTTCAAAATGGCATTAGATGCTTGTTGATAGTAGGTCATGTGCTATACTTCAAGTTTGTGTCAAGATTAAGCACACCGTCTAGTATAAGAATAATAGTGGATTTAATATACTGACCTTTCATAAAAATACTGATTTAAATATAAATTACAACTCCAATAATATATTATTTAGTATTTGTTAGGAAAACAATCGGACGAAAAGGCCTTCTAATATGGAATTTTGCGTGCTTAGGACTATTAATTAATATATTGACGATAGCTGCACTAAGTGCACAAACTCCCTTTCAACAATTGGCTTTTGACCAACCCAATATTGGAGTAACTTACTTTCCTTTTGTATGGATTCCAGCAGTTATAGTTCCGATAATTTTGTTTTCACACTTAGTTAGTATTAGACAATTGATATTAAGAAAAAAAGCCACTAAAACATTAATGAAAATAGAAGATAGCTATGATTAAAGAATACTTAAAATCCTTTAATATATTCAGTAACTCTGAGATAGATGAAGTAATCCAATTTGGGAAATATCATACGTATAAGAAAGGAGACTTTTTAATTAAGGAAGGACAAATAAGCAAAAATATAGCATTTATAAATACAGGCATTTTGCGTTCATATTACTATTCTAATTCATGTAACGAAATAACCTATTGTTTATCGTTTCCAGAATCATTTATAACAGCTTTCACTTCATATATATCGCAGGAGAAATCAAGTATTAACATTCAGTCATTAAGTGCTTCAGAACTATTTATAATACCAAAAACGCAAATGGATAAGCTTGCTCAAAAAAACGCAAATTGGTTGTTATTTCAAAAACAAATAATAGAAAGGTACTTCATGGCACTTGAAAAAAGAGTGTTTGAACACCAAAAAGAAAAAGCAGAGAATCGATATTCAAATTTAGTCAAAACCCGGCCAGAATATATTAAACAAATTCCTCTTCAATATATTGCCTCTTATCTTGGTATTACACAGAGACACCTGAGTCGAATAAGATCTAAAACTCATTATTAGACAAATGTCTAATAGCTAGATTAGGGTAAGGATTAGATTTGTGTTGAAATAATATAAAATTTAATTATTATGAATATGTTAACTATAAATACAATAATAATTAACCGCCCAGGAAATGAGGTTTATAAGTTTGCAACAAACTTGGAAAACTTCAAACTGTGGTTTCCACAAGCGGTAAAAATAGAATCTGATAATTCATTGGAACATGCGACTAATGGGAAAAAATATATAGAAACTGTTAAGATACCTTTTAGAGGAAAAAGTAATATTTCTTTAAACGTTGTGAAAGCAGAAGAAAATAAGATTTTTATTACTGAAGGTGATTTCTCGCCATTGCTTCCTAGGATGATTCTGAAATTTTCTGAAGATTCTTCTAATACCACAACTTTAACTTGGAGTATGCAAAGCAGAAATACCAATTTAATTTTTAAAACTTTGCTTTTACCAATTTTTAAAAAAATTATAAGTAAAAGAGCAGAATTAGGTATTCAAAATTTGAAGACAATATTAGAAAAAGGGCAAAGTAAAAATTATAGCCAACAATAGTAGCCGTTGCACGCAGATATGGAAATTCGCCTAAAACCTATAAACAACTGATTTTAAACGTTTTTACCTTTTGCAAATTTTTGATTTAAAAAAAGTTGATTGCTTAAAACTGATTACATTTCTTTAGATTTGTCGATTTCTATTATAGTAGATAAAACTTAAAACTTCTGCTATACTTTATTCATATATTAATAAACAAAAAAAAAATATTATTCATGTTGAAAAATAATAGTTTATGATGTCAAATATATGAAAATTCAATTATTCTAAATTTGGTCGATAAAAACAGTAAAATGTTGTACCTATGTTGTACCCGAGTAAAAAGTGAGGGCTACTTTAAAAGAAAAAAGTCGAAGATTTCTCTTCGACTTTTTGTGCGGGTGGGGGAGACTCGAACTCCCACACCTCGCGGCACCAGATCCTAAGTCTGGTATATATTGCACTAATAAAACGTAAATTAACTCATTTTCAATGATTTATGTTTTTAGTCATTTTATTTAAAGTCATATAATATCAGTTGATATCAGTATTTGTTGTACCTATGTTGTACCCAAAAGTTCTAATAAAGACGTATCTTTAAAATGAATTTTTGACAAAATGTTGTACCTGATTTGACTTTCGTATTCAAAATAGGTTAACAATGTCAACAAGTGCAAAAATAATTCTTCGCAAAAAACCCAACGCAAAGGGGCTCTACCCACTTGCTGTAAGGATAACTAAAGACCGTCGTTCTACCTATAAACATATAGGACACTACATTGAGTTAGAGGATTGGGACACAAAAAATCTTAAGGTTAAGAAATCCCACCCCAATGCAGAAAGTTTAAATAATCTTTTGACTTCAAAGCTATCAGAAGCCAGAAAAAGTTTAATTGTTTTACAGACTAACAATAAGGATGCAACTGCACATCAAATTAAAAAGGAAATTTACAAGCCAACTTCTAAACTCACTTTCTTTGATTTTGCGGATGAACATCTAGAAGCTCTGGAAGCAGAAAATAAAATTAATCGTCATTCTACAGATTCTGCTTGGCTCAGTTATATTGAGAAATATTGCAAAGCCCGACACCTTACTTTTCAAGAAATTGATGAGCGCTTCCTCAAAAAGTTCAAAATCTACCTAAAAGGGACTTGCTCGCTTACCGAAACTACTGCTATGAATGTTATGGTTTTAATTCGATTACTTTTTAATCGGGCAATCAAGGACAAGGTAGTAAGTAAGGAACTATATCCGTTTGGGACAGGTAAATTTAAAATCAAGTTTCCTGAAACTACCAAAACGGGACTTACAGGAAAAGAAATACAAGCTCTTGAAAATGTTTCCGAGCTTTCGGATATGGAAAAACATTCCTTAAATGTTTGGCTGTTTAGCTTCTATTTTGCCGGAATGCGTGTTTCAGATGTTCTATTTACAAGATGGTCCCAAATTTATGATAGCAGACTACATTACAGAATGGGTAAGAATTCAAAATTGCTATCCTTGAAAATGCCTGAAAAGGTTGAGAAGATTTTATTGCAATACATAACGGACAGAATAAGTGATGATGATTTTGTGTTTCCAGAAATGAAAAAAGCAGATTTAACCGATGCTAAGGATATTTACAGAAAGAAAAAAGTCGCAAATAAAAAGTTTAACGACCATCTAAAGAAAATTGCAAAAAGGGCAGGAATTCAAAAAAAGGTAACGATGCATATTGCCCGTCACTCTTTTGGCAATATTGCCGCAGACAATATTCATCCTTTAATGCTTCAAAAGTTATATCGCCATAGCGATTTAAAAACAACTTTAAACTACCAAGCCAACTTCATACATAAAGATGCTGACGAGGCTTTAGACAGTGTTGTAAATTTTTAAAAAATTAACAAAAATTCATTTTAGTATCTTTGTAAAAAAAGAAGTTGCCAAAAATCCACAGATATAATGTAGAAAATTTCAAAGAAGAAATCGATGTAGATTTCGAGCATAGCGATTATTTTTGGAAGGAATTTAATGAACACACGGATTATCCGACAGAGCCTTATCGCACCGAAACCTATGGTGTAGCTTATGTAAAAACAGGGCAATTATTCCTTACCACAGGCCTTACAGACCACGATATAAAAGCACCTGCATTGCTCTCAATTGGCCCAAATGTTATTCGGAAATGGACACAAACTTACAAATCGGCTAGTACCGAAACTATTTTTTTTACTAAGGAATTTTTGGTTACCAAAGCTGTAGATTCAGGAAAATTAAATAACATTCCTTACTATGAACATCCTGACCTTCATGTTTTCAAACTGAATACAAAGGATGAAGAATGTATAACTACCTTATTTGATACACTTAAAAATTTTATTGAGTCAAAATACGTCAATCGCGACAGGTTTGTTCGAGAGCAAATAGCACTTTTAAATATTATGTTGGACGAGCTGCACAATAGAAATGAAGTAAGTATCACAAAAAGCAAAAACAACCTGCTTTCCAAATTCAAAGATTTAGCATCGAATCATATAAAAGAATATAAAGATGTTGCGTGGTATGCAGAAAAATTAAACATCCCAGCAAAACGATTATCCGAAAAAGTAAAAATAGAACTAGGTAAAACGGCCAGTCGCTTTCTTCATGACCTATTAATTATTGAGGCAAAGATATTATTACAAAATCCTGATGCTACCGTATCTGAAATAGCATATGCTCTTAACTTTTCTGACCCCTCAACTTTTGGTAAATATTTCAAAAAATATTCGGGCTATACACCAAAAAAATATAGAGACAATATTCAAGTAAATACTATATCCAAAATTTAATAAACATGTAGTATTTATTATGAGTAGTATAGCAAACTTTACAGATTTTAATTCCCTTCTTAAACTTTTAAGGTTTCCAAAAGTAGAGAACGATGCTATATTTCATATATGTCGTTTAGAGGACATGTTCGATAAGAAAAATCAACTTAGCACACCTTTATTACGTCAACATTTCTTTGATATCTCTTTATTTTTAAATGCCGATTTTGAGTATCGATACGCCAGTAGTACTAAGCGAGTTTCTAATGCCACCCTGCAAATTATACCGCCAAGACAGCCCATTAAGGTAATTGCAGATGCAGATGCAGTTTTTAAAGTGAAGGGTTATACCATTTATTTTAAACCTGAATTTCTATCCGTAGTATTCGACAATGCTAATTTTATAAAAGAGTTTCCTTTTTTTGCCTATTCTAATAATAACTGCCTTTTGGAACTTGGCGCTAAAAACACTGAAAACTTAAGGGAAATATTCAATAAAATAATTTGTGTATATGAGAATAGAAGTGCTAGTTCATTTAAAATTATCAATGGATATTTATGGGCATTGTTGCATACCGTAAAAGAAATATGGTTAAAAGAAAATACATCTTCATTTGTTAGTCAAAAATCTTTATTAGTTTCCTCTTTCGAAAATGAAATAAGTCTTCGTTTGAAAGCTGATGTACGAGTAAGTGATATAGCTAATATACTTAGCATTAGTCCAAAATATTTATCTGAAACCTTAAAAGAAGAAACTGGTCTTAATGCAAAGCAACTTCTTGACCGTGCTATTTTTGAAGAAGCAAAATCCTTACTTAAAAACACACCAAACTCAATTTCAGAAATTGCACATTACCTTCATTTTTCAGAGCCATCTAATTTTTCTAAGTTTTTTAAAAGAATGTCGGCATCTAACCCTTCCGACTTCCGTTCTATAACGTAATTTTTACTCTTCTTTCCGTAATTTCGATATAAATATTATCCCATCAAATTCTCAAATTTGTCGCGATATAATATATGTCGAACAGAAATTTTGACCAGATTTAGGTAGCTTTTGCCCTTTTCTCACTTTCACTTACTTCGCAACTTTGTATCGAAATAAAAACCAGATACAATGAAAAGCTTATTAAAAGCATCGGCATCTCATAAAATCCATAAAGGGGATTTCAATATAGACATCAACTTTCCTGGTCTTGCTCTAAAAGACGAAACAGATAAAAGAGGTCTTGGGCAACTAGGAAGATTTGACCACGGTAGATTAAAACCAGGGGTATTCGTTGGTATGCATCCTCATGTAAACGATGAAATTTTATCCTATATACGCAAAGGAAAGCTAACCCACGAAGATACCGAAGGGGACAAAACAGTAGTAAGTAGCACCAAAATTATGATGATGAATGCCGGCAAAGGTATTTATCATCAAGAATCCATTGGCGAAGATGGTGTTGATGTAGAAATGCTACAAATATTTATTAGACCATCAACTACAGGACTAAGCCCTCAGGTGCAGTTTTATGATTTTAAAGAAGCTTACAGTATGAATGTTTGGCGGACAATTGCAGGACCTTCAAATCAAAACCTACCACTTGGTATTAATTCTGAGATTTATGTACATGATATTAGGATGGAAAATAAACAAATAGACCTTCCAAACACTGATGGTAAAACATATATACTCTATGTATTTGAGGGTACTGTTACCTCTAAAGATTTGCATTTGGAAACAGGCGATTTGATGGTTTATGAAAAAGAGACTATTACAATTGAATCAAATAACACCTCTGATTTAGTGCTTTTTGAACTTGATTTAGAAGCGACTTATTCTAGAGAAGGTATGTATAGCGGGGTTTAAAATAAAATAATTATTAAATGAAAACAAAAATGAAAAAACTATTTACACTAGCAATTATGGCAGTTGGCATAACTGCGTTTGCACAAAACAAAATCAATTTACCAGAAACATCAAAAGGACCTAACATTCCCTATGAAAAAGGCTATTTGGTTGAAGAAATCAACAATGACCTTTACTGGGTTACTGATGGATTATACAACGCCATTTTCTTGATTTATGATAAAGGCGTGATAATGGTGGATGCACCACCTACCATTGGTAATAATATATTCAAAGCAATAGCTGATGTTACAAATAAACCTATTACGCATCTGGTCTATACCCATTCACACACAGACCATATAGGTGCAGCTGGTTTATTCCCACAGGGGGTTATAATTATAGCTCAAGAAGAAACAAAGTCTATACTTGAAAAACGAAATGATACCAGAAGACCAGTGCCAACAGTAACATTTAAAGAGAGTTACACCTTGAAGCTTGGCAAACAAACCCTTCAATTAGATTATCATGGTAAAAACCATATGGATGGTAACATATTTGTCCATGCGCCAAAACAAAAAGTATTAATGCTTGTAGATATTGTATTTCCTGGATGGGTTCCATTCAAAAACTTAGGTATCGCAGAGGATGTACCAGCGTATATGAAAGCCCATAATATCGCATTGGATTACGATTTCGAAACCTTCGTAGCAGGACATGTTACACGTTTAGGAAACCGCACTGATGTAGAAGTTTCTAAAACCTTTGTTAACGACTTAAAAGAAACCTGTCAGATGGCTTTTGGGAAAGTTGATTTTATGAAGAGTGCCCAAGAAACCGGCTTTGATGATAAGTGGAAAATGTACAATACATATTTCGAAAAAGTGGTCGATGTAGCCACTGACGAAATGAAGCAAAAATGGGAAGGCAAACTTGGCGGATTGGACACCTACCTGAGGGATGATGTTTGGAAAATGTGCGAAAGCCTTAGCGTTGATTTCTAAAATAACCATTTAATTAATCTTAAAAATCATAAATATGTCTACAAAAAAATTTACAGCAGAAAATACTGCACTATTGTTAATTGACCATCAAGTGGGTACAATGCAACTTTTTAAAAATATTCCCTTGGAAGAGGTAAAACGTAAAACCCTAGCACTCGCTAAAATGGCCAAGGTTCTAGATATACCTGTAATAATGACCAGTAGTCAAGAATATGCAGCGCAAGGACCATTGATGCCCGAGCTTGCCCATGTGTTACCCGACGCTTTTGAAAAGCGCATAAAAAGAGAGGGCATTGTGAACTGTTGGGAACATGAAGAATTTAAAAAAGCGGTGTTGGCAACAGGCAAGAAAAACTTAATTATGGGTGGGGTTACTACAGATGTGTGTTTAGTATTCCCCACAATAAGTGCCGCCCAAGAAGGCTTTAATGTACAAGCTGTAATGGATGTATCTGGTTCGCCTTTTGATATGAGTGAAAACTTAAGCCAGAGAAGAATGGAAAATGCAGGGGTTGTGCTAACCGCTACCAATACACTAATGGCAGAAATCGCCCAAGATTGGGGAAGGCCTGAAGGTGGTCAACTCTTAGGCATCTTGTTTCAAGATGTATTGCCACAAATGGCATAATTGAAAATTATTCATTTGCCCAATGCCCTCATGGTATTGGGCTATTTATTAAAAGAACATGAAAAAGATAATACTTATTCTATTTTTAATAGTGGGCTGTCTTCTATCCGCCCAGGAAGCGGTTCACAAAAAACCCCCTATACCTATAGAGTTCACTTTTGGTCATGAGCGTGCTAATTTACAAACAGTACTCAACCTTCCGTTTTCGGAAAAAAGTAGGTTTTCTTTTTTTAATGTCACTACCGGAAGCGTTCCTTATAAAAATAAAAAAGGCGCAAATGAACTAGTCAGCATTAACAACATTACGTATCGGCTAATAAAAAATGTATATGGTGCTGCTGGCTTTCAATTTCATTTTTTAAAAGGCTTTGTTCCTATGACAGGGATACAATACGTAATGGCCAACAAAAAATGGCTCGTGATTTTAACCCCCAATTTAAACTATGCCCCTAGTCTGAATTTTGAAACTATTGGGATTTTGGAATTCAAGCCAAAATTCAATGAAAAAGTAGGGCTTTATTCCCGTATACAAGGCTTATACAATCACAATATGGATGAAGGTTTCCATGACCGCAGCTATGTCAATTTTAGATTGGGATTATCTATCAATACTTACACTCTTGGTTTTGCTGCCAATTTTGATTATTACGGACCAGATAAATTATCAGAAAATAATTTTGGGGTATTTATAAGGCATAGTTTTTAGCAAAAAAAAGATAATTCGAATAAAAACATGAAAAAAATCAATTTATTTCCTGTTGTTGCTTTACTGTTCAATAGTGCTTTTTCAGGGGCTTTTCTTTTTATTGCAGTAGTAGTTGTACCATTCTGGTCAAGCCTTAGTCCAGCAGATCTAAATACATGGTTTATTGCATACTTTGGACGCTTACCCTCTATTATGGTTCCATTAAACCTTTTGACATTTACGGCCATTGCTCTATCTACTTATTACACCTTTAGGCAAAAAAGACCGTCAAAAAAAATATGGTTAGCTGTTTTGTTGACCATCTTTCTGTGCTCACTTACGTATCCATTGATTTTAGATGATGCAAATAAAACGATAATATCCTCTTATGCGAACCATGCTTTAATTCAACAAAGTTTTGAAGATTGGGCAAATTGGCATTGGGTAAGAACGATATTATCCTTCATTTCACTATTACTTATTACCTATTTAAATATAATTCCGAAAAAATGAAAATAAAACATATTATAGAAAAGCTTGAACTAAAGAGGGTATTAATCGTTTGGTTAAGTATCTATCCAGCAATTACTATTATTCAATGGTACTTTTCAGAACACCTCTTAAAAGTCCCTTTACTCTTGAGGACATTGATATTAACATTAGTACTAGTTCCACTGATGCTTTATTTACTTATTCCTTTTTGGACAAAAGCAATAAACAAACTTCAAAATAAAAAAACTCATTAAAGGCAATAGTTTTCTAGAATTGAATTGTAAATAAGTATAGCTGTGTTATCATTCTATAATATCAAAAACAAAATAAACATGAAGAAGTATGAGGTTTGTAAATCTAAAAAGGATAAAGGATATAATGGCTGGCTATTCAAAAAAAATATTGGAAATAGAAGAAAACGAGTTAGATGACTTCATAGTAATAGAACAGGGCATAGAAACTTCGAGGGCAGTTGTCCGAAAATTAAGGAAATTACTTAGTGGTAGAGATTTTAAAAATAGTGAGGATGAAATCCACTTCTTTAAGGTTCAAAAGCCTTTTGTTTACGGTAGAATTATGTTCTTCTTAACAATTTATAACTATCAACTAAGAAAATCCAAGGGAAGTCTAAAGTTACAAAAAAACGATATTGACGCAAAAATCAAGTCCCTTCAGAAGGATTATCTAAAGGACTTTGATTTTATAAAATATTATAGGAAAAATTCTAATAAGCTAGATAATATCTATTTCTTGCGTGGAAAAGAAGAATGTAGACTTTTGGCTACAGATTGTTCTTTTTCTTTAGATGAAGAGTTTTCAACAAGTCACGACACTTCAGTGGCCAAAATCATAGCTTATGATTTGTTACTTAGTTATTACATGAAAGAATTAGATAATCTAAAGAAATCAAATCAAGAAGATAACCCAGTAAAAAGACATTTCAAAAGTTTAAATTTAGGTTGGACTGCTAATAAAATTGATTTGATAGAATTGATATACGCACTACAAGCATCTGGTGCAATCAAAGGGGGCAAAGCTGGCATCAAAGATATGGCGATAGCTTGCGAGCAAATCTTTGATATAGATTTGGGAAATTATTACAGAAAATTTCTTGAAATACGTGGAAGAAAAATTGAACCCACCAAATTTTTGGACCGAATGAAATTGGCACTTCTAAAACGTATTGAAGAGGCAGATGAGTAGCCACATTTTTCACAAGTTGTGTTGAACTTGTGAAAACACAATCTTCATTTTATTTAACAAGATTCGGCAAACACTTCCTTCAATTACCATATCAAATCTGATTATAATAACCCATTGAAAATGAATAAATAAAACACCCAACTTGGTTGTTACTTGTGAATAATATAGGTTAAATCTTACCAAATTTGTAGAACGAAAGTCAAATCAGGTCAGGGGCTATCAAATTAGTCGAATGTAAAACGGTAGTCCCTTACCATAAAACCCGTTCTACTATGCCAACAAGTATCATTACAACAGACGACCTTCGGGAATTCAAACTAGAATTACTCGATGACATTAAAAATTTATTATCAAAACAAGCCACAGGAAAGCTTAAAAAATACCTCAAATCCTCTGAGGTTATGGATTTGCTACAAGTGAGTCCTGGCACATTACAGAATCTTCGCATCAATGGCACGCTACCTTATACTAAAGTAGGCGGCATTATCTACTATGATTCCGAAGAAATCCAAAATGTGATGACTGCCAATCGTGTACAGCACGGTTTAAACTCTTAGGCTATGAACTATATAAAGCTACTTAACGCGGCTTTTGAAAAGTTCTATTTTGATGACCGCCTAAATCCTACCCATATCAGTCTGTATATGGCTCTATTCCAAGAATGGAACAGTAGCCGTTTTGCGGACGAAATGTTTGTGAATAGAAGAGACTTAATGAGAGCTGCTAAAATTGGCTCAAAATCCACATATCACAGATGTATTGTTGAGTTAAATGACTGGCAGTACTTATCCTATTTTCCTTCCAATAATCCCTACAAAGGCAGTAAAATCAAGATGACCATTATCAGGACAAGTGATGAACCTATTGCGGGACAGTACAATCCCATATTAGAACAGCTTGCGGAACAGTACTATCCCAGAGGTGTACCGCTTGATGAACACCACAATCCCGTAAATGGACAAGCAGTGTACCAACACCATCCCACCAATGGACAAGCAGTGGTATCTACTACAAACAATACCAAACAAGAAAACAGTATAAAACAGCCAAAGGACTGTCAGGCTGTGATTGATTTTTTTATTGAAAAGAATTTTGATGTAGTGGAAGCTGATAAATTTTATAATCACTATTCCGAAAGGGATTGGCAAACAAGCGATGGGCAAGCAATTCGTGATTGGCGAGCTTTAGCCACAAACTGGATGGACAGAACAGAATTGTTCGATGAAAAAAACGATTCAAACAAAAAACAAGTATCCCAAATCAAGGACAACTTGCGAACCACTAAAAACAAAGATTATGGACAACCCCTCTAAAATTACCGAAGGTGGCGTGGAATACTCGCTAGGAAAATTTGATGGCAAAAGTGTACTGTATGATTTTCCAAAAATCTTAATTTACCTGAACGCTAAAGGGAAACAGCTTTTCGGCGAAAAGTTCAGAATTTATGATGAAGATAGAGATATACTGTTAAGGCTTTGTTCCTACTTCATTAAAGATAAAGCCAATTGCACAACCTATGGAATTGACATCGATAAGGGTATCTTACTTTCCGGACCAGTTGGTTGCGGAAAAACCAGCTTAATGAAATTGCTGAGACATATTGTTCCAATGCAAAGACCGTATGAAATGATTCCTTGTAGGAATGTAACGTTTAGTTTCAACCATCTTGGTTTTAAGACTATTGAGGAATATGGAAATACAAAATTTTTCTGCTTTGATGATTTAGGGATTGAGCCTGTCGGACGGTTTTATGGTAAAGACCTGAACGTAATGGGCGAAGTACTCTTATCCCGATATGAACTATACCTTGAGACCAAGCATAAAATCAAAACCCACGCAACAACTAACCTTAATGCTGAAGAACTAGAAGAGCGTTATGGCAATCGGGTTCGTAGCAGAATGCGAGAACTGTTTAATTTGATTGCTTTTGATACTGCGGCTGGGGATAAGCGAAAGTAATTTAACTTCTAAAGGATTTATATATTAAAATCAGTTCTGATATAAATTGTATTACAATTGCCTTTAAACTTTTGGTTAACTCTAAAAAAATATCTTTCATAATATTATTGCTTTTGTATGGATAATAAAATGGCCGATGCCATCAATTTTATATTTGCTGAACTTGACAAATAGGCGTTTTCATCTATATTGGATAAGAAGCCTAGTTCTAATAGTATGGAACAGCAATGGCTTACTGTTTCTTGAAGTACCCGAAAGTTTGCAAACTTCACGCCTCTACTTTCATATCCTATCTCTTTGCAAATCATCTTTTCAATTTGATAACCCATATAAATAGATTCTTTAGAATAACTTGTTTCCTTGTGTGAAGCATAAACTTCTATCCCTCTTGCATCTGGATTATCAGAATGATTACAATGTAAAGAGACAAACAAATCTGCTTTTAGAGCTTTGGCCAGCTTGGTTCTATCCGATAGTGAAATGAGTGTATCACTATACCTGGTTAAATAAATATCCAAAGGTTTATCTAAGTCATTATTTAGCTTCAAAATGGCATTTGCAATGTCCAATACAATATCCTTTTCTTGGATTTTATTGATGCCTATGGCACCAGTATCTTTTCCACCGTGACCAACGTCAATTATAATTCGTTTTTGAGTACTTGTTTCTTGTCCCAAAACGATACACATTTTTAGAAGTAAAAAGACAAAACTGACGTTTTTGAGCACTTTCTTCATTTTAGGTTTTTAGGTTATCAACAATTTCTC